>PVBE012441700.1_pt1 | contig 14385 bp, 10 predicted proteins | sample 1631181 | NCBI WGS metagenome assembly PVBE01 (sample SAMN08397723, study PRJNA350692) | Marine metagenome, whole genome shotgun sequencing project. | isolation source: water | place: Pacific Ocean | collected 2012-04
CTAAGGCGCATCTCGTGGAGGCAGCTGAACTCTGTCGTCGGGAAATTCCACACTTGCCGTGGACACCAGAAATTTTGGTTGATCGGATCTTTGACGATCCCGATTTTGATCCCGAGCTCAACCCAACCGCATGGCGAGGTGATCGACTCGTGGGCTTGGCATGCGGTGCTCCACCAAACGTGGATCTTCAGACTGCTGGAGGTGTCAAGCTGTTTGCGGTTGCACGTGATATGACCCGACAGGGCATTGCTGGCCATCTTCTTGATCACATCGAAGATCGTCTGATGGCATCTGGGGCATTGGAATCATTTGCTGTAATTGCCGGAAACAATCGGTTTATGCAAGGACTGGACTTGCGGTATACAGCAGCTTTGTGTTTCCTGGAGGCTCGCGGCTATGTACGCGTTGGTGATGGGATGGATATGGATGTCAATTTGAGGACCCTGTCATTGGATACGACAGAGGTAGAAGCTGTGCTTGCCGAGACGCATGGGGTTCGACTGCGGCGGGCAACCCGCGATGATCACGATAGTGTGTGGGCCTACGCTGCACGCACGTTTGACATACCGCGCCCGGAGGTATCGACCGTACCTGTTGGGCGGCGCTGGGCATATTTGGCGACGTCTGGATTATGGCGGAACCCGCCTACACTACATGTTGCTGAGCACTTGGGTGAGATCGCTGGGTTTACGGTGACTGATGTGGCCGCCCCAGGTCGTCTGGGTCCGATGGGGGTTTCATCGGAACTCCGTGGTTTGGGAGTAGGAACGATTTTACTCAAACGCGGGCTTGCTGATCTACGCTCCCAGGGTCTCGAGACGGGGGTGATTTATGGTGCTGGACCGTACGCGTTCTATGCGACGACCGTAGGCGCAGTTGCGAACGCTGTCTTCTGGATCCTTCGCAAAGAGCTTGTCTAGCTCGATTCGAGTCGTCGGCACTAGGTCGTGGTGAAGTATACGGGTGGTAAGTCGATGACCCCCACAGCCTGGGAAATGGCTGCTCCGAACCGCATAGAAGGCTTACCGTGGATTTGCGTTTCATATGCGGTGCAGGTTTCGCTAGGTGTATGTCAGCAGGTGTGTAATACCGGTTTGATGGGTAGTCCAAGTGATATCGAATCCTTGTCTACATCGATGGGCGTCCCGCGAGCGGCGCTGCATCTCGTACCTCAGGCGCGACGTCCGCTTCGAACGAGGCAAATGCTTGATGCATCAGGTTCGCCAGTTTTTCGGCCTGCACGTCATATCGTGTTGTGTCGTTCCACATACTGCGAGCATCCAAGATTGCTGGTGGGACGTTGGGACATGACGTTGGCACGTTCAAACCAAACACTGCATCAGTCGCGTATTCAACGTTCTCCAAATCGCCTGATAAAGCGGAGCGGATAATTGCTCTAGTGTGGGGTAGCGAGATACGGTCACTTTCGCTGGCTGACCCGCCCATCCATCCGGTATTTACCAACCACACGGTGGCATCGTGTGCATCCAACTTTTCTCCCAGCAATGCCGCATAAGTACCAGGTGATCGTGGAAGGAACGGGGCGCCAAAGCAGGCGCTAAAAGTGGCTTCTGGTTCGGTCACACCTCGCTCGGTTCCCGCTACGCGGGCGGTGTATCCCAGGAGGAAGTGGTACATCGCTTGGGCACGGGTAAGACGGGCGATTGGTGGAAGCACGCCGAACGCGTCCGCTGCAAGAAAAACGATGTTATGCGGGTGACTGCCAATGCCTTCAGGGACGACGTTGGTAAGCTGCGTGAGGGGATAGGCGCCGCGTGTATTTTCTGTAATTTCCTCGGAATCTAGATCAACACTCCTGGAGTGAGGATCGAGAGGCACATTCTCGAGCACGGTGCCAAAACGCCGCGTGGTCTGATAAATCTCAGGCTCATTCGCTGCGGAAAGCTTGATCGTCTTGGCGTAACAACCACCTTCAAAGTTAAAGATGCCTTTGTCGGACCATCCATGCTCGTCATCACCGATCAGCGGACGTGTGGGATCCGTCGATAGCGTCGTCTTGCCCGTTCCGGATAGTCCGAAAAACAGTGCCACGTCGCCACCTTCGCCTACGTTTGCCGAGCAGTGCATGGGCAGCACACCCAATGGCGGCAAGATGTAATTGAGACCTGCAAAAACTGACTTCTTCATCTCCCCGGCGTATCGGGTTCCCCCGATAAGAACAAGCCGACGCTCAAAATTTACGACGATGAACGTTTCGCTACCTGTCCTATCAATCTCGGGATCGGCTCGGAAACCCGGCATATCGATCACAGTGAACTGGGGTTCATGATCAACAAGTTGTTCCTCGGTCGGCCGAATGAGCAGATTCCGGGCAAACAAGCTGTGCCATGCAAATTCGGTAACGATGCGGACTGGCAAGCGATAGCGTTCGTCAGCGCCTCCAAACAGATCCTGAACAAAAAGTTTTCGACCCTGAACGTACGCTCGCAACCTCGCAAATAGCGGTTCGAACTTGTCAGCTGGAAATGGCTGGTTGTTGGCTCCCCACCAAACTTCTGCTTCGTTGCTAGCGTCACGTACAACCCAGCGGTCCTTCGGAGATCGCCCCGTATGCGGAACCGTGAGTGCAACCAACGGACCAGCGTCGGCTAAATGTGCCTCACCCCGCCGCACAGCGTATTCGTAGAGCTCGGCAGGGGAGAGATTCCAGTGCACAGATTCAGTATGGGTCAGGCCCAATGCGTCAAGAGTTTGTGAGGCTGTCATTGTTGCGTAGAACTCCGTCGAGTTCGCCTGGGTTTTCGCTAATCCAAGCGCAGGCTAGCCAAGGAAAATTTTGGTCTATGTAATGTTTAAGCATACTTGGAGAAAGGTAAAACAACTTAAACAAATCGTTGATCCTCGCTGCCAGCTGGCCGGCGACCTGCGGTCGCCAGCCGGATGTTCTCGATTGTGACCTGACCTGCCGCAAGCGCTGCGTCATAGTCCCCAACACGATAGGCTTGCAAGTGTTGATGCCATGATTCATCTGGAATCTTGGCTGGCGCGTCTGCACCGGCCAAGTTCGCACGCCCATACACAACCATGTCATCAACAGCGACCTGCTGGGCTACGCACGTGACATGCTTACGACGACAAATTGGATCGTTGAGTGCCACGAGACGTTGTGCAGCCACTGCAACACGATCAACCAAAACATCGGAATAGCGCATTCCACGCTCAGCACTCGAGTGTTCACGCGGATCCTCACCGCCTACACCTTCCGGCCAGCGGTCGGGCTCCGGGTCAAGGACGCTCAGATCAACGGTCTCTGGATCAAGATGAAGCATGAACGATGTCTCAATCGCCGCGGCATGGTCCATCGCAGGTTCAAGATCTAGCAGGAAATGCTGGTCAATAGCAGCAAGCACTAGGCAATTCGATCGTCGCATGGTTGTTAATGCTGCTCGACGAATTGCTGAATAATCCTCTGTTCCACCGTGACCACTGAGCCAAACCACGACCTGTGCACCATTACGAACCAAATAATCAAGCACCGTCTGGGTGTTGGCCTGTACCTGCTGCGATTCAACAGGCATTCCGAGCGGCCACGGCACCTCATGCGCGCCAAAAAATATCGTTGGAAAAACCAGTCCACCTGTTCGCGCAGCCGCCTGCTGACAGACCGCATCAACTTTTAGTGCATCTAGACCAACAGGATTATGACGACCATGCCATTCCAGGGGTCCTGACGACACATACACGCAACTGAACTCAGCTAGGGCATCCCAGATCTGCTGGGGGCGACATCGCTCAAGACGCCGTTCTACGGAAGCCATGCGAGCTACGGCACCAGTCCGACACGACCAACAACACCTTTGGTCGTCAGATTTTCATAAACGTCTGTCGCCCATATCACCTCAGAATCATCCTCAGGCGCATAACCGATAACACGCCGAGCGTTTTCAAGACCCCAAAACGAACGTGTGTTATCTGAAATGCCATAAAAGACTTGCCATGGCACTCCCATTCATTGTCAATATTCGCGGTCTCAATCGACTTCACCATCAACTGAGTCAAATCGCGAGGGCTTATATACGCACCGAGGTTTCTCCGATATGGAAAGTCTTCTCGGTCACCTTCCAGCATTGCGGCATCCAGCGGACGAGGTGCCCCAATCCGGATATGGACGTTTTCGAGTTTTCGCCCGAGCGTACCGGTAGCAAAGACGAACCCTAAGTGTTCGTAAGATTCTTTTGCCCAACCGTAGTAATTGTCGGAAAGCGGACGGATATTGTTTGTGGCCTGCAGCATATCCATCTCACGGCTACGTAATAGGTGCTCATAAAAGTCAGCAGCGTGGTTTGAGCTAGCGATAACGACGCGGTTGATATTTTCTTCCAGCGAGAGCCGTAGGACGTTATACGCCATGCGGATATTGTCCATCTCGCCCTCAAACTGTTCATGCCGGTCCTCGGTCCGTCGGACAAACGCCAGGTGTACAACAGCATCACAGCCGGTAAATAGAGGCCGAAGCTCATCTAGATCATCCACCAACAAACTCTGTCGTTGAACGCTAGGCACCTCGTGCCCATCGCGATCAGTCGTAGTGACATCAATCAGAGTGCAGTCGTAGCGCTTGTGAAAGGTGGGCAAGAGCTGCGAGGCCACATAGCCAGCAGCCCCAGTCACCAAAACCCTGGGTTTGGCCATCCCCGGCGGACCCCACCGATATTGATGTTCGGAACGCCGCGTCACGCGAGCGGTTGGTTTTTCTCTTCCCATACTGTCCTCCCATCTAGGGATCTGTATCGTAGCAGTGACGCCCAACGAGTTAAGAACATTAGCCGTCTCACGACCCTTTCTTACTAAGCAGTTTCTGTAGCTACGCCCAATCCCCTAACGCCATAGAGCCATCGTCAACATTAATAAACGCTCTAGTTATAAAGATGGTCAAGGCCAACTGTTCGCTTTTTGTTCGGTAAACTACGAGTTCTGTAGGAGAAGGTTTCTCGTAACGTGAAAACATCTGCAACGGCTCTGGCTGATGCTGTGGCGACAGTTCGTCGTCGGTGGGGCATGCACAGCGTGGTCTCTCTCGACGCCTATCGGCAGCCATTCAGGTCTGCACCCTCATCGTCTACTGATCCACCACTCTGGTGGCCATCCACTACTCCAACGACACAACTTATGGAGATGGGAGGATCGGATGCTGGTGGTCCGCTTACGTTAGCCCTGCTATGGCTGGCAGCAGTACCTGCGGACGGTCCACTGGCAGTCATAGATCTTGACGGGTGTATGTATCCCCCAGCAGCTGTTGTCTGTGGGATTGATCTGCGCCGCTTGGTAATTATCCGTCCGCCGAGTCGGCGGAATTTTTTCCACGTGATCCGTGAACTAACACGATGTGGGGGCTTTGACGCCATACTTGGATTGTTGGGTAAGGCGACCTGTGTTTCGCTAGCTGAAGCCAGCCAATTGCGCAGCTTTGCGCACGAGGCGCGTACCGCAGTACTGCTAATCCATGATGCTAAACCTGAACAAGGTCCTCGCTTCCCATTGGCAGATACCCGATTGCGTGTAGTTTCTCGGACCTGGTTGTGGGATGACGGCGAACTGTCTGGACAGTGTCTGTGCGTGGATATGGAACGCTCGCGACTAGGTTTAGCTGACAGTCGATATGAACTGACATTACGACTTTATCGTCAAGGGACCCATGGAACCCAATCTGATCATTTGCATCTGGATTCCACGCTTCGCACTCGAGGCCAGCGTGTGTTTACAGCCACTCGAGGCTGAGCCCGACGCGATCTACAAGGCTGAGTCGATGGGTCAGCCCCTGCTAGAGGTTCATCCTCAGCTGGAAGCTGTGGGTATTAGGCCTGGCTTGCTGCTGCGTGAAGTGCAAGCGCGTTGGCCGAAACTACGGCTGCAGGCGTATCAATACGAGCAAGCATCAGCCGCTTTTGAGTCGGTTCTGGGGACTCTGGATTCATTCAGCCCGTTCGTTGAGAGCTCGACTGTTGGGCATGCGTATCTGGACGCTTCTGGGCTTGAGCGCCAGTACGGATCGCATGGCCAGCTCGCATGGCGAATACGTAAAGCTGTGCAGATCGGTAGTACGTACTTTGCACAGGTTGGTGTTGGCAGTAGCAAATTTGTTACTGATGTGGCGGCACGCGCTGCTGCTGTAAATGGTGTGTGGGTAGTCCCACCCGGACAAGAAATCAAAACTATGGCTCCGTTGCCATTGGAAATTCTGGGACTTGAGCCTGACACGATTAAGCGCTTACACGCGCTTGGTATTCGCAATGCCGGAGCGTTTGCGGCACTGCCTAACAGCAGTATTCGTCATCGCTTTGGAGCCGTTGGGCTGCGCGTGTATTGCGGTTTATATGGGCGTCTGGAGGAGCCTTTGCAGGCTCGAAGCTATCCTCTAGTACTGCACGATCAACTCGATCTCGAATGGGTAGAAGACAATCTGGACCGCCTGCAATTTGCCTGCAAGATGCTAGTTGATCGTCTGTCCATGCAGCTGGTTCGACACGGTGTGGCTTGTCGTGCTCTAGAGGTTTGCTGGCGTTTTGAAGATCAATCCCACTACGAGTGCACGTTACGCTTGGCTGAGCCAACAGCCCGCAGTGAGATATTGCTTTGGCATATACGCTGGCACTTGGATGGGTTACAGAGCCCGCAAGGTATTACGGGAATCCGGCTACGAGCGGATGAGATACACCCAGATGGAGGCCAGCAATTGAAGCTTCTATCTAGTGTTGAGGCACGGATTCCAGACGTTGAACGTCGCCGCTGTGCTCGTGATGCCCTGGGTCGTTTGCAAGCTCGCTGGGGCGATGAAATGGTTGGGCAAGCAGAGCTCACTAGTGAGCGTCTACCAGAGCAGTCATTTCTGTGGCGGGATGCCACGCTTCCTGAATTGGAGTTGGATTCGGCTGATGCTGTCTACCACTTACACCTACCCTTCCTGCTGCATCATCCGCCGTGGCCGATACGTGTCAGGCATCTACGTGATGGTCGACAGATCGTGTTACTGGATGGTCATAGATATGTTGTGGATCGACAGAGCGGGCCATGGCGACTACACGATCGTGCGTGGACCGTCGATGCGGTAGCACGTGACTACTACCAATTTGAGACAGAGGAAGGCCAAGCGTTTCTCTGTTTTCGTAGTCGAGGGAACACGCGCTGGTACTTGCAAGGACGGTATGCGTGATGGTGGATATGGCCGTCCCCGGCCAGCGTGAACAGAGAACGTCTCTTCAGGCTCGTGACGAGCCATACAGGTGAACCTGAGGCTGGGTCGATGCTGCGATTCAAATGACGGACGAATTGGAACGTCGTGGGCTCGTAGTGCGAGGTGCAAATCCGGACCTGGCCTAACCGCCCGGGATGTAAAGGCTTCGGTCCTCCACCGGGATATTGATGCGTGTGCCGCCGGCCAGATGCGAATGTGCGATCGCGAACTGCGCCTCAACGGACTGCATCGTCACATCTATGTTCCCGCGGGTAAGTTCGCCGGTCTCTAATGAGTGAATTAAGTCACGAATGGTGTTGACTGTGGGAGGTTCACCACGCGCATAAATGACGCGCTCGGTTGCGTAGGATTCCACTCCGCTAGCTGCTGATCCGAGTCGCGTAGCTTTCGGGCTGCGCCGAATGCCAAACGCATTGCCGTTGTCGAGTGCGTAGGCGCGGCCTTCTGAGCCTCGGACTTCGACATCCCAATGATCACGGTGGGGAATGAAGTAGCCGACGATGCCGCCTTCATATCCGACCTGAAAGGAATCGATGTATGGGTCACCAATTTCAAAGCCTTTCGACGGTAGGAATCGATTGTGCTCGGCGTCGAATTCGGGTGTAGGCCGACGGGGATTGGGATCAAGATGCGTCGGAGTGGCGTCGAGAGGATGAGACGGGCCCCCGTCCGCGATCATTCGGCCCGAGACCCAAACAGGCATGGGATCACCAATGAGCATCGAGACTGTATCCAACGTGTGGGGATGGTGCTTAATGAGATCGGTGTAGTTGTACATAAGGACGATTTGTGGTTCACCAATCTCGCCGCCTGCGATAGCTTCAGCTAGTGCACGGAACCCAACGTTATGGCGGCGCATCGCCCCCCAGTTGAAGATGGTGTTATTGGATTTAATTGCGGCTTTGATTCGGTCGGCTTCTTCAAGCGAGGCGCAGAGTCCCTTTTCGCTATATATAGCGCGGACGCCGTGCTCGGCCGCATATATCAGGGGCTCAGCCCGGGCAAATGAAGGCGTCGTAACGCTGACGATGTCTGGTTGCTCCACGTCGATCATCTCGCGGTAGTCGAGGTATGTGTTGGTCACACCGAACCGTTCGGTAAACCGCTGCATACGTTCCGCACTGCGGTTGGCTACCGCGATGACTTCCGTTTCTTGGATGTACTCGTAGGCTGAAAAATGGCCATAAGGTTTGTTTGGGTCACCGAGGGGGACTTCATCCTCGATGAGTCCACCCATGCGGCCGGTTCCGATGATTGCTACGCGGTACTTCGAAGCCATTAATTGTTCACTCCCATGTGGCCGAGACTATCTTCCCGAGGTTTGACGTTCGGAGCAACCAAGCAAACACGTCTGTCCGGCACAATTGTTGGGTTCTGGAACCTTCGGGAATTTGGCCATGACTATGGCAACAGATCTTCGCCAGCGGCTGGCTGGAGACAAAATCATTGTGCTCCCTGGTGCGTATGACGCGCTTTCGGCAAAGTTGATCGAGAAGGCGGGGTTCCGCCAACTCTTCACTACTGGGTTTGGGCTGGCGGCGAGTACGCTTGGCGAGCCTGACATCGGCCTCTTGACCCAAACAGAAACGCTAGATCGTGCGAGACGCATTGTGCAGACTGTGGGCATTCCGCTCGTGGCTGATATGGATACTGGCTACGGCAATCCGATTAATGTAGTTCGAACCGTTCGTGAGTGTATCGAGGCCCGGATCGCTGGAATTATTCTTGAGGACCAGGAGTGGCCAAAGCGATGCGGTCACCTGTCAGGGAAGCGCGTTGTTCCCGGTGAGGATCACGTGCAGAAACTGCGGGCGGCTATTCATGCTCGAGGTAATGATGATCTGGTAGTTATTGCGCGAACCGACGCACGTGCCGTACATGGCATCGATGATGCGATTGAACGTAGCCAGGCCAACATCGAAGCTGGTGCGGATGTCGTTTTTGTTGAAGCTCCGCGGTCAGTCGATGAATTGAAGATTGTTCGGGCAGCATTCGACGATAACGTTCCGCTCTTTGCCAACATGATCGAGGACGGTGTTACGCCGTTCCTCTCGGCCACAGAGTTGCAGGATCTTGGCTATAAAATCGTCGTTTATCCACTATCTGGCCTCTTCGCCGCTACGGCCGCGCTCCAGCGAACCTACGCCGCATTGATGACTGACGGAACGACCCGGGCCGCGGGTCCGATGGTCGGGTTGGAGGCCTTTAAGGGCCTTATCGGAGTGGCTGCCTACGAAGAGTTGGAGCGCGAATTCGTCAATCGCGAGGTCTGATGAGACCGTCGCGGTCGTGGTTTTAGGGGTGTTGGCATGCGCGAGTGAAGTCGTTCACGCTTGCGGTGAAAAACCATCGCTCGAGATCCTTCACAACCAGATCGGTTATTGTGAGGTGGTCGTACGTCTCGCATGTCTCGATTGCGGTCGTGGCATCGCGCAAGAGAATTGGGTGGTAACCGCGTTCACGCATTGCGCGCATCCCATAGTCACGGAATTGAACGCAGATATTTGCCGCAAATCCTACGAACACGAGGTGAACCAGTCGTCGTGCTTTGAGTATGCGGTGTAGCTGGTCGCCACTTGCGACAACGAAATCATTAGGACGAGGTTCAATCGAAGTGTGAATTGTTCGGATCTCGTGCCACGGTTGGGGATGCTGAGCACTGGTTGCGGGCAATTCGCCAGGTTTCCGAACGAGGGATGTGTATGGTCCGGATAGTCGCCGGAACTCTGAGGGTGGCCAATCATTCTCCGGTGGCGGCGGTGGATGGAGGTCTGCAACGCCTGCGAAGCGAATCCATTGGGTGTATTGACGCGCAATCTTCGGTGACGGTGCGTAGATCGGCGTAATGCCAGCAGTACGAGCGGCGTCTAGTGCAGGTCGAATTCGGGTCTTGATGATGTTGCTGGTTCGCTCGCGATGGGAGGCTATCGGGTGCTCGTTCCAGGTGTCGACCAAGACGAGTGCCGTTTCAAGCGGATCCAGCTCAGCCTGCAGCTCGGTTGGGACGATGTTGGATTCAACATTGTCGCGAAACCCAATACTCTGCATGGCTTGGTATCGCAGGGGGAGTTTCATCGGATCAAAGCTCTCCAGAGTGACATCCAGAGCATACGATTACGACTTCGTTCGGTCGCTGTCGATGTTCCGGGTAACATCGGTGCGTGTTTGGTGGAGAGTGTTCGATGCCTACCGATTCGATCCGATTTGTTCACATAGCGGATGTTCATCTCGGGTTCCGCCAGTACGGATTGGTCGAACGAGCTGCCGACTTTTCGCTTGCGTTTGAGAGTGCGATCAACTACTGCGTAGAAGTTAAACCGGACTTTGTCGTCATCGCGGGTGACCTGTTTGACGCAAAGTCGATTGACCCGCAGACCTATTCAGATGCTGACACGGCCCTTGCCCGCCTTTCGGAGGCTGGCATTCCAGTGGTTGCGAATGAAGGTAATCACGAGCGGTGGTTTCGGCGTGGTGACCATTCTTGGTTGTGGCAGCTCAGCCGCCATGATCGTCTGCGGCTCCTACGGCAATTCGATCCCGTCACGGGATCACTCCAAGCGGATCCTTGGACGCTTGAGCGCGGTTTTGGGGCCTATACCGATATCGGGCCTACCCGCATTTATGGCGTCGAATATTTGGGCGTCCGACTTTCCGCACATGTAACTGAGATCGCCACGTCACTGGTAGCCATTCCGAGTCCGAATGTGCGCTATGTCGTGGGTGTAATGCATACGGGTGTCGACGATGCATTTGAGCACGGTGCAGGTGGATTGACGCTTGAGCATCTTGAGCCGGTAAGTACGTTTACGAACTATTTGGCTCTGGGGCATGTGCACTACGCTTATCACCTCCCGGTGGTAGCCCCATGGGTGTTCAATCCTGGTTCATTGGAAGCTCACACGATTGTGGAAGGCCTTGCCGGCGAAACAGCCGATGGGCAAGGGCGAGTTCGTGGGCTGTTTGATGTCAAGATCGGGCTCGATAGGCCTGACGTAATTGAAGCCAAGTTTCGTGACGATGTGCTTGTGCGCCGCGCGTTTCAACGAGTAACTGTGGACGTGACAGACGCGCTGGACTTCGACGAGTTGCTAGCGTTGGTTGAGCGTGGTGTAGTAGCCGGGACAAGGCAGACGGATGAGCCGCCGGTAGTTGAACTTCGTCTCATCGGTCGATTGCGGTTCGAACGAGTACAACTTGAAACCGAACGTTTAGAACGAATTGTTCGCGAGGCCCTTGAGGTCTTGCACGCACGTGTCACCATGCATTTTCGGTCGAGTGCAACTCCGGTCGGATTGTCCGATACCGCGTCAACACGGCAAGAGGTTGAACGTGATGTTGTGCGCCGTCTGATCGAAGCTTCCCCCCAGGCGGATCAGGCCGACGCCATCTCCACGGCAGCCCTGGATTTGAAAGCTGCTGCACTCGAGGGACGCTCAGCGGAAGACATGGCTGTGCACCTGGAGAGGACTCTTAGCTGACGTGTTTGTTCGGGAAGTTGTGCTCGAGAACGTTAAGAGTTTCGTCACTGCGAAGATATCGATCGGACACGGATTAACGGCCATTGTCGGGCCGAATGGTGCTGGCAAATCAACGGTTCTCGAGGCTATTGGGTACGGTCTCTTTGGCTATATGCCCCACCGGCCACAGGTGAATTTTATGCGGCACGGTGCGACCCAGGCGACCGTAGCGGTTGAATTCACGTCGCCCAGAGATGGGCGGCCATACAGGGTTGAACGGACGATGCGCCGGTCACGTTCGAGGTCGAAGGGGACGCTGGCAGCGAATGCTGCGACTACAGTCTCCCTTTTCGATATCGACCTAGCCCGTTCAATTGATCAACCAGCGGCTGATCTTGAGGACTGGCTTACCCAACAGCTTGGTGTGGAGGGGTTGAGTAGTCCAGCCGAAGTCTTTGAGCACGTTGTCGGTGTGCCACAGGGACGACTGACAGCCGACTTTCTGGATTCAGCGCGGCTTCGTAAAGAGCGGTTTGACCCAATTCTCCGTACGGCCGAATTCCAACAGGCGGTCGACCGGCTACGCCCGCTGACGCAGTACTACCACGATCGAGCCCAAGCGCTCAAAGCGACAGCGGCAAATCTCGAAGGAAGACTAGTGGGCGAATCTCAGATTCAGGCACGGTTGTCTGACGCACAGAGTGCGCTCGCTCAGACACGGTTGATCCATGCCCAGGCCATCGCCGAGCTTGGTGCAGCAAAGGCAACCCTTAAAACCTATGAAGCGTATCGCGACTCGCTTGAAGATGCTGAGCGCACCCTAGCAGCGGCTACCGAACGGGAAGACCAAGCGGTGGGGGTATTTGAGCGTGCGGAAGTGACCGTACGGGAGGCTCACAGTGCGGCACAGATTCTCGAAACCTTAGGCGGCGCTTATGTTTCCCATCAGGCGGCGGAGGAACGTATCGGTACTCTGGCTGGTGTTGAGCGCCAAGCGCAGGAGCTAGAACGCGACCGAGACCGTCAATCACTGACGCTTGAACGGACAAGGAATGATCTTTCAGAGGCGCAAGACTTAGTCGGGCCCACCGTTTTGTCGTTGTATACCAAAGGGACTGAAACACACGAACGCACCTATGGGGAACTGCGTGATAAGTTTCGCGATGTAGTAGCGATTGCGGAGCAAGAAGCAGCCGCTGCCCGCACATCGCTACAGCAAGCTGGTGAGGATGTGTTGACGGTTCAAGTTGATGCCGAGCAGGAACACGCTCTGGCCGTAACTGGTTATGAGAAGCATCAAAAGGAATTCAATCGCTTTCGACAACAGACACTTGTTGCTGCACAGCTTGAGGATCGTCGATCCACCTTGGATCAGCTCCGTAACGAACAGGCTACGCTTCATGCACGGCTCGAATCTGATCGGTATGCGCGCGACCTATTGACAGCCACGGGTGGCTGTCCTTTCTTTGAGAACAGCTGTCGCAATCTTGCGGATGTACCCGATGTTGCCGTCACGTTTGGTCTCAGAGCCCAGCAACACCAGGCGCGACTCGCGAGTGTTCAGACGGGCATTGCAGATGCGACCAGCGCGCTTGACGAAGCTATTGCGGCCGAGGCCGAGGCGGCGAGTATACAGCTTGTTAGTGCACGTATCGCTGACTTTGAGCGCACTATGGTGTCGGCGGAGGCTGCGGCGACCGCAGCTAAGGAGCTAGCAGCCGCTATTGAGGCAAGCGATGTCGAGAAACTCGCGACAATTTCGGATCTGGCCGAGAACACTTCAGCAAGCGAGGGTCACTCCGTTGGCCTAGCGCGAATCGCTAAGCGCGCGTTAATGGCACTGACAGTACTTGCAACACCAGTTGATGGGACGATCATTGAGATCGGTACTGCTCTCCTTTCCGTTGCCACGAGTGTTGATGCGACGGCCCGTGTTGAACTCGACTCGATTGACGCGAAACTTGCTTCGCTGAGCGCCGACCGCGAAGCATTGTCAGTCGCGCGCTCCACATTTGATGCGACGACTTCTGCATATGCTGAATACTTGAGAAACGAAAATCTTGCCGGCAGTCTCGATGCCCGGCGTGCAGACGTCGAGGCTGCGAGGCAAACGGTTCTAGGTGCCAAAGCTGCTGCTGTAACGGCACAGCGTGCTGTCAGTGAGGCTCGAACGCAAATTGATCCCGCCGCACTGGACGCGGCAAGCAAAGCCCGAGATACGGCGCTAGGACGTTCCGAACAGTTGGGCGAACGGGTGGTCCGGATCGAAGCGGATGTGAAACGGTTGTCGGCGGACCTGCATGATCTTCGGCAGGTACGCGCTGAGCTCGGATCCACGCGAATCGAGATCACACGCTTGACGCGTTTTGAAGACCGATCTGAGTTCATCCGAACGATTCTGCGTGATGCGGGTCCATACGTGACAGAGGCTGTGCTGGCAGGGGTGTCCGATACTGCTGATGAGATATACAGCGATATCATTGGCTCGCGATCCGGACGTCTTCGATGGGCTGCTGACTACGACATTGTTCTTGGTCAGGAAGGTTTCGAGCGCCACTTTGCACAGTTGTCCGGTGGGGAGCAAATGAGTGCAGCGCTGGCTGTTAGGCTGGCGCTACTTCGGGATTTGTTGAATATGGACGTGGCGTTCTTTGATGAGCCGACACAGCATCTCGACGCAGAGCGTCGTGAGAATCTGGCCCAACAAATACTGGC
>PVBE010199555.1_pt1 | contig 14383 bp, 12 predicted proteins | sample 1631181 | NCBI WGS metagenome assembly PVBE01 (sample SAMN08397723, study PRJNA350692) | Marine metagenome, whole genome shotgun sequencing project. | isolation source: water | place: Pacific Ocean | collected 2012-04
AAACCAACGTTGATTAAAAGTGCATTTCTCCAACCAACCATGTCTGATAGCCAAGCAAGAGGGGTTTGTGCAACAGAGCCTCCTAACATTGCAACAGTTACGATCAATCCAATTATAAAAGCTTGTTTACTTGGAGAAAACCATCTTGTAGCAAAAGACATGCAGCACAAAAAACAAAATGCATGAGCTATGCCGGCTATAAATCTAAATGTTTTAGCCAATAAAAATGAATCCGTAAGCGCCAATCCCAATGCCCCTAATATGGATAACAAGAGCATCATTAGTGTAACTTTGCGAGTAGAAACTCTATCTAAAATTAAACCAGCTGGAAACAAAAATAAAACATTCGATAACAAAAATGACGATGCCAAAGAACTAAGCCCAGCTGCCCCAATTGAAAATTCAAACATTAACTCTTCACTAAGCGCATTACACATAAGCATTTGAATAAAATCATAAAAGAAGAACAGTGCTGCTGATATGCATACCAACCATGCCTTAAATGAATCAAGCTCAGCCTTTTTGGAGGAAACTATACCGTCTGCTGTTGTTGAATGATTAATCAAAACTGGCTCCTTTTTTTTGTAATTACTCTTTAGAAACAGAAAAAATATAATTCCTGCACTTTGGCGTCATTCTACCAAAAAAACTCAAATTAATGGAGATTATTCTGCAATAAAGTTTGATTGGATTGCTATTCGCTAGCTTTTCTCTGTCCTGAATCACTTTGTTTAAAATGCAATCGGCATGTGGAAACATATGACTCATTTCCTCCGATATGAAGCTGAGCACCAGAAGCAATTTTGTTCCCATGCTCATCAATCCGCATATTCATGATAGCTTTGCGACCACAATGGCAAATGGTCTTTATCTCTGTCATTTCCTCAGCCCAAGCTAGTAGATAACGACTACCTTCAAATGGCTCACCAGTAAAATCACTTCGCAAACCATATGCCAAAACCGGAATATTTAAGCCATCCGCCACATCGGTAAGCTGCATTACTTGAGCAAATGATAAAAATTGCGCCTCATCCACAAGAACACAGCGCGCATTCTCAGCTTTATTTTCTCCTAACTTATCATTAACTTCTTGAAACAAATTCATATTTTCATCAAACATGATAGCTTTCGCTTTCAAACCAATGCGAGAATGGATTTCTCCTTGCCGGAATCTATTATCTAAAGATGGAATGAATAAAAGCGTATTCATTCCACGCTCCTTATAATTGTAACTTGATTGTAAAAGGGAAGTGCTCTTGCCAGCGTTCATAGCAGCATAATAAAAATACAATTTAGCCATCAATTTCTCCTGCGTTAGTCTGGTGCCATCATACTCAATGACACTCACATGAGCAATAATTCCAAGAACAGTTAATGAACAAATTTTAACCTTTATCCTAAAAGTGCATAATTTTAAGCTAGTTTTATAAAGTGTGCTCCAATTTTAACCAACGATATCTATTTGATATCAAATAGATATTATTGATAAAGGGATCCAAGGCGTTTTTGTTATTCATTGGCACCAATATTGCATCAAGATATAGCAACATGCTTAACGTTTAATTTATATGGGTACATTATGTTTGATTCAATAACCACTAAGTATACTGAGTTAAAAAATACTATACAGTGCAAAATTTTCTTCTTTGTAACGATTGCATTAGTTTTGCTATATACAACGGGAACCCATGCATTGACCTTTAGCTTACCAAGCCAAGAAACAAATATTGTTGGAGAAGTCCACACTGTCTTCATTGAGCCTGGTGAATCATTACAAACCGTAGCAAGACGCAATGATATGGGATATGAAGAATTAGTTAGAGCAAATCAGCACATTAACCCTTATAAGCCAAGAGCTTGGAGTAAAGTAATTATACCAAGTTCTTTTATACTACCTGATACAAAACGAGAAGGTATTATCATCAACCTTCCTGAACTAAGATTATATTACTATCCAAAAGACAGTGGCATAGTCATGACTTTCCCTATAGGGGTCGGACGCCAAGGTTGGCTCACGCCGACAGCAACTACAAAAGTTATTGAGAAAAAAGTTGATCCTGAATGGTTCGTTCCAGAATCAATCCAAGATCATATGGCTGAAAAAGGTGTTTTCTTACCAGATATTGTCGAAGCTGGTCCTAACAATCCTCTTGGCGAATATGCTATGAAATTAAGATTACCAGGGTATTTAATCCATGGTACTAATAGACCAAACAGCGTTGGCAAACGTAGTAGCTCTGGATGTATCAGGATGCTTCCTGAAGATGTTGAGCAATTATTTCAAGTAGTGTCCGTTGGAGAAAAAGTCCAAATCATCAATCAACCTTATAAAGCAGGTTGGCACAGAGGAGACTTATATTTAGAGTCACATAAACCATTTTGGGATCAAATGCCCAATAAAAGAAAGTATGACAGTCTTAGATCGGTAGTATCAAATGCTAATGTAAATAGAAATATTACCGTTGATTGGGGCTCAGCTAGAATGATCCACGATAACTTTACTGGATACCCACAACTAATCACAAGGGGATATTAATGAAACTTAAAAATAACTCAAATATAGTCAAAGCTATATTGATCATGACGTTAAGCCTATTAACTTGCAACTCTCAAGCGTTTTTTAATAAAACCGAGTTTAAAAATATTAAAAAACAAGCACCAGGGATCTCTGACAAAGTATTAGAACTTGCTTTATCAGCCAACGAGTGCGCAAAAAAGAAAGGATATAACAAAAAAAATATTCTAACTATTTTAGACTACTCACTGCCATCAACTAAAAAAAGGTTCTGGGTATTAGATCTTGATAAAGATAAAGTGGTATACTCAATCTGTGCCGCCCATGGCAGAAATTCTGGTGCCAATTTCACTTTTTCATTCTCCAACAAAAACCGCAGTCTTCAATCGAGTATTGGGGTTTTTGTAACTGGTGACACGTATATTGGAAAACATGGCTTATCATTAGAGCTATTTGGCCAAGAACCTGGGTTTAACTCCAATGCACATAGCAGAAGAGTCGTGATACATGCAGCCAGTTACGTAACTGAACAATTTGCAAGAGATCATGGTAGAATTGGTAGAAGTTGGGGATGTCCAGCTCTTAATCCAAAATTTGCTAAACCTGTTATTAAAGAAATAAGAAATGGCACTGTTTTGTTTTCATACTACCCTGATAAAAAATGGCTTAATGAATCAAAATATTTAAATTGTTCGAAATAATATAATATTTAGAGTGATGTTTACGACTTCAATCTAAGAAGTGCGCTGCATTAAATAACATCCCCATAGTTAATGCAGTGTCTTTTTTTCTCTAACACTAAATAATATATTTTAATATGCTTGCTGTTTGTTATTAATTTTTTTTGAATAAATGCTGTGCTGTAGTGTCCTCTGAAACACCACGTTCAATTACCAGTGTACGAACACTGCTCTACTAATTTATTATTTTAATGATACTACTCTTATGATGCCCCCTTAGTTAACAAAAGCACTTCAAATATCTTTTGTCATAAAATCATCAAAAAGTAGTCTCCATATGATTTCTTAATATGAGAATTCAGTAAATTGCCCATTGCTATACTGAAAAATTAAATGTTAGTTATCTTACCCACAATGATTGAGCACCATCAGTAATTAGTATGATGTATTCTGATATTATCATTCCGATTCCTGCGCCTGATTTGCTAACTATGTATGTATTGAATCCATTAGGAAAAAGCTTCATCTTTGTTAATGATATAATAGTTAAATTTGATAACGATTCCCATGATTAGTCTCTTACAGATAAGTGGAATATTAATTGAGCATCAAGATACTACATCATAATCCAGCTTTTAAGCAGAGTTATATCATTTATGCATTATAGTTGTAGTTTCTTGACTTATCCAACAACGCTTTGTATAATTTTACAGTGTTTCCCATATAAGAATTATTTATGTTTTCTCTCAACAAGTTAGTGTTGTTTACACGAAAATCAATAAATTATATACATCCAAAAAAAATTAATGCTTCCCGATGCAAGAATCTTAAAAAAAAAATAGATGATTATATAGAAATCACATATTTAAAAGCACAAAATATATATCAAAAAATGTTATGGTCATTCCATAATTATAAACGAAGAAAAAGTGGCGGAGGGCCATTTGTTGTTGTTTTTCTAGTTTCTATTCCAGAATCTATAGATTCTATTTTCTCCATTTATAAAAATATGAAAGATGATATGAGGTTTAAAGTTCATTTAATCTTTGCCTGCCGTAAGAATGGTATCTTTAGCAAAGAGAATAAAGATATAGATAACTATAACAAGCTCAAACATTTAAGTACGAAATTTACAGAGGCCTATGATAGCAAAACTGGTAGATGGCTAAATTTAAATACATTAAACCCTGACATTATTTTTGTTCAAAACCCTTATGATAGTATGTTAGACAAAAAATATTGTATTAATAACTTAATTCAGTTCGCGAAAGTATGTTACGTACCATATGCGCTGTTCTTAACCTCATCAAAATGGGAAGAACATTTTTATGGAGACGAGTTCCATAAGAAATGTTGGAAGATTTTTCATCCTAGTCGTGAGCATATGCTTTTACATGAAAAGTATTTAGGAAATAAAGAAACGGCCGTTGTGTCTGGATATCCTAAGCTTGATCAATATAATGCTGAGATAAAAAACAGTGATGTTCATTGGAATTTCAATCAAATAACAAAACAACAGAAAAGACTTATATGGACTCCTCACTGGACTGTTGATGATGTAATAGGGTCATCTAATTTTATTAAATATTATAAATATTTTTTGAATCTTGCAAAACAAAATACAAATGTAGATTTATTAATTAGACCGCACCCTTTATTGTTTGCTAATTTACTGAAGCACAAACATTTAAGCGAGAAGCTTTTGTCTGATTTTTTTGCCTCAGTTAACACCTTGCCGAACATGAAAGTCAATGACAGCGTGAGATATTTTGATATATTTAGAACTTCTGATATGCTTATTTGTGATAATAGTTCTTTTTTAGGAGAATATTTACCAACAAAAAATCCTATTATATATACACATTCATATGATAATGACCACCATAATTTAAATGAATTTGGAAAAAAACTAACTAAAGACTATTATATTGCTAAAAATGAGAAAGAGTTAGATTCACTAATCAAGACGGTATTACTAGGTGGGGATGACTTCAATAAAAGTAAAAGGTTATCAGTTATTGAAAACCATCTACCGCAGGTTAATGCCGCTAAATTTATTAAAGAATATATTTTCAGGGAATTGAATTGATAAATATTATTTATAATAATATCAAAAAATGTGTATGGATATCTAGTCATAAAAACTCTGAGTTCTTTTGATAATTTTCTAATATTTTTCCTAACGAACGATTATACCGTGTATTCTTAATGCGCTATGCTAGTCATTATATTGAGATATGTCAGTATGCTCTTCTAACATCGAAACTAAAACGTTTTTTCCCACAATAGAATTGTTAATTTATGTGGCTTTTAGCATTGATGAAACATACCCTAGGGAATTTTTTAAACATAGAATTTTAGATAATTAAATTAATCCAAGCGACAAAATTGCTCTAGTTGACCATTTTTTGATAAAGCCTCATATAATTTTAAATCATCTACCGTATCTGTTTCTAGCCAGCCATTTTTAACTATTACTCCTTTAACTTGCCAATTCTGATTAATCAGAAGTTGTAGTAAACTTGTCATATACATCTCATGAAATTTTTGATTATCATACAGAATAGATTGATCTAAGTTTTCATAAAAATCTACTAGTGCCTGAATGATATTTTTACGTATTTTAATCAGCCCTGTATATTGTCCATGTATTTCATTGTAATTATGCGGTTTTTTTCCTATTTCTAAAATATTATTCTCAGCGTCCAAAACTAAAGTTTCAACATCCATAAGAGGGTCATCTAGTCTTGCTTCCCAATATTTTCTCCATTCCATATCAATCATTAGGCTTATATCTGCATTGCTATCTAAAACTTTTTTTAGATTATTGCTCTCATAAACAATATCACCATATGCAACAATAAGATCCTGATCACCAACCATTATTTCCAAGGATTGAAAGAACGTATGCACCATATTTGTAGATGCAAAATCTTCATTTACAATTATTGGCAAACCTAAATAATTAAATTGATCTGCACAATAACCTGCTGCAATACTAATATTATTAATGCCATTCTTTCTAAGCACATCTATTTGCCTTTCAATTATTGGCTTTCCAATTAAGTTAACCAAAGCTTTAGGCTTATTATCTGTATATGGTCGCAACCTTGAGCCCTGACCCGCAGCTAATATCAATGCATTTGTCATAATAAAACTTTTTTCAATAATTGTATGTCCGACTCAAGCATCTGCTCTTCTCGCTCTGGATGCCACATTATACCAGCTAGCTTATGGGTTTTGTGTATAAATCCTTCTACATAGCCATCAATATCATTAGCAAAGGCTATGAATCCATCACCAATCTGATTGTTTGAAATACAAAAATTATGGTAACTATTTACATCTTCTGGTACTAAATTATTAAAATCCTCATTTGCTTTGATACTATGTCTTGTTCCTACATGCTTATTTACTTTTGATAGCTCACCACCAAAATACATGTTGAGAACTTGCATACCTCTACATATGCCAATCATGGGGATATTTTGGGATATGGATTCATATATCAATGCATGTTCAAATTTATCTCTCTCAGGAGCTATATCTTGCTGATCAATGCCAGATACAGAAATAGAATTACCCCCACTTAGGATGATAGCATCCAAGGCCATTTCCTGAATAATAGTTTTTACGTAGCTTGGCTCTACATTGGGAAGCAAAACTGGCAAACAACCTAAATTGAATATTATGTTATTCCACTTCTGATCAAGGCAATCTCTTCTCTCAGCATAATTGGGTACATTTTCGACTCTAAGAGTAATACCAATTTTTTTCATATAATCTCTCTAATTATCCAATTAGCACAATCTAGCTCTATAGATCTCATTACAGATAATTGATCATATAGTTGCTCACCAACACCAATTGCAGCTGGCAAGTTTAATTCAGCCGCCCTTATGGCCATATGAGAATTAGCTCCACCAAACTTAGTAATCAACCCCACAATTCCTTTACTAAACAACCAATCATAACCAGGATCAGCTTGTGAAATTAAAACTATTTTACCTTTTATCTCAAGCTTGTCATGATCTTTTAAATGCACTATCTCTGATTCTATTTTATTTAATGTAACAAAGTTTGGCTGAGAAAAATGCCTTTCAAAACAATGCATATCTCTCTCTTTTAAGATTAGAGATGGGAGGTCAACAAGCTGATTCGTTCTATAAGTGCGTTTCCTTTCGCTAATCTTTTCACCTATTTCTTTATAACTTATCAACCCTAATTTTAGTTGATGAAGATCTGAATATTCTAAAAACGACAAATCATTGCGAGACAACCCTACCGTTTTTCCATATTCTATTCCATAGTCCAATGCCATACTTAAATTTTTTGTAAATTCAAATTTCACGTATTCTCTTGCTTGAACCGCTTCTGCAATAAATTCAACAAGTTCATGTGCGGTAATATCCGCAGATAGTTTTGATAGAAACACATTGAACTTATTAAGCTCTTCATCAGAGAAACAAAACTCATCCTTGTCAGCCAGATCTTTCAAAGTAACCAGAGATAAATATTTCTCACAATCCTCCCAATAAGCATGGGTTTCGATCTCATAGGTCCCTGGCCTTAAATGTCCATAGCGTTTAACCAATTCTTTGGGATTTAATTGACCGGCAACGACAGATAATTTATCATCCTCAAACATCCCTGTTACTGTTTTTATGCTGCGTAAAAACTCCATTTTTCTTGATTTATCTAACCAACCTTCTCTAACAAAACTTCTAAGCAATATTGAAGAAACAAAACCTGATCTCGCTGCATGTGCAAATGCCTTAGTTCCATATCTTTTGCAATCATCTAATAGATAATATAACTTATCCAACTCGTTTTGATTGGTTAGTTTTATTCTCTCTCGCCTTTTTGATAATTCATCAATAGAAAGAATATCTAATTTCAATCGTGTTAATGCTAGTGTAGTAATCTTTTTTAAAGACATTTCAAGCATGTTGATTTCAGCTTCAGTAATACCATATGGCATTAACCTGCCCCTTGCTTCTTCACTAAAGCATGGAGTCCATATAGTAAAAGCCACACTAAATTCTATTTTATCATGCAAATATGGTTTGTCTTCCAATATATTTAAATACACATTAACTAATTTTTCAGCTAAATTTTCCTGTAAATCTTTCGGTATAAACGAATTAAGACTGGCTCTCATGTCTATATATGGATGACCCGAAAATGAAACTAGTAATGGGTGAGGACGCACATCTCGATACCCATATTCAGATCTTTGGGCAGCCCAAATTTCATCTGTAATTAGATATCTATACAAGCTAAATGCTAGTGGTTTAGGATTTACACCGATTATTTCAGCTGGATTCCAATCAGGCATATTCCCAAAAAATGTTTTACTTCCATAAATGAAAGGAGACGCCTCCTGTAATTCTCTAAATCTATTGATATTTTCTTTAATGTTTTTGTATATAGTTTGTTCTCCAATTTCATACTCACTATGATCAACAACAATAGCTCTTACCTGGAAAATATGCACTTTATCATCTGCATCAACAGCAAATTCTATATCCAACTTGTTATAGGTAAGAATGGATTCCAGCTCTTTAATTGCCAACATCACTGGTGTTAATTTTGGCTCTAGATTATCCAGTTCATCTGTATTACCTCTGCTTACAATCACCGTTCTTAGATCATTTTGAATTCCTGCTGTTACTGACGTCGTAGAGTCGCTCTTATCATCAAAATTAATTCTATAATAAGGAGAGCCTGTCTCTAGACCACATGTAAAAATAACACCTGAGAATTTCACGTTTTGTATGAATTTCTGCACTAAGACTTGATTAGTTCCCTGCTGACCAAATGAGCCATATGAAGCTATAACCTCATTTATTGCATTGATAATTTCATCACTAGAATTACCATCTATATTCAAAATACTATCAAACCCACCAGCATTCGAATGCTCCCAATTATCTTCACCTTGATCACTACTTCGTACAATTAAATTCATTCCTTGAAAAGTATTTTTAATTTTGCTAACAATCTGGGTTGGGTTGCTATTCCAGTCATTTATAGTTAGTGCCACTTGTTTTCCTATTTCGCTTTTAGTAACAACCTTGCGCAACCTTGATAAAGTTTCAGCCTTCGTTCCCAAAATAAAATGTGCTATATCCGAAGGGGAGTTAAGCTCTGTCCAGTCACCATTTACATCAACTATGCTTATTTTGAAATTACGCAGTTTTAAAAAAGATAGTAAATCAACTATTGATTTTCCTACTTCTTTTTCCGTTAGTTCTTTTATTAATTTAACAACATTTTTTTAAAGTACACCAACCCTGTGAATTCAACTTCTCCTGAACCGCTTTTGTAATCTTCTAGTAAAATAGTTTCAGCTGAAACTAAATCTACTTGTTCTCGATTTTGAAATCTACCCTTCCAAGCAGAATCAACTCCAATTACTATATCACCTGGTGTATTACAGACACTTTCTATAGTATTGCTTCTAAAAATGGTATCTGCATATGATACTAATATATCTGAAGTAGGCAATGGGGCCTCTAACAAAGTATGGAGAACCGTTTGCTTATCCCAATCTGGAATCACAGTATATTTAAGTTGAGGATACTTATGAATCACATCTTCTGCATGATACCCTCCAAGAAAACGCACATCACCCTCAACACTATTGAAGCTTCTTATCTGCCAATCGAGCGCACTTGTATCTATTGTAATTTTCTTCAGAGCGGAAGGGTGTACTCCTGCAGAAGGTTTCCCTGCTCCTAATAAAAATATTTCCATACAACACCATAAACTTATTATTTTTTAGTTTCAATAAGCAATTTGAAAAAATATTTGTCTATTATAACATTTAATTACTTTCAATCTCTTTATTACAAATGTTAGAGTCTCAAAAAAGACTTTATCTCTCTTCAGATAACTTATTGATTTCATAAGCATCTCCTTATAATGTGCTAAATATTGCCCACTTGAATAAACAACAGATATACTCCAAAATGTTTGAGAGTATTACCTTTCCATGAATTTTCTGTCTAGGTAGTAATCTAAAAACAATCATTCCTTGTGTAAATAAAGAATGTGTACTTTTTATTAGTGTTTGATTTAATTAAGCGACTATTTCTAGACTTTTCACAAACCGCACCTAAAACAAGTTCGGTAGATAATAGTGATAGCACTAGCTTCTCTCGTTTATGTATTAAATTAATATAAACAAACATCCAATAATCACAATAAAAACCAACCAGAAACTTCCACAACAATACTCTAATTTATTATTTTAATATTATATTTTTTACTAGGTAGAAATGGTGAAAGAAATGGATCTGTCTTGTTTTCATACTAACCTGAAAAAAATGGCTTAATAAATCAAAATATTTAAATTGTTCGAAATAATATTTGAGAACCAAAATAGCTTTAAGTGGGTATTATTAGTCTCTTACTCATATGTAAGAGACTAATTAAGAATTTAAAAAAAAGAAAATCCTAATCTTAAAAGATAATAAAATATTACAGCCATTAGCGCGCCAGCTGGCAAAGTTATAAACCATGACATAAAAATCTTTCTAATTACGGTTAGATTAATAGCACCAATCCCTCCAGCTAATCCAACACCTAAAATTGCTCCAACTAATGTTTGCGTTGTTGAAACTGGCAGCCCTGTTGCAGAAGCCATGACCACTGTCGATGCCGCCGATATTTCAGCAGCAAAACCTCTACTTGGTGTAAGAACAGTAATGCTTTTACCAATTGTGGCAATGATTTTATAACCATAACAGACCAATCCAAGCACTATCCCAACCGCTCCGACCAATAATATCCAAATAGGAATAGAAGTGCCTGGATTAGACGAGTTGGCAACCACATCAACCACAGCAGCAAGAGGGCCAATAGCATTAGCAACATCATTGGAACCATGAGCATACGCCATTGAACACGCGGTAAAAATCATCAAGATCCCAAAAGCTTTTTCAACCTGCTTGAAATCATATAATATCTGCTCTTCTTTTGGATACTCGATTCGTCTTAGCATAATAATAGAAACGACAACCATTCCAGCTGAAAATAGTATTGAAAATAATATTTCTTGCAAACAGGACCACTCAATCCCAAGGTGATACAATCCTTTTGTAACTGTTGAAAATGACACTACCAATGCTGCAAAACCTACATACATAGGCAAAAATACTTTTGCATAATACAAGGGCCTTTTTTTATTTAAAATAGTTAGTTGAATAGTATAAAAGATAAAGTACGAACAAAAGCCCGCAATTATTGGAGTAAGAACCCAACTTGACATGATTTCAATAACCTTGCCCCAATAGATAGCATTGACGCCAATGGTAATTGCCCCAAACCCAATGATAGCTCCTATAATTGAATGAGTTGTGGAAACAGGCCAACCCTTATGGGATGCAATTAACAGCCATGCTCCTGCGCTTAGTGATGATGCCATCATGCCGTACACCAATAACTCTTGGTGGCCTTCTAAAAATACAGGATTAATAATTTGACTACGAATGGTATTGGTAACTTCACCACCAGCCAGCATTGCACCCAAAGACTCAAAAATAGCAGCAACGACAATTGCTTGTCTGATAGTTAAAGCCTTAGCACCTACAGAAGTTCCAATGGCATTGGCAACATCGTTAGCTCCAACACCAAAAGCCATAATCAGACCTATACAGCCAGCCAAAACCAGATAAATTGTGCTAAATTCCATATAAGCTATTACGCAGTAATTTTAACGGTCATTCTATCCAATTATACCTCTAGAAAAAAGCAGTTCCTAAAGATCTTGGAAATATATTATGGTATTGGATTACTCGAATTGTTTATCAACACCACCAAGGGACCAAAAAAGCACCATACCTGTATTCAATAAGCATTCATCTACTGAAAAAAATCACTAGGTTTTTCAAGCAGTTGTTATTGAAATTACTTGTAAATAAATGTTACAATCTGACCTTACCGTTGATACATTTTATTCTGAAATAGAGCCAAAAGGTTATTTGTAATGAGCAATCTAGATGATCTAGTATTTGGTACTAGAAAATATCATAAAGATCTACTGAAAATCTGTGAGCCATTCCATAGATTATTTGGAACAAATCACGTTGGCTATCTAAATATTGATAACAACGGTGGATTAATTAATCTCCACACTCACGCAAAATGGTTGGACCGGTGTGTTGAAGAAAAATACTACCTCCAAGATCCCTGTATGGTTACCCCTAAGAATATTGAATCAGGGCATGCTTTTTATTTCACCTACGAAGAAGACGAATTTACCGATGGTATTTTAAAAGATAGTATGGAAAATTTTAATATGGCCCATGAATTAGTCTTTGTTAATAAACACGATCATGGCTTTGATGTAATTGGGATCACCGCTCCGCTCAAACACACTGCTATCTACAATAAAATTGTTCGTAATTATTCTCATATAGGTAAATTTTTAGATTTCTTTAGGCAAAACCTTGAGCCTTTATTAAATAAATTAGAAGCTCATAAAATTGATCTATCAGCCTTAAAAGGAGATCGCTTTCATCAGCAAACAGCTCTGATCACTAATTTATCCCATGAGCAAAACGCCGCATCCATTCTAAATGAACATTGTAATAAACAATCATTATTGACCGTCTAATTTAAAAATTTTAGGTTATACTCTGCGACCTTTAAATACATTATATGAGTAAGCTACTGGTACCAATACGACATAGCTCTGGATTAAGATATTTCGTGCCAAGATTTCTTGAGATCAGCTCAAGATAATTTTCAGCTTGAGATAGTTTTTTTATTCCTCCAGACAACTTGATCCCAGCTTTGTATTCCACCTCTTTAATCGCAAAAATAATAGTCTCAATCATTGAGTCGGTTAGATCACCTGGAATTTTACCCGTAGAAGTTTTAATAAAATCAACCTTACAGTTAATACAATCCCTGCAAACCGCTAATATTTTATCTTTCGTTTGTAAGTGATTTATTTCGATAATGGCTTTTAATTTAACTTCCGCGCCACACAATACTTTAAGTTGACTCAGCAAAGACAGCGTATTATGGTTTGATGAACCATCCTCGTACTGCTTATATGGAATTACAACATCTATTTCATCAGCACCATGCATAATTGCCCGGTAAACCGTTTTTATAACATCCTCTAACTGACCATTGCCTTCTGGAAAGTTTGCAACTGTAATAATTTGTATATCTTTAGGTAAAAGGGGTATTATTTTTTTAACATATTTTGGTTGTACACAAACCCCTGCCACATTTCCATATTGGGTTTGCGACTTCTTACAAAAATCATTTAATTTTGCATCCGTTAAATTAGTGCTTAAATTTGTCCAATCAAGCAAAGGAACAATTTCCCCCATAACCATTTATTGCCTCTCTATCCATTTAACAATTAATTTTTCCATATCTTTAGCACACTCTTGTGCCATAGTTACAACTTTGGCATGATCATGTGACTCTTTTGCTAGTCCTGTTGCAAAATTTGTAATACTAGATAAGCAAACAACTTTCATACCGCAGTGATTGGCAACCAACACCTCCGGCACAGTAGACATGCCGATTACATCCGCGCCTAAAGTTTGAAAGGCTTTAATCTCAGCTTTTGTTTCATAATTAGGTCCGAGCACAGCAATATAAACGCCTTTATGTAATTCAATATCCAACTCTTTTGCAATCCCTAAAAATTCTTTTCTTATATCCTCATCATAAGCATTATCAACAGGATAAAATCTAGGACCAAAATCATCGTCGTTTGGCCCTAACAAGGGATTAGTTCCCTGAAAATTTATATGATCAGAAATTATTACTATGCTTCCAGGCCCGACTGTTTGCCGCAGTGATCCTGATGCATTTGTCATTAATAATGTTTCACACCCTATTAACTTCATTGCTCTAATGTAATGCTTAATAACATCACAATCAGCTCCTTCATAGTAATGAACCCGCCCCTCAAGGCATGCGACATATTGATTTCCTAAATATCCACAACTAAGCTGGGCCTTATGACCATGAACATTTAATTTTGGAAATCCGGGAATTTGATCATATGACAATTCTATTCTATCGGATAAAGTATGAGCCAACTCGCTTAAACCTGATCCCAAAATCATCCCAATAGAAGGTCTTTTCCCATTTAATTTATTACTAATATAATCAGCTGCTTGTTTGGTAAGACTCATGTATATCCTTGAAGCAT
>PVBE010808646.1_pt1 | contig 14383 bp, 12 predicted proteins | sample 1631181 | NCBI WGS metagenome assembly PVBE01 (sample SAMN08397723, study PRJNA350692) | Marine metagenome, whole genome shotgun sequencing project. | isolation source: water | place: Pacific Ocean | collected 2012-04
AGGAGAATTGAGACAAAATCGCTTGTTTTTTTTGGGAGTTGATAAAATAGAGGCGCCTCTCCCATAATATATTTTAAGCTCCATTTCCTTATCGAAAATAATCTTGAATCACTTAAGTATTTTTACCTTTATTTCCGCACTGAAAAATATCTCACGGCTTCCCTTAAACACTTTATATTTAATCATTTACCTTTTTTTCTGGCAGTTTATTCGACCTTAATGATTTTCCTAAGCCTTGGTAGCAATGCTTTAAAAGTGGATGAAGGCGCGGATACTTTCATTAGTATGTCATTAGTCTTATCTCCTTCATCTGAGAAATGATTGGCTACTAAAACCAACTCCCATTCTCGCTCTTCACGATCAAGTAAATAAACTAGAGAATCTACAAATTCACGCAGCATTTCCCCTCTTCGGTAAGCTAGAACAACTATCGATAAATTTGGTGTAGAATAACTCAGTGCCTAACTCCTGCTAATGAGGGATAATTAAATGTTCGATACGGATTTCATACTATGCTAACCGTGACTATTTTGAGCAGTAACGTTAAATATTCAACATAGTTTCAATACGGGAAGAAACTCTAATTACGAAGAACTTACCCGCTATAATACAAAAAATCTTTGAGCGCCCTGATTCAGGTCGCTACATCAATGGTTAAAGTCTGATTGTGTCTATTCTCAAACACCTCATCAAAGCCCATACGGGCCTTGTACTTTTAATACCTTACGCGCTTATCATGGTATTTTTGGGGCTTAGTAACAGCGTGCTTCAAGTTGATGAAGGTGGTGACACCTTCATAAGCTCCACAATTCTTAAATATGGTGCTCCATACCATCAGGACGAGACAAACTACACCATGGAGACCGCTATCGTACGTGATGACGGACTTTTTGTTTACCGTACTTGGTTACCCTATTATCTTCAGGCGGGTTCTTTATTTATTTTTGGGCAAACAACTTTCGCTGCTCGCCTGCCTTTCGCTCTTTCGGGAGTAATATCAGCTATCGTTTTATATTTTTTCACCCTTAAGTTAACGGGAAAAAGGTCTACTGCTTTTCTAGCAACCTTATTTCTAATTTCCTCAGTGCCTGCACTCATTTACTTTCGAACGGCTCGGTATGTTGGCATACCAATTCTACTTACAATTCTCTTACTTTATAGTTACATAACTATTTTTGAGAATAGGCGTTGGAATCCATGGCCCCTTACTCTAACTTCTATTCTCTATTTTCATACCATGTTTGTTGCCTTCACGGGTGTAATACTAGGAATTCTGACTCATTTTTATATCAATCGAAACTCTACTGCAAAAAAAAACTACAAATGGGTTGCTCAAGCTGCAATCGTCACAGCTATATTCACTTTACCTTGGCTATGGTTTAATTTCGCAATCTTCGAAAAAATACCAGAATTCTATCAGTCAAAAAGTGCCCAAATTGATACTACTAGTTGGCGTTACCTTAAAAACCTCTCTGGATTTCTCTTTCAGTTAAACAACTATATTTTTCCATTTATTCTTTTACCTCTGTTATTTATGAGGTCTTTGCGTGTTTATCAAAATCAAATACAGCTTTGCTTATTTTGTATTGCCGGGATTATACTAGTTTCCCTACTACATACCATTCCTTTACAGCAGTACGTTGCCGGGAGCTTTCCTCTTTGGTGTATCTTGCTAGCATTAGTAATTATGGAAGGGTTTCTAAACCCTATAACTCGATATGCCCTTGTTACCACTTTAATACTTACAAATTTAATTCATGTAGGGCCACTCCTATCCGTAAATGAATTTCTAAAGAATAGCCCAGAGTGGTTAAATAAAAATTCTTTTATGATGGATTCTTCAAAAACCTTCGCTAGGGAAGTCAAACTTAAGTCTGTTTTCTACAAACATCTATTTGAAATTAGCCATACCTACAAAGGTCCTCTTGATGAAATCGTCGCATTCTTCAAAACACATGGCAAACCCGGAGATTCGTGTTATATTGACAATGAGAGGGAATCCTTGGCTTTTTATACAAAAATGAAAGTTGTTCATCGAAATGACTTAAAAGTAGAGGAAGCGCCGGACTGGATTGTTCTTCGTGGAGATTATAGGAATGCTGTAGAAGGAAACGCCCCCTCACCTACAGCAAAGATTCTGCGAGAGATCCTTACCGAACATACCTACTCTAAAGAAGTGCTGGATGTCCCTGCCATACGCATCAACAATTCCTACGACATGCAAATACACCTTTTCCGCTCCCCTTCTTCTGCCGATAAGGTCGTTGTATACAAACGAGCCAACTATTCATAAAAAAGAAAACCGCCTGAGCACCAATTAATGAAACTTATTATTCAAATTCCCTGTTTAAATGAAGAACAGACTCTTCCAGAAACCTTAAAAGATCTTCCAAAATCCCTAAGTGGCATAGATAATATCGAAATATTGGTCATAGATGATGGCAGTACAGATCGGACTGTGGAAGTTGCAAAACAACATGGTGCGCACCACGTTCTAAGTTTGACCAACAACAAGGGTCTAGCAAAAGCATTTATATATGGAATAAACCATGCTCTTCATCTGGGGGCAGATATTATCGTGAATACTGACGCGGATAACCAGTACTTTGGTGAGGATGTTGCCAAACTCATACAACCCATAATAAGGAAGAAAGCTGACATCGTGATCGGGAATCGCCAGGTCGAAACAATCGATCATTTTTCACCAATTAAAATCCTTTTGCAAAAGCTAGGTAGTTGGACCGTGCGACAGCTTTCTGGCACAACTATTCCAGATGCAACTAGCGGGTTTCGTGCTTATAGTAAGGAGGCCGCACTTCAAATGAATGTTATCTCCGACTTTACTTATACCGTTGAAACTATAATCAGCGCAGGAAACAAAAACATAGCTATCGAGCATACTCCCGTTAGAACCAACAAAAAACTGCGAGAATCTCGCTTGTTTCCTAGCATTCATGTTTATTTGCGGCGTAGCTTAGTCACGATGCTAAAAGTTTATTCCATGTACCGCCCCTTGAAAGTTTTCACCATTGCCGGAGGAATTACATTTTTGGTGGGTTTCATGATTGGTTGCAGGTACCTATTTTTCTTTTTCCAAGGGCAGACGGAAGGCCACATTCAGTCGTTAATTCTGTCTGCCATTATGCTCATTGTCGGATTCCAAATTATCATGATGGGAATTGCTGCTGACCTCATAGCCGTAAACCGTCAACTTCTTGAAGACATACAACTCAGAATTAAAAAAAATAAAGTTGAGTCTGAAGATTAATCCCGCAAACCGACAAAGCTCTTAAATTTAAAATGAATAAAGGGAATATTTTTTGGTTTGCGCCAATATCTAAAAACATAGAAGATTTCTCCTAGCAAAAATAACTAATGATTCATGTAATAGTCGGCACCCGTGCCCAAATAATAAAAATGGCCCCAGTGATGAAAGAGCTTGAAAACAGGGGAATTGCTTACAATTTTATTTTTTTAGCCCAACACAAAGAAACCATGTATGAAATCATGGCACAGTTTAAAATTAAAAAACCAGATATCGTTATAGGTGATAGCAATAGAGATATTACTACAGTAAAGGATATGTTTTTTTGGTCTGTAAAGGTACTCATATATGGTTTTTGGAAAAGGGCAGAAATTTTCAAAAATAATAAAAAGGGTGTGGTGCTTATCCACGGCGATGCCCCTCCATTATTTTTGGGAAGCCTAATGGCGAAGTTTCAAGGGTTAAAGGTGGCTCAAGTTGAAGCTGGATTACGTTCGTTCAACAATTTAAAACCTTTCCCAGAAGAATTAACACGTAGTCTTTCTGCAAAAACAGGCTTGATTGATATATTTTTTTGTCAGGATAAAAAAGCAGTTAATAACGTCATACAGTACAAAAAAATATCCTATTGTACTCGCTACAATACTATGTTGGATTCATTACGATTCGCTAGTCAGGCAGGAAAAAGCTACCATCATGAAAATTTTGAAAGGTACGCCATTGTAAGTCTCCATCGATTTGAAACTCTTTGTAAAAAAGAAAAATTAGCCCAAGTAACCCACGAAATTCATAAAGTCTCTAAAAAAATAAAACTGTATTTCATACTTCACCCTCCCACACGTGTATCTTTGAAAAATAACGGACTCTATGAATCTCTTGAATCAGAGCCGGGTTGTGTGCTTTTACCGCGACAAAATTTTTTTAAATTTCACAACCTGCTGACTAAAGCTGAATTTATAATTACCGACGGTGGCAGTAACCAGGAAGAGTGCTATTACCTTGGAACTCCCTGCCTTTTGCTCAGAAGCGAAACAGAAAGATTAGAAGGGATAGGAGAAAATGTTGTCATTTCAAACTTCAATCCAACTATCATTGAAGACTTTGTGTTAAATTACAATTCTTATAGAAGGCAGCCCATTTCTGAGATTTTTTCTCCTAGTCACTTTATTGTTGACCAACTCAAGGAATATATCTAACAGCATACTCACAATTTTTCATGACTATTTCTTTTAAAAAATCAATTAATACCGGATAGTTAAGAGTATCTTTATCACAACGAAATCAATGCCAACCCCCCCCCCTATTCGCCTTATAATCAAAAGTATAGTTACCATTGGAATACTTTCCGGACTTGGCTTTCTACTGTTTAAATACCGTGAGAGTTTTTATGTCCTTCAAGATTTAACCTTCTTGCAGGTCGTTTCATTTTCGACGTTGGTCATATTTTGTATTATTCTAAGTGGATCTAAACTAAATCAAATCGCAAGTAATTTTAATATCCGTCTAAAAAAGAGTGAATGGTTGGCATTATCATCAATGACAACAATTTTAAACAGTATTCTTTTTAAATCGGGATCTTTAGCTACATCCACATATTTGAAAAAAAAATATGAATTCGCATATGCCTCCTTTGTAGGGTCTTTCATTGGAGACCAATTCATTATTTTATTTATAGCCACGCTTACTGGGAGTTTTGCCTCTATATCTTTGTTATATTCTGGAAATATTCAACTTTTCTTTATATTTGTCACGTTTTCGATTGTTGCTTTTTTTTTACTTATCCTTTTAGGTGGAAAAATAACTTTACCGAAAAAAGATAATGGGGTTTTAGAACAACTAAGGGTAGGAATAGAATCTTTCAACGCGCTATTTCAAAATAAAAACCTCTTATATAACTTATGTGTACATAATATTTTTCTTATCGCCGCCGCGGCATTTCGTTTGTTTACTGCCTGCTCTATTCTTCATCAAGAAATTTCATTAAACCATTGCTTTTTGTTTGTGGCAGTCATGTCAATAATCCGAATTATCCCCATAGCCCATAGCGATATAGGTGTGCGAGAAATCACGGTAGGATTCATTTCCGAAACTATTGGCAGTGGAATGAAGGCGGGAGTTCTTATAACTTCAATAGACCGGATTTTTGAATTACTGTTGACAGGTCTATCTGTGGGTATTTTTCACAAATCCCTGGTTACTCCAAAAAATTAAAACGGGTTTTATCAGTTCGGCAAAAAACAAACCCCGTTTTACCTAGAACTTCCACTTCTGTTTCATTACACAACTGATTGTCTCCAACCCGTTCCGCAGCAATGAGTGGGCGAGGCTCTCTTTTTTTAAATTCGTTCCACAAATATGAATCGTTTGCAAAAATAAGTTGCTGCGGAAATAAAGTCTGTGTCATCACCGAGCGAAATGACCCTTCCCTATTCCCAGGCGGCAACAATAAAAACTGTTCGCTTAGGACATGTTTTTTAAGTTGATGAGCCACCCGATATGTTTTGGTAAATTGATTGGGCATGTCCGAAGGACCAGAGTTTTCTGCCCGCTCCTCATACGACTTACTTAGATTCTCAGCCATATATTTGACTCTAGGTCCGGCAAATACAGATATGATTACAACTAAATTCATTCCTATAATTATGAATAAAAATCGCCTAATCCGACCAGACCTAATTTTATTACGAATATTATTAAAGCAAAAAATAAAAAATACAAAAGCAGGATAAATAGCTAACGCTCCCCTTGTGTCAGACAAATTTATAGAATTCCCAGGATGAATAAATGTATTTTCAATATAGTGCGAAAGCATAGGCCACTTGAGTCCAGAATAAGAGTACAAATAAAATTGTGCTGATAAAAGCAATAGCAGTAATACCCCGAGAGTTTTTTCTTCTAGAGCTAACTGTTCCAACTTTTCACTAAAAACAAAAAGGACTAAAAGAATAGTCCCTGTGAAAAAGATGTGGACAGCAAAAAATCTAAAAACTCTAATCGAGAGTGTACTCCATAGCGAAATATCTGGAGGTAAGGCATAAACCAAACCGATCAAACACAAAGTTGCCGACGCTATAACCAATATTCTTGAAATTTTATAAGGAAACCGAATCACCCTTAACAATATTAGACCAAACCCTACCCACAACCCGATACAGGCCATCACCAGTTCTGTAATACCGCTATACAGGGGACCATCGAAGTTTAAAAGAACGGCAAACCATAATGAAGGTAAGATAAGAGATGCCAAGCCAAATCGTATAATTATAGATTCTCTTTCGCTAGTTGAATTCTCATTTCGATCAAATATACATACCAATAAAAACAAGGGTAACGCTGAGAAAAGCACAAATTCTGGCCGTGTCCAACTGGAGAATCCGAACATGAGTCCACTCAATATAGCGAGTGATTTATTTTGAGGTATGTTAATACCTTCGAGTGATATTAAATTTTTTTTCACCAATGAAAACCAGTACAGTATGCCAGATGTAAAAAAAACTGCTGCAGTCAAATCCAGAAAGGGGAGAAAGCTGTGCCACCACAGATAAGGCGTAGTGCCTAGAACAAGTGTCCCAAAGGCTGCTATTTTTGAATTCTTTAAGTGATCCCATAACCTGTGAAATACCACAATGAGTAAACAAAAATACAGGACTGGGAAAATAATGGGGAGTCGTTCAATGTTTCCCGATATAAGCCATGCATAGAGAAGTCCGATCATCGGTGGATACTGACGAAATTGAGAAATAATTCGTTCCGAGTCGAACCGTGCTTCATGAAAATAAACCATTCCCTTCACGTGGTACCAAATTCCATCAGCTCCAGTGATCGGGAAATAAAATGCGTAAGTTATCCCTAAAGTAAAAAGGACCCCAACAATTCCAAATGTCTTAGTATGTACAAATCGCTCTTGTTTGAACTTAAAGACAATACTTGAAAAAGATTTTTGTGACCAAAGCCAGAGAATATAAATAAGAAGTGCCCCTGTAGTAAAAATCAACTGCAGGTCAAGAGAAGGCTGAACCCTAAGCATGATAAACAAGAAAATGAATAGTGATTTTAGGCCCAAACCTAGAAGTATCGTCAATGCCACAAGTTCGCTTCTAGTATCAACTATTTGAAGTCGAAACACGAAAACCCCACAGGTAACCATTATCATTAGAATGTCTACTAAAAACATTCAGACCTCATTTCCCACAAAAATTTGAGAAAATTCAAACATGGAGTTAAGTTATATTAAAGACACAAGTCGCTGGAAATGGAGTTTTTATGCAAACTAGTAATCTGTCTCCAGCGATTAGCTTAGGGTGCTTACATTATAGCGCAACTAAAGAAATGCACATCCATAGTAATTAAATTGAATACTTGCACGATAACAAACGGGCCTTAGGTAAAATCAATTTCAAAGAGATCAAAAGTCGGCAATTCCAGGTATGTTATTTATGCTTAAGAAAAGTTTTATTGCATTCCTATTAACTACTGTAGTTGTTTATGGAATGTGTGTTCTAATTTATAAAATCCAGCCATATAACCTAATCGTTTATTCAAAAAATATTCTAAGGGATATTTTATTTCATGACTTAAAAAATAGCCCCTGGCAGAATGCTAAGAAATATATAAAAAAAGCTCCAACAATAGAAGATCTGCCAAATATCCCTTCACATGAAAAAGGGTATTCTTTTTATATTGCTGGGCATACATATGGAAACCCAGGAGTTAAATCTAACGGTTTATATGAGCCTTTTACTGAGAAGTTTCACATGATTAACAATTATCACTCAATGAAGTTTGGTTTCTTACTTGGCGATGTTGTGAGAAAAGCTTCTAACGACGCATGGCGATTAGTAAAAAAGGACTTGGATTCTCTGGATTCTAGAATAAAACATGTTATTGTGCCAGGAAACCATGATGTCGGAAAAGGAGTAAATAATTTCAAACGTGATATTTTCCTTCAGCAATTCGGCAAGACTTTCTTTTCATTTGAGCACGAAAAAGATCTTTTTATAATACTTGATGCGAATATTGACGAGTGGAACATTTCAGGAGAACAACTACAGTTTTTGAAACAATCTTTATCTAACAAAAAAGATGCCATAAATAATATCTTTATATTTTCTCATCAATTAATATGGCAGGATGCCAGCAAACCAGAGTTTGAAAAAATAAAACCAAATAGCCTCGAAGGTCGTTCTAGCAATTTGAATTTTTGGAATGAGGTATTTCCTCTATTTTCTGATTTCACCAATGATGTTTATTTTTTTGCCGGCGATATAGGAGCTTTCCCAAATGGCAACGAATTATTCTACGCCAAATTTTCAAATGTAAAGTTTCTAGCTACTGGAATGGGTGGAGGAATGAGAGACAATTTTCTAATCGTTTCTGTAATAAAAGGCAAAGTTGAATTATTTTTCGTCCCCATAAACTAACGTGATTATTTTTTCAAGATCTTAAAATTCACTCAAGTATATATTTAAAATCAGTCGCCGCGTATGCCTCTCATTCCAAAAACATACTTAGAGTTTCTGCTCATACTTACAGGCATGTCTTTAAAGATTTTACAAACTTGTTCTCTCTTCTTCTCACCGAACTTTAACTCTAAAATAACGGAGGAGGGTAGGATGGCTTTGCGTGCAAGGTTGGGAAAGGAACTATAGCGTTGATCAAATATCTTGAGCTCAGTATCTATTGTCATTCGAATAGTATGATCTCGATTAATAAAATAATTTCTCTTGTAACGATTAATTAAAACAGGCGTCGGGTTCTCTTGAAAACGGCAACGAGCTTCATGAGGCAAAGAACCCTTCAACCTCTTGAAAAGAGTCTTCCAATTAGTACTTTTATTCAACAAACCTATTGAAAGTTTATAGCTATCTTTCCATGTGTACTGATTTTTACGGTTTTTAAATTCCAGAGTTCCTTCCTCTGAAAAAAAAGACTCCCCATACCAACGATATCTAACCTTAGTTCTAGAACTAAAGCCGGATAGGGTTTCCCAAAATGAACTGTAATCTTGAGAATCAAAGTAAATATTATTAATTGTTCTATCTGGGTAATGGGCAAAAAAACCGTGAGAATGATGTTGCACCCAGTGCAATAATCGATGGTATTCAAGTTCTGGGGCAGTGTATTTTATTTCCAACCTTGCTCCCGAAGGGATTATATCTTTATTCATTTTAGCCCCGACTTCATCGAATTTTCATAAAGCTCATTGACAGGAAGTTCTGATGGTTCAATCAATACCCCACTCAGCATCAATTCGTTCCCAGTTTGAACTAACGCATTGGGAGTCGATTGTTTAAAGGTTATATCTTTAGCATGTAAAGTTGCAGAAGGATAAACTGATTTTTTTGTATATGCCATTAGTCCTGCTAATTTTGTTCTCATAATTTCCGAACTTTGAATCGTTGCGTGCGAACCATCTTTGCTGGCTATACCGACACCCACATTTTGAATGGATAATTTGTCACTGATCAGACGACTTTCTTCACCAACAGATATTGCTTTATCAGCAATATTAAGAAACTGGGTTCCCGTAATAGTGACTCGTGCCCCACTCAAATCTATCCCATCACCTCCTCCAGCATACCCAAGGTTTTTAAATACTCCTCCTGTGACAGCTCCATTTGAAAAATCCGCATCCAATCCGTCAGAGATAGCATCTTTGATATCAACGTCTATTAGGTCAAAAGTTGACCTAATAATGTTTAGTGCGTCTTCGCAGCGATTCCCAGAGAATGTGACATTTTTTAAGTGAACATCCGACTGGTAAAAAGTTACTCCAGCTGTGATCACCCACTCATTATTATTAATCCCTTTAGTATTTTTAATTTGCACATGGGACCAGTGGGAAGGAACCTCAGATTTCATAACAAAAATCCCTTGCCAGTAATTTTCTTTCGTTGGACTTTTTGTTCCTTGAAGAACTACCGGCCTATCTTTTGCTCCTTTTATGGTCACCGGACCTCTGGCAAGCAATCCAGCTGAAGGCTTAAAGTATAAGGTGGTTCCTTCTGGAAAGATTAATTCAAAATCTTCTGGCACCACCAACCAGGAATCAACCTGCCATTGGCCTGACTTAACGCGTAGGACGTTTCTTTTTCCATCTAGTTCTAAATAGGGATGCTGGGATAATGTTTTAGCCAGGGTTGGCTGGAGAACTATCGGTTTGGTTGTATTTGAAAAATAAAGAACAGATTTTATGGTATGACTTTCCCTATCGCCTTTAATATTAGCTGTTACCAGAAACTGAGACCCTGCCGCGATATCATTTCTTTTGAAACGAATTTTTTTTCCAGTGGGCAACCCACCTTTTTCAGAGGGAGCTAGTTGCAAGGGGAATAAAAATTCCTCCGTAAACTTTAAATTTATAGGCTTTTTTGTAGAAGAGTTAGATAATTGAATATCAGAAACGATAACGTCATAAGGCAGTGGATTCTGGAGCTCGAGATAATAATCCGATTCATTTTTAACAAGGTATACCTGTATAATTTTTGGATACAACAAATCTTTTCTTTTTATGCTATCAAGTTTTTGTTCTGCCCATTGAGTAAGCAGACTCAAGTCGACTCCTTCCAACCAAAAATATTCTTTGTGCAAGGCCCTAAGGTTTTTATTCGTTAACTCTTCCACCCAATGGGCAGTTGTTCCATCCCTAGCTTCCTCAACAAGTCTTTCTAGGGTTTTCATATAAATTTTTCTTATAGAATCATCTAATATTTTGGTAACGATAGGTTCGCTGGTAGGGTCGTGGGCTGGCCTTTGGTTGTATGCAATACCCGCATCGAAACCTATTGGCTCAAGATAACCAGTGATTGCGTTATAATAAAAACGTAGATTGTGCCACCTTAGCCCATGCCATGCACCCCAGAAATCTCCAACGGCAATAAATCGACCCATTAAAACTGGGTCGAATACTTGGGAGGGCTCCAATGTTCCATCAATAAATGCTCTTAGCAATCTTGTCGCGCTCTCCAACTCGGTAGTAAGATTTTTAGAACTTTTAATGCGGTTGAGGCGGAACGGTTTTATTGTTGCGTTTTTATAATTATCGTAGACACCCTCAAATCCGCGTCCTTTAGAAGCCCCCCCTGCCAACCAAACCATTGACTCGTCAAACTTAAGAATCACCCCTTCTCTTCTGCCTTGAGACTCTAATAATTCTTTTGAAAAATGTTCTTCTAGAGCCATGATACCCATTTTTGTGCCATTCACTGTAAGATCTACAAATGAATGTCTGGGAGCCAAAATATTTTCTCTTTTTATTGCTTCAAAAAATAATCTATCTCCATCATAAATACGAGCTTTTGGGTTTTGTAATGAAAAACGACGCATTCCTAAAAGATGGTTGTTATCCTTAACGTGAACTCTAAAAGACATTTTTTTACCACTTAGGTGATCGCGCGACCAATCTCCCTTAAGACGCAATTTGACTTTTATCTCACGTCCTTCATGTCGGATCTTTGCGGGGACATAATCGCCTTCTGCCGTGATTAGCACTCCTCGCTGCAAACTTTCTTTACGTTTCTCTTGCAGTTTTCTAAAATATTTAAATTTAATGTCCATATAAACTTCCGGCAAGTCTGCCCCGCGAACATGAGAATCCAGCCATCGAAAAGGACCTAATGTGATAGCTTTAAAATATTTTTCTGCTATTCTCGGATTCGCTATTTTAATAATTATTTGAGGGTTTTTGTTAATCATGTAGGCTGCGAATAAAGCGCAAAGAAAAATAACGAGGGTAATAGTGACAACTAACTGTTTCAGAGTAGTTTTCTCAGATAGTGTTTGATTACCGTAGTTGGGCAGTCTGTTTTTAAAAAACGTTAAAAAAACATTTGCCCAGGAAGTAGCTTCCCGCTTTCGGCCTTTAATAATCATGTTGATTAATCGACAGGAATTCGACTTTGATCAAGGAAGGTAACGCCGATACCAGAAAAGGTTGCATGTAATTCATCCACCAAATTAGACAATTTGTCAGGGTTTTTGATATCAATAAAATAGGTCGCCTCGAAACCACTTTCTCTGGAGTCAATGCGCCTAAGATCAGAAACTGTCACATGCTTAGAAATAAGTTCATTAAGCTTATTTAAAAAACGTTCAGGCAAGGCTTCTATATCTCCAGTATCTATGGAAAGGTATAAGTTCTTACCTTGAGCATCATCACGCCGAGTCCATTTAAATAAAGCCATCGTTGCAAGAATCACTAAACCAGCAAGAACTGTAGGCAAGGTCTGATCGGCTCCCAGCCCAAGCCCCATAGCGATAGCGATAAACAGATAGGCAAGTTCTTCAGGTTCTTTGATAGGAGTCCGAAAACGAACTATTGATAGAGCACCCACCAAACCTAGCGACAATGCTAGAGATGATTTTACTATTGTGATAATTAAAATCGTTGTTAACAAAACAAATGGGCAGACATGCTGAAAATCTCTTCTATTGGTCAACGCAGAACTAAAATACTTAAAATGTAACCGAAGAAGAATAGACAAGATAATGCCCACTCCTAAGTTAATGAACAAAGCGGTAAGAGACAAAGGTGCTGTGGCAGTCAAACTTAAACCTTGCTGCATTTAACCCTCCTTTAAAATTCTATTTCTAGTAAACAAGTGGGATGGTATTTGCAAAACTATAAGATGTTGGAGTCTCAACAGGCTAGTGTATCAATGAAAGGATTTGAGCTGTAATTGTTTTACAACTATTCCAAAAGAACAGCCTCTCACTACACCACGAGTATACCCCAATCAACTGTTTATCTAAACAAGATTCCTAGTTGAGTTGATAGCATGTTTAATTTTATTAGCCTTACCAGCGGCTCGAATCTATTCACCTCTGAATGCTCCCTCTGCCTCTTGAATAATTTGTTCTGTTCGAAATGTGTGTCTACCAGAAAAGTGGAATACATTGAGTTTTTTAACTTCTGCTTCACGGGCTATAATCCCGGCTTGTCGCGAGGTAAGATGGCAGCGTTCTTGGCCTCGAACCTCTTCTTCTGCAAGGAATGGTGATTCACAAAAAAGAATATCTGACCCTCTCGCTAAATCTATAATACGACTCTTATTTTCATCATTATATACCGTGTCAACAACATAGGATATTTTCTGTCCAGGGGATATCAGCACCAATTCTTCTTTCAACTGACCCAAAGTTTTTTTCTGACGCCCTTTCCCCATCGAGGGAACCTCCAAAAGATATTCATCTGGTTTCCCTTCGCAAACATACTTCTTAAGCTCGTTAAGCCATGGGCCGGACCGATAGTACATTTTTTTAAGTCGATTCTTACAAATATTCACATGGTTTTTCTCTTCTAATGAAAATCCAAGACAAGGGATACGATGCTCTAGAATTGCTGTGCGAACGACAAACTTATCCTCATCCACCAAAATACCTTCTTCAAAAGGAATCTTTCTTTCATCACTTTTCTTAAAACGGTCAATAGCTTTAAATTTCACCTTTACCAAGTGACTCTCATGAACCTCTGTAACCTCTAAAGTCACCGACTCGCTGTAACAATCGGCTAAGTTCCATGTGAACCCAGCAAGTTTTCCGGCAACATTAGCGATAAAGTTTTCTGGGCCATACAAATGAATTGTCTTCCCTCGCCCAAAAACCACTCTGAGAAAATGATCAAATCCAATGAAGTGATCAATATGGGTATGGCTGATAAAAACATGTGATATCTTCAACAGTTCACCATTTGTAACCGAGGAAAGATCGCCCAAATCAAACAGCAAACCCCTTTTCTCGCATAGAAACTCCACCATAATCCCCGGGTCCCCAAGCGGGTCATTGATTAGCTTTGGTGAAAAATTTGACCGCATGTTAATTGTTGGTGTTAAGCAAATAAGCTTCTATGAAAGAGCTAATGTCACCATCTAGAACTGCATCGACGTTTCCCATTTCATGGTTTGTCCGGATATCTTTAACCAGACGATAGGGCTGAAGGACATATGAACGAATTTGACTTCCCCATTCGATTTTCTTTTTTGACTGCTCCTGCTCTTTTTTTTCGGCGTTAAGTTTTTCTTGTTCCGCTTCAAAAATCCGGGCCTTAAGAACTCTCATCGCGGAAGACCTGTTCTTATGTTGAGACCTTTCGTTCTGACACTGCACCACTATACCTGTAGG
>PVBE011737705.1_pt1 | contig 14383 bp, 13 predicted proteins | sample 1631181 | NCBI WGS metagenome assembly PVBE01 (sample SAMN08397723, study PRJNA350692) | Marine metagenome, whole genome shotgun sequencing project. | isolation source: water | place: Pacific Ocean | collected 2012-04
CGCGTCACCGCCACCTTCTTCGATCAGCCTCGCGAGTCCTTCGACGATCGCGATCGAATAGTCCTCGACCGTCGACAGGCGTTTTTCCACCGTGAGCCCACCAGCATCGCTCAACAATACGATGTCGGTAAACGTCCCCCCGATGTCGGCCCCGACGAGCAGCATGCCTAGACCTTCCGACGCTTCGCCGGCCCGCTACTGGCATTCCCCAACCAGGGCTCGAGTTCACCGAGCGCCGCCCGTAGCGAAGCGGTCGTCGCTTCGGTGATGTCGTAGAGCGGTGGCCGGGTCGGTCCGGCGCTGCGTCCGACCATTGCCAATGCCTGCTTCAACGGCGCCGGATTCGGCTCGGCGTAGATCGCGCGGCAGAGCGGCATGATGGCGTGCTGCAAGGCGCGCGCGCGGGCGACGTCACCGGCCCGGAAGGCGTCGCACAGGTCGACGAAGAGACGCGGCACTAGGCAAGCGCCCGAGATGATCGCACCCCGACCACCGACGGCGAGCGTCGGCAGGATCAGCTCGTCAAATCCCTGCAGGACCGAAAGCCGCTCGGGCGCTAGGCGCGCCAGTTCGGCAACGGCGAGCAAGTCGCCGCTCGCTTCCTTTACGCCGACGAGATGCGGTATGGCGTCGACGAGTTCCAGAATGAAGGCGACCTCGAGATCGACGCCGGCGCGCCCGGGTGTGTTGAACAGGATCATCGGCAAGTCGACGGCCGCCGCGACGTCGATGAGGTGCCGCTTGACGTGCCGCGGCGTCGCCATGACGAAATAGGGGGGCAGGACCATGATGGCGTCGGCGCCCGCCGCGCTCGCGTGCTTACCGATCTCGATGATGTCGGGCTGTGATGCGTTGAGGCAGCCGACGATCACGCCGATCCTGCCGTCCGCTGCGTCGAGGACACAGTCGATCACCTGCTTCTGTTCGTCGATCGTTTGGGCAAGCGGCTCACCGGTGCCGCCCAAGGCGCATACCCCCCGCACACCCGCCGCGACTTGAAAGCGCACACTTTCCCGAATGGAATCGACATCGAGGGCGCCGTCTCGGGCAAAGGCGGTCACCAGTGCGGTGAAGATGCCCTGCGCTTCGAACAAGACCGCGCCTCGCATCAGGACCGGCGCCCAAAGAAGGCCGCGAGCGGCTTGTCGAGGTCGGTGACATCCTTGCGCCCCGGCGCCACCAGGTGCCCTTCGAGCGCGTCCCGCATCCCCGACATGACGGCGTCGGCGACGTGACGCACTTTCGCCCCCGATCGATCGGTCTCCGATTGTCTCGCCTCGGTATTAACGACCACGATCTTCATGTCGGCCTCCTGCCTGCCGCGGACCGGCGTCTGACCGGTGACCCGAAATGGCGCCAAGGTCAGGTTCTTAGTGGAAGACTAGGACGATGCGGGCGCCTACTCAATGCGTGTCTCTGCGACGTTGCGGAGCTTGTTCCAGATGTCGGTATCGCGAAGCCGCCAGAAATCTGTGTGGTTAGGGAGCGTGGCCAAATGACAAAACGCGTAATGGTCCAAATACCGATTTCCGACTTATAGGATGCCGTCAAGATGTTTAAGGAATAAGGCGCGTGTGACTCGCGGTACTGGGGATAGTCCCACTCGACGCGGGTCAGGAGGCCGGGCACCCACGAATTCTGTGCTTCCAGGTTAAAATGCCTGGCAGCGTCAGCATTCTCGGGCGCCGCCCGCCTCTGGGTCGAATCCGTAATTCTCCTTCAGATACGCCCGAGTGAACTTGCCGGTTTGGTAGTCCTCCAGGAGTTTCTCCGGTCGGCGATCAGAGGGCGGGCCGTATCCGCCAGCGCCGGGGCTTTCGATCACGACTTTCTGCTGTGCCGTGATGACGACGCCCGCCGCCTTGGCGCTCAAGGGACGCTCGCTGCCGTCGCTGTCGCTCAGGATGTACCGCCCCGTGCGTCCCGGAGAGCCGCCGTGGACACCCCAGGGTTGATGCCTGAACCGTTCGGCATGCCCCGCGAACACGCATTGATCGCCCAGTGGGCGAACGATCCGGCGCAGGCCGAGCCCGCCGTTGTGGCGGCCGGCGCCCCCCGAATCCGGGATCAGACCATATGACTCGACGAACAAGGGATATTCCATTTCGATGGCCTCGACGGGAAGATTCGAGGTGTTCGTCGTATGAACCTGCACGCCGTCCTTGCCGTCCTTGGAAAACCGCCCGCCGGCTCCGCCGGCAATCACCTCCAGGTAGATGTAGGGTTGTCCGGTTTGGTCGTTGATCCCCGAAAAGAAGGCCATGACCGTCGCGCCGTGCGAGCCGCCGGTCACCGCTTCGGGTAGGGCGTCGGCGAGGGCCCCGATCACCATGTCGGCAATTCGCTGACACGTCTGCTGCCGGTTGGCGAGAGCCGCCGGGAACGCCGCACGGACCAACGAGCCTTCGTCGGCCACGATGTCGATCACGTTTAAGACACCCTCGTTGTTGGGCGCCAGCGGATCCAGTAGCGCCTTGATGGCGTAGCCGACCGCAGCCACGGTGGCGCTGAGCGGGCAATTCACATTGCCCTTGACCTGCCGAGACGTACCGGAAAAGTCGACCCGGAGTCGATCGTCGAGCACGTCGATGGTGAGACGCATTGGGATGTCGTAGGTTCCCAGCCCGTCGTCATCCATGTAGTCCTCGAATGTGTAGCGACCCTTCGGAACTGCCTGAATGGCCCGGCGCATCCGCGCTTCGGTTCGCTCTATGATCTCGTCAAAAGCGCTTTCGAGGAGATCCGCGGAGTACCGCTCGGACAGCTCCAACAGGCGGCGCTCACAAAGGCGGCACGCGGCGATTTGGGCATAGTAGTCTCCGCGTCGCTCAAGCGGTATCCGCACGTTGGTGAGCAGTAGATCGAAGATATCGCGGTCGATCTCCCCCTTGCGAACCAGCTTCACCACCGGGATGCGGAGACCCTCCTGGTAGATCTCCGACATGTTTCCATCCATTCCGCCCGGCGCCATACCGCCAATGTCGGCGTGATGCGCGACATTGCATGCGAAGGCGATGATCCGGCCTTGCAGGAAAACCGGCATCGCCAGATTGACGTCGGGGAGATGAGTCCCGCCGGCGAGGTAGGGATCATTCGCGACAAGAATGTCGCCCGGATAGATCTCGCTCAGGTCATACTTTTTCACGATCGCCGTCATGAGTCCCAGCATCGACCCCAAGTGCATGGGGATGGCGCGCTCCGTCTGCACGACGAGTCGCCCGCGCGCGTCGATGAGCGCCGAGCTGTGGTCATGCCGCTCCTTGATGTTGGTCGAATAGGCGCTCTTCATGAGCGCGATGTAAGCCTCATCCACGACGGACCGCAGCGCGTTGTGGATGATCTCCAGTCTGATCGGATCCAGGGCTTCCTGATCTTGCATGGCTATTGCAACTCGATGATTAGGATCAGGTCGTCGTCGACCCGCAGGGCGTCTCCGTGAAAAAGAAGGGTCGTGGCGTCGAGCTGCTCGATCACCGCCGGCCCGACCAGCCGGGTTCCGGCCCCGAAGGCGGATCGGTCGTAGACGGGGGTGTCCTCGCCCTGGTCGGGCGACCAATAAACCCGTCGGCGCTCCAACGGCTCGACGCTGCCGCCGCTCGACGGCGGGCCGGCCAAGTCCTCCTCGCGCCGCAACTGCCCGCGCGCGGTTAGCCTGTAAGTGATGATTTCGACGGGATCGTCTTCGGTGCAGTACCCGTAATGCATCTCATGCGCCACAAGGAACAGCCTGCGCAAGCGGTCCACCGGTGGTGGCACGATCGGTTCACCGGCCTCGTATGGCCCCAAGTCGATCTGAAGCTCGAAATTCTGGCCGATATATCTCATGTCGAGCGCCGCGCTCAGATACCTCTTGGGCGCTGCCACCCGCTCGTGATCAAACCACTCGCTCGCCTTGGCATCGAGGTTCTGGAAAACGCCCTGGAGCACGGCTTCGCAGCCGTCGGCAAGGGGCGTTCGAACGGTGGCCACGAAATCCTCCTTCAGGTCCGACGCCAACAACCCTTGCGCGCATAGAATTCCGGGAGCCGCCGGAACGATGATCTCCCGGATGCCGAGGCTGCGAGCAACGTCGGTGGCGTGCAGCGGACCGGCACCTCCGAAGGTCATCAGGGAGAAGTCGCGCGGATCATGGCCCCGTTCCACCGAGATGGCACGAATGGCCCTTACCATGTTGGAGACCGCGATTTCGATGACCCCATGAGCAGTCCTTTCGACCGAGTAGCCCAGAGGGTTGGCAAAGGGTTCGAAGGCGTATCGCGCCGCGCCCTCGTCAAGGGGCATGCGACCGTGCAGGAGCCCGCGCCGCGGCAACCGGCCGAGAACGAGATTGGCGTCGGAAACCGTGGGCTCTTGCCCCCCCTTGCCGTAGCATGCGGGGCCGGGGTCCGCACCGGCGCTCTGGGGCCCGACCTTCAGCAGGCCGTCGACGTCGAACCACAGGATCGAGCCGCCCCCGGCCCCGATTGTGTTGATGTCGAGCATCGGCAGGCGGACGGGAAACTCCGCCACCGAACGATCGAAGGTGAGCACCGCCTTGCCGTCGCGGACGAGACTGATGTCCGTGCTCGTGCCGCCCATATCGAGCGTGATGATGTTTAGCCGACCCACCCGATGCGCCACATGAATCGCACCGACCACGCCCGCCGCCGGCCCGGAGAGAGCCGTGCGCACCGGAAACCGACGTGCCTGATCCACCGACATGAGCCCCCCACTCGACTGGTTGATGTCAACCAAAGTCGTCGGCAATACCCGCTTGAGCTGCGCCTCGAGCGAGTCGATGTAGCGCGCCATGATCGGCTGGAGATAGGCGTTGAGCACTGTCGTCGACAGCCTTTCGTACTCGCGGAATTCCGGGTGCACTTCGCTTGACAGCGACACGTAGAGGTGTGGCGCCAGCGCCAGCAGGCGATCACGAACCTGCTGCTCGTTGACGGGGTTGATGAACGAGAACAGGAAGCACACGGCACAGGCTTCGGTCTCGTCGTCCGTCACCTCGGTCGCCGCCGCGTCGATGTCCTCGACGGCGGGGCTTATCAGAACCGTGCCGTCGCTCATGACACGTTCCGCGATCTCGATGCGCCGGTCGCGCGGCACCAGGGGGCGTGGGACGTCCCGTTGAAGATCGTACATGTGCGGCCGAACCTGACGACCGATCTCGAGCAGGTCGCGGAAGCCTTCAGTGGTGATCAGAGAAACCTTCGGGCCGCTGCCCTGCAGCAGTGTGTTGGTCGCCACCGTGGTGCCGTGTCCCAGGCGGTCAATGGTGGTCGGTGCCTGCCCACTCTGCGCAAGCAGCGTTGCCAGGCCGTCCATGATCGCGTTCGCCGGGTTGTCGGGCGTGGACGGTACCTTGTAGATCCAGCATCGGCCGGTCGCTTGCTCGATGGCAAAAAAATCCGTGAACGTACCACCGACATCCACTCCGAGCGTCCAAGTCACCATCTTCTTGTCCTCCGGGTGTCCTCTCGCCGGCGCGTCCGTTGGCGAACAGGAGCCGATCTATGCTTCCACTGGGCAACCATTCGTGGCTTTCGATCCGCTACTTGCCGCCGCCGCGCCCGATGACCTCGGGCGTGGGCATCTCGAAGACCTCCGGGATCGTCTTCCCGGCCTTCAACTTTCTCAGCCAGTCTTCCTCCTTCTTGAGATGCGCCTGAGCGGCGACAAGTATCTGCGATGCACGCTCCAGGGGGACGACGGTGACGCCGTCATCGTTTCCGAGCACGATGTCGCCTGGGCTGACCGGCACACCAGCGACCGAGATGCGGGCGTCGATAATACCGCCGAAACCCTCGTGAGGGCCTCTTGGGACGACGCTGCGACAGAACATGGGGAGCCCCGATTCTCGTATTTCGGCGACATCCCGAACCGCACCGTCGATCACCGCGCCACCGATCCCGCGAATGACCGCGGCCTCGGTCATCACGGCGCCCCAGACAGCCGTGTCTTCGACGCCGTCGGAATCGACGACGACGATCTCGCCCGCCCGTGCGTCCACGCAGGCGATACACACGATGCCGCAATCTCCGACCATCCCCGTCACGGTTCGCGCCTGGCCGCAGAGAACGGTGCCCGGCATGACCGGCTTGATCGCCGCGTCCATGACCTGCGTGCGATTCATGCAGTCCGAAGCGACCGCCGGCGGGATCTCGCGCCAAGCGGCAAGATCCTCGCTGGACAAGATCGGAAAGTTCACTTCAAAACGTTGGTAAGCCATGACCAGATACTCCTAGTAAGGTTGCATCGAAACCCAGCCAGGCCAGATGATTGGCCGCCGGGTTGGCCGCAGACCGTGCGTGTCATTACTCCTCTTCCTGAGGCCAAACCGCTGGCCGGGTATCGAAAACGACCCAATAGCCGACCCCGTCGACAGAGACGATTGCTGCCAGTCTGCACTGAGTGGCTTCGGACATGGACCAAGTCTAGCGAAGCTGACGATTGGCCGGAACAGCGATCGAAATCGTGCTAGGCACTCCGATACATTAGAGACATCTAAAGGTCTCAAACGGCTGAGGCTGTTGAAAAAGTCCGGGCGGCCAAAATTCTTGAAACAATGATCCAAGATTGGGAGCGATGCTCAATCAACATTGCTTCGGCCTTGGCCCAGAGGAGCGATAGTTGCGCGAACTCTGATAGCTCGGACTTTTTCAACGGCCTCAGCTAAATTCGTCCGTCGAGGACATGTTGCGTCAATGTCCGGTAAGCCACTGCGACCTCAACTGGTCGATGCAACACAAGCGTTAAATCGTTCTGCTGGGGTTTCGAAGCCCAGCGTCTTGCGCGGCCGCTCATTCAGCTGCCGGGCCACCTTGTTCAGTTGCGCCTGCGAGTATACCGACAGATCGGTTCCCTTGGGGAAGTACTGTCTGAGCAGGCCGTTGGTGTTCTCGTTGGAACCGCGTTGCCAAGGACTTCGCGGATCGCAGAAGTAAACATCGGTGTCCGTCGCCAGGCTAAAGCGACGATGATCCGTGAGTTCCTTGCCACGGTCCCAGGTCAGGGATTTCTTCAGTTCGCTCGGCAGCTTCTTCGATTGCTTGATGAGCGCGGATATGACCGTCTGCGTCTCCTTGTTGGTCACCTTCACCAGCATCACATAGCGCGTGTGACGTTCCACCAGAGTAGCGATGTAGCTGTTCTGCGGCCCTGACAGAAGGTCGCCCTCCCAGTGACCGGGCACGGCGCGATCCTCAACCGAGGCCGGCCGCTCGCTGATCGAGACCATCTCCTTGATCTGCCCGCGGCCATCGTCTTGCCATTTCTTTGCCCCCGGGCGGCGCATCGTGCGCTGCGAGCGAAGATGCAGAAGCAGCTCCTTCTTAAGCACACCGCGGGCTTGCACGAACAAACTGCAGTAGATCGTCTCATGCGACACTTGGGATCTCTCGTCTCCCGGATAGGCTCGCTTCAGCCAACCGGCGATCTGCTCCGGCGACCAAAGCAATCCGAGCTTACGCGCCACGCTCTGTCGTAACCACGGACTCTTCGCCAGCTTACAAAGCTTCGGGCGGCAGGCGCGCACCCAGGCCTGCTCATCGGCACGCGCCGCCCGATAGCGATCAGAGCCGCCATTCCGCCTGATCTCTCGGCTCACCGTCGACGGCGCCCGGCCCAGCAGCCTGGCCATCGAGCGGGCCGATTGATCCGCCGCAAGCCCCCGCGATATTGCTTCGCGCTCGATCAGCGTCAGGGCCAGACGAGAGCGCCGCCGCGGCGCCGGCCGGATCCCCCCGTGCGGCGACAGCTGGAAATGAACCGACGACGACTCCTTGCCAAACGCACGACCAATCGACTTCAGCGATTCCCCCCGCTGCCAGCGATCCCTCATCTCCGTCTTCTCAGCCGACGTGTAACCGCGACGAAACCTTCGACCCATCGCAACACCCTCCATCTCTCCTGCAAGATTAAAGTGTTGCGTCGACCAGTTGAGACCGCCCACTTGCTTCGGACATACACCCTCAAGATCCCACGCGCGCGACGGCTATCCATTATCTTCCGCGTCCGGCTCAGGCATCAATCCGCGAGTCGGCGGGCGGTGTGTGCCGAGCGCACCCGACGTGGCATGCCGCTGACGTCCCTTGCCTTGCTCCGCTCCCCTGAGGGAGATGAGACCCGTCGTAACATTCTGTAGTAGGACACTGGTTCGCAAGTGCGTATATTATCGCCAGCGTCCATTACGAAGGTCGTGTCCATGAGCTCACCGGACCCGCACACGCGCCCCAACTGGTCGCATTCCGCCTCCTGGTACGACCGCGCCTGCGCGAGCATCGCCGGCGGCGTCGGCCACGACGTGCGTCACGCCACCCCTTTCCCCCTCTACATCGAGCGGGCCGAGGGCGCCTACAAGTGGGATGCAGACGGAAACCGATACATCGACTACCTGGTCGGGAACGGCGCGATCCTGCTCGGCCACTCGCACCCTGCCATCCTCGAGGCGGTTCAGCAGGCCGCCCCGGCCGGGCTGCATTTCGGCAACGACCACCCCGCCCAGGTGGAGTGGGCGGAGCTCATCCAGCGCCTGGTGCCATGCGCGGAGCGGGTGCGCTTCGTCAACTCGGGGAGCGAGGCCAACGCGCTCGCCTGCCGGATCGCGCGTGCGTATACCGGTCGCTCGAAGATCCTGCGCTTCGCGGGTCACTTCCACGGTTGGCTCGACGAGCTGGTCAGCGGCTTCTCCCCGCCATTCGACGTGTCTCCCACGACCGGCGGCGCGCCCGGCGCGGCCGAGGGCGTGATCATGGTCCCGACCAACGATCTCGATCGCCTCGAGGAGACCCTCGCCAAGGACGGCGACATTGCGGGCGTCATCCTCGAAGGCTCCGGAGCGAGCTGGGCCACGGTCCTGTTCGAGCCCGGCTACCTCGCGGGGGTGCGCGAGCTCACTCGCCGCTACGGCAACGTGCTCATCGTCGACGAGGTCATCACTGGCTTCCGCTGGGCTCCCGGCGGCGCCCAGGAGCGCGCCGGCCTCGTCTCCGATCTCTCCACCCACGCGAAGATCATCGCTGGGGGCATGCCGGGGGCGGCGGTCTGCGGACGCGCCGAGATCATGGACGTGATGCGGATGACCGGGGACGCCGCCCACGACCGCTTCGAGCGGGTGCTGCACTACGGTACCTTCAACGCCGCCCCGCTATCCGCCGCCGCGGGCAGGGCCTGCCTTGAGGTGGTGAGCAGCGGAGAGCCGCAGCGCCAGGCCGACGCCATGGCCGAGCGTCTGCGTGCCGGCATGGACCGGGTGCTCGAAGATCGCGGGGTCGCTGGGTACGTCTATGGCGAGAGCTCCGCCTTTCACATCTACCTGAGTGCCCCAGGTGGCGAGCGTATCGCGGATCGTCGGGCACTCCATACGGCGGACCCGGCCATTCTCAAAGGCATGCCGGGAGATCTCGTCACCGCGCTGCAGAACGGCTTCCGGGCACGGGGCATGGAGCTCATGTCCTACAACGGTGGGATGACCAGCGCCGCCCACGTCGAGGGTGACATCGACGAGACCGTCGCGGCGTTCGATGAGCTCGTGCAAGAGCTGGTCGAGCACCGGCGCGTGGCGATGCTCGGATGACAACCGACCCGTCAGCCTCGTAGAGAAGCGCGCGAGCAGCCGGCCATGTTCGAGTTCGACCCGCGCCGGACCAATCTCACGCTGGAGTACAGGGCAAGCCCTTTCGGCGAGTACAGCCCGGATCCGCAGTACCTGCTGAACCTCATGCGCAAGCGCGGTGATCAGCCGTTCTACCGGCTGGTCACCACCGAGCCGTACCGGCGGTGGACGCTTGCGCTCAAGGAGTCTGACAGTCTCGAGCCGCCGCGGCTCACCAACACTATCTTCACTGACCTGGAAGCGGCGGAGTGGGCGGTGTTCAAGCTTAGATGGGGAGAGCTCGCCGGCGCCGAGCTCGAGATCGACTAACGGCAAGCGGACGCGACACATGACCGCCATCCTCGGTTACTGCGATTCCATCAGCGCCGCCCCCGGGGAGACGGTTCGCTTCATGGCCAGTTGCCACGGCGCCGACGCCTGCGAGGTCGGGGTGGTTCGGCCTGTCAATCCCGAGGCGGGCCCGCAGGCGACGCCGTTTCGCACCGAGCCGGTGGCGGCGGAAGCGAACAGGACCTGCCCCGGGCGGTCGCAGACCATCCACGCCGGCTCCCACGAGCTCGTCGCCGAGGAGGTACGCGTGCCTCGCGGCGCGACCAACGCGGTGCAGAACCCGGCGATCGACGCTGATCTGGTCTTCTTCGAGACCGACGGGGGCGGCGCGGTGTTGTCCACCGGCTCAATCGCCTATGCCGGCAGTCTCGCTTGGAACCGCTTCGACAACAACGTGGCGAGGCTCACGGCCAATGTCCTTCGCCGTTTCGCCGATCCCGAGTCCTTCGAGATGCCCGGAGGCTGAAAGGGAGCGATGTCGGTCGTCATCGGCGGGATTTGGCACGAGACCAACACCTTCAGTCCGCTGTCGACGGATCTGGACTGCTTTCGCCGCTTCCAACTCGTCGAAGGTGACGCGATACGGGAAGTGTTCGACGGGACGAACTCCGAGCTGGGCGGCATCCTGGCGGCAGCGCGCGAACTCGGCCTCGACGTCGTGCCGACCGTCTTCGGCGGGGCGGTACCATCGGGCCGGGTGAGTCGCGAGGTTCTCGATTATCTGGTTGACCGGATCTGTGCCGGGTTGCACGCCGGCCCGGCCCCCGACGGTGTCGTGTTGGCGCTGCACGGCGCTATGGTCGCGGAGGGACTCGAGGAGGCGGACGCCTACGTGCTCCGGCGCGTGCGCCAGGCGCTCGGGCCCGACCGACCCCTGGTGGCAACCTTCGACTCGCACGCCAACCTGAGCGACGCAGCAGTGCGCGGCGCCGATGTTCTGGTCGGGTATGACACTCTGCCACACGTCGACATGGCGGAACGCGGGGCTGAGGCACTGCATCTCCTCCACCGACTGCTTCATGAGCGGCGCCGGCCCTGCCTGGCGTTTCGCAAGCTACCCCTGCTCACCACCCCGCAGCGCCAGGCGACCACGGAAAGCCCGATGAGCGAGATCATGGACCTATGTCACCGGCTGGAGCGCGAATCCGGCTCGTGGACGGCGTCGGCAGTTCTTGGCTTCCCTTACGCCGATGTGCCCCACCTCGGAATGGCGGCGCTCGCCTATGCCGATGAGCAAGCTCGCGCCGATGAGGCGGCGGATGCGCTCGCCGTCGCAATGTGGGAACGTCGCGAGGCGTTCCTCCCCGAGCTCGAGACACCGGCGCAGGCGATCGAGCGAGCAACTTCGCCAGGCGCGGGGCCGATGATGCTGATCGAACCGGCCGACAACGTGGGCGGCGGCGCGCCGGGCGACGGCACCATGGTCCTGCAGGCGCTTCTCGAGCGCGCACCGTCCTCGGCGGCGATCGTGATCTGGGACCCCGCGGCGGCGGAAGCGGCGCGCGAGGCCGGGACGGGTGCTCATTTTCGACGGAGCGTTGGCGGCAACACCCTCACCCTGCACGGCCCGCCGGTAGCGCTGGACGGACGCGTCGAGTTCTACGATCGGGTCGTTTACCGGCGGGACCGCGACTATTTCCGGGGTCAGACCATCGACCTCGGCCTGGTGGCGCGGGTCAGGGCGGGCGGCGTGCACGTCATCCTGACGAGTGAGCGGCTCATGCCCTTCGACACGATGCACTTGCGCTCGGTGGGGCTGGTGCCCGAGACGCTGGGCCTCATCGTGATGAAATGCGCGAGCAACTGGAGCGTGGCCTTCGGCGACATCGCCTCCGAAGCGATCTACGTGGACACCCCGGGGGTGTGCTCGTCGAACCTCGCGCGGATACCGTACACGAGGCTCGAACGGACGTGCTTCCCCCTCGATATGGACGCATGTTGGAGCAGAGCGGGGGGAGCGACATGACAGAGCAAAAGGTCAGAGCCCAGTACGTGCTGGGACCCGGCGAGCGCTGCGAGGTACCGCCAAAGGTCGCACACTACGTCCATGGCCTGAATGACGGTCCTTTCAAGTTCCTGATCATCCAAGGTGTCGGCGTTTACGACAATATAGCGGTGGGCAGCAGCCCGAGTGCCTAGAGCGCGTCGAACGTATCTATAAGCGCCGGTTTGCGGCTGGTCGTCATCAAACAAACGCGTGTTGCGACAGGAGGAGACAGCCGATGGACAACAACAGGCATTGGGTCGGCACCTGGGCCACCTCGCCAGCGCCGAGTGAAGCCGGTGTGGGCTTCAATAATCACACATTGCGAATGAATCCTCGTGTCAGTATCGGCGGCGACACCGTGAGGGTGCGGGTGTCGAACGCCTATGGTAACGGCAAGCTCGCGATCGGCGCCGTCTATGTCGGGATCCGGGACAAGGGCCCGGCGATCGTGCCGGGCTCGGAGCGCAAGCTCACCTTCGGCGGCTCCGGTTCGGCGACGGTCGCGGCGGGCGCGATCGTGATCAGCGACTCGGTCGAACTCGACGTGGCGCCGCTGGCCGACCTGGCGGTCACGCTCTATCTGCCAGACGAGATCCCTACCGGCTTCCAGATCACCGGGCGCTATGCACGGCAGACCAATTACATCTCTCCGCCGGGGAATTTTGCCGCCGAGATCAATATGCCGGTCGGCACGATCACCGACGAATGGTTCTTCGTCAGCGGCATCGACGTGCTGGCGTCGAAAGAGACCGGCGGCGTGGTCGCGCTCGGCGACTCGCTGACCGACGCCAATATCTCGACCCATGACGCCTATAGCCGCTGGCCCGACCAACTCGCCCGGCGGCTGATCGCGCGGCAGGGTGGCCGGCCTCTGGGCGTGATGAACCAGGGTCTCGGCGGCAACCGAATCTTGCACGATCTGCGCGGCGACAGCGGCTTGCGGCGGTTCGATCGAGACGTCCTGGCGCAGCCCGGCGTGACCCATGCAATCGTCATGCTCGGCACCAACGATCTGCGCAACCGCCACGCCAAGCCCGGCGAGGAGGTCACCGCCGAGCAGATGATCGCCGGCCTCAGCCAGATGGCGTTGCGGGCACAGACTCGCGGGATCAAGCTGTTCGGAGCCACTCTGACGCCGTTCGGAAACGAGACCTTCCTGCCCGGCGCCTGGAACCCGGTGCGCGAGGAGCATCGCGTCGCGGTCAACGATTGGATCCGCGAAAGCGGTGCCTTGGACGGCGTCGTCGAATTCGATGAGGCGCTGCGCGACCCCGAGCGTCCGACCCAGATGCTGCCGATCTACGATTGCGGCGACGGGCTTCACCCAAGCGATCTCGGTTATTGCGAGATGGGCGACGCAATCGACCTCGCGCTGTTCGATTAGATCGCTCAGAGGGGTGGATCGTGGGGGTAACCACAAAGGCCTCCGCAAGGATTCCTGCGAGTATTTGTGATTTTCTTCATTCTTAGACTTCTTGCCGGCACGGGCGGCGTGGGCAGGATCTTGGCATCGCGAAACCGGTGCCAACGCTATATTCTGAGTTCCGAACACCGGTTCAGCGATGGCCCAATTTCAGGGGCCAGTGTTCTTAGAAGGAGGCGATCATGATCGAACGCATCACTCTTCCTGACCAAATGCAGCCGGTCAGCCATTACTGTCACGTCACCAAGGCCGGCCATCTGATCTGGGTTTCCGGCTTCGTCGGCATGGCCGTGGACGGCACTATACCGGAGGATCCGGCCAGCCAATTCGATATCGCTCTAGAGGCTCTGGATGCCTGTCTAAAGGCGGCCGGTGCCGGACCTGAACACGTGGTCAAAGTACAGGTCTTCCTGACCGACATCAACGATCGGGCGGTCATCAATCCGGCGCGACAGAGATATTTCGGCGAGCACTTACCGGCTTCCACCCTGGTCGAGGTTTCTGCCTTGGTTGATCCGCGGATGAAAGTCGAAATCGAGGCTCAGGCGGTGATCGGCTAGAGCCTTTTCCCACCACGGAGAAACAACATGACCTTAGGTCTGGAACGGGAAGTTATCGACTCTGAGGTTTACAACCGTAATCTGGAAAATTTACGTGAATCCGGCGTGACACTGCCGCGTATTGCTGACTTGGCGGATCCTGTCACGCGTCTCACCGACAAAACATCCGAACTCGCGAGCGCCGACCCGGATGCGCCGGACCCCGGCAATCTGTTCCGGGTTCATTGGCACAATGATGCCGAGCGCAAAGGCTTGGTGGCAGTGCCCGAGCATATCGTATTGGGACACGAACTTACCGGTGTTGAAGCCAAAATTATTGTCGCCTTGGGCAACCGGTTCCCGATGATCCGTGCTCACAAGGTGTTGGCGGCCTACGGGTGTTTGGTGCCGCGTTTGCTTTCTGGGAAATTTGATGCGGCGCGCCATCGTGCGATCTGGCCCTCGACAGGAAACTACTGCCGGGGCGGTGTCGCCATATCACG
>PVBE010262793.1_pt1 | contig 14381 bp, 13 predicted proteins | sample 1631181 | NCBI WGS metagenome assembly PVBE01 (sample SAMN08397723, study PRJNA350692) | Marine metagenome, whole genome shotgun sequencing project. | isolation source: water | place: Pacific Ocean | collected 2012-04
CGCGCGCCGTGCCGATGAACATGCGGCCTTCGGCGGTTTCGGTTTCGCCGACACCAAGGTGCATGGGAAAGGTGCTGCCATCCTTGCGTCGACCCACCACCTCGCGGCCGAAATTGGCCACGGAGGCGCCGGATTTGCCCATGTGTTCCTTGAGGAAATCGCCGTGGCGGCGGTCGAATGGTTCGGGCATCAAAAGCTCGATAGGTTGGCCGATGACGTCCTCGGCCTGGTGGCCGAAGATTGCCACTGCGCCTTGGCTGAAGGCGCGGATGATACCGTCCGCGTCCATGGTGATGACACCGTCGACGATATTCTCGAGCACGGCCCTATTGCGTCTCTCCGATTCCCGCAGGTCCCGTTCGGCCTTGCGCAACTGCCGCTTACGTTCGGCCTCGTCCAACTCGCGCTCGACCGCCGGCACCAGACGCGCCAGGTCGTTTTTGTCGAGGAAGTCCTGGGCCCCGGCTCGCATCAGCTCGACCGCCTGTTCGGCGTTGACGACGCCGGAAACCACCAGGTATGGCAAATCGGGATTGCTGCGGCGCACCGCTTCCAGGGCCTGAGCGGCGCCTAAGCCCGGCAGATTGTAATCGGCAATGACCACTTCGGGAGGCGTTCCGGCCAGGGCTTCGGTAAGCTGTTCGGCGGTTTCAACGCGTCGGATCTGCGGCTCGAAGCCCCCCTGGCGCAGCTCGATGGCCAAAAGCTCGGCGTCGTCAGCCGAATCCTCGATCATCAAGACGGAGAGGGGGCGAGACATGCAAAGAGAATTAGTGCGGCGCGCCGGTGTTGGTGACCAGCCAGTAAAGGCCGAGCTGTTGGACGGTGCTCACGAAGGCGTCGAAGTCGACCGGCTTGCGGATGAAGCTGTTGGTGCCCAGGTTGTAGCCGGCCATGATGTCCTGCTCGTCGTCGGAGGTGGTCAGGATGACCACCGGAATGCGCCGCGTGCGGTCGTCACTGCGAATCTGCTTGAGGACCTCGAGGCCATCGATCTTGGGCAGTTTGAGGTCGAGCAGAATCAGCGACGGATTCCGTTCGGTGTCGCGTTCGCTGTAAGCGCCACGGCCGAAGATGTAGTCCAGTGCTTCCTCGCCGTCCCGCACCAAAATGATGTCATCGACCATGTCGTGTTTGCGGAAGGCGTGCAGCGTCAGTTCGGCATCGTCGGGATTGTCCTCGACGAGAAGGATGTCGGATTTGCCCATGCGGTTTGCCCGTAATTTCCAGCGTATTCGCGGCCGCCTGAAAATACATGCTTTGGCCGTGGCGCGAAACACTGCTTGGGCGCACCATTCAAGGCCGCCAGCACCCCCGCGACATGCTCTAGGCAGTGAAGGTGCGAAGATCCTTGAGTTAGGTCAAGCCGGATCAAACGCCGGCCAGGGCTTGGTCCAGGTCGCGCGTGATATCGTCGATGCTCTCCAGCCCGATCGACAGGCGTATGACTTCGGGTCCCGATCCCGCCGCTCTGAGCTGTTCTTCGCTGAGCTGGCGGTGGGTGGTCGAGGCGGGGTGGATGATCAGGCTGCGGGTGTCGCCGATGTTGGCCAGGTGGGAGAAGATCTCGACGCCCTCGACGACCTTCAGGCCGGCTTCATAGTCGCCTTTGACGCCGAAGGTGAAGACCGATCCCGGCCCCTTGGGCAGGTATTTCTGGGCCAGATCGAAATAGGGGCTGGATTTCAGGCCGGCGTAGGAGACCCATTCCACCTTGGGATGGGCCTCGAGAAACTCGGCCACCAATTGGGCGTTGGCGACGTGGCGTTCCATGCGCAACGCCAGGGTCTCGATGCCGGTCAAAACGAGAAAGGCGTTGAAGGGCGAGAGTGCCGGACCCAGGTCGCGAAGCCCTTCGGCGCGCGCTTTCATGGTGAAGCCGAAATCACCGAAGGTCTCGTAGAAGGTGAGGCCGTGGTAGGACTCGGAAGGCTCTGTCAGGCTGGGAAATTTGTCGTTCTGGGCCCAGTCGAAACGGCCCGATTCGACCACCGCACCGGCCATCGCATGGCCGTGCCCGGAGAGGAACTTGGTGGCCGAATGAACCACCAGATCGGCGCCCCACTCGAAGGGACGGTTGAGGTAGGGCGTGGCCATGGTGTTGTCGACGATCAGCGGCAGGCCGGCCTCATGGGCGATGGCGGCTACCGCCTCCATGTCGACGATGATGCCACCGGGATTGGCCAGGTTCTCGATGAAGATGGCCTTGCAGCGCGGCGTCATGGCCTGGCGGAAGTTTTCCGGATCGGTGGGGTCGACCAGGTGGGCGGTCCAGCCCAGTTTGCGAAAAGTATGGGTAAACTGCGTGATCGAACCACCATAGAGATTTCGCGAGGCCAGGAATTCGTCGCCCGGCTCCAGGAGCGTGAAAAAGGCCAGGACCTGGGCGGCATGACCTGAGGCGCAGGCCACGGCACCGCGGCCCCCTTCGAGGGTGGCCAAGCGTTCCTCCAGAACCGCCACCGTGGGATTGGTGATACGCGAGTAGATGTAGCCGAAGGTCTGCAGATTAAAGAGCGAGGCGGCGTGGTCCGCGTCGTCGAAGACGTAGGCCGTGGTCTGAAAAATTGGTGTCGACCGGGCCCCGGTGGTGGGGTCGGGGCTGGCCCCGGCATGGATGGACACGGTCTCGAAACCGTATGGCGGCGGGGCGTTATGGTCCGGTCCAGCGGGGTCGTCTCGGTCGGTCATGTTAGAAATTTCCTTAATATACTTCAGCCAACCCGGCGACGTTTACTCGATATCACGCCGGTGTTGATGCCACCCCAGCCCAACTCGCCATGGAGCCGGCCGTATTCGATCTTGACGCAGCGGTTCATGATCACCGTGGCACCGGCCGCCTCGGCCCTCGCCGCGGCCTCGGCGTGGCGTAGGCCCAGTTGCATCCATATGAAGGGGACACCCAGTTCGAGGGCCTCGTCGACCACATCGCTGACCGCCTCGGGCTTGCGGAAGATGTCGACCATGTCGATCTTTTCCGGGATTTCGGCCAATTGGGCATAGACCTTTTCGCCCAGGATTTCCGAACCGGCCCGGCCTGAGTTGACCGGAATGACGCGAAAGCCCTTGCCCTGCAGATACTTCATGGCGAAGGAAGAGGGTCGCTTCCAGTCGGCGCTGGCACCGACCATGGCGATGATTTGGCTCTCCTGGAGAACGTGGCGCAAGAGGGCGTCGGAGTAGTACTCATCGGCGGTGGCGGATGTCATGGAATACTCGATCTCTGGCAAAGGGCGATGCACGGTATGCCGATTTGCAGCGAGGCGCAATTGACGGCGAGAGAAGCCGAATAACAAAAAAAATGGGCGACACCCTAGGGTGCCGCCCTGAGAGAGGTCTTTGTCGACGATCAGAGCGAAGCGAGGAACTCGTCTACCTTCTGGCGCATCTGTTCGCCTTCGTGGGCCAGACTTTCGGCTGCCGACAGCACCTGTCCGGCAGCCTGACCGCTTTCGGCCGCCGAGGTACTGACGCCGGTGATGTTGGAACTCACTTCCTGGGTGCCGTTGGAGGCCTCCTGGACGTTGCGGCTGATTTCCGAGGTGGCGGCGCTTTGCTCCTCCACCGCCGAGCTGATCGAGGTGGCAATCTCGCTGATGCGGCCGATGGTCTGGCCGATACCCTGGATGGCTGACACCGCGTTTTTGGTAGCACCCTGGATGGTGCTCACCTGATTTGCGATGTCCTCTGTCGCCTTGGCCGTTTGGGTGGCCAGGCTCTTGACCTCGGAGGCCACGACGGCGAAACCCTTTCCGGCTTCGCCGGCGCGGGCCGCCTCGATGGTGGCGTTGAGCGCCAGCAAGTTGGTTTGGCCGGCGATGTCGCTGATCAGGTTGACCACTTCGCCAATCTTCTGGGCCGCATCGGCCAGGCCCTGGACAGTGTCGTTGGTACGTTCGGTCTCGGATACGGCTTCCTGCGAGATGCGTGCCGAATCGGCGACCTGCGAGCTCACTTCATGCACCGAAGCGGCCAGTTGCTCGGCCGCCGAGGCGACGGTCTGGATGTTGGCCGTGACCTCCTCGGATGCGGCGGCGACGGTGGTGGATTGGGCCGCCGTCTCCTCCGCCGCTGCAGCCAGAGACTCCGAACTCGCCTTCATTTCGGTGGAGGCGGAAGCCACCACCTCGACAACCTCCTTGACGTCGCCGGCGATCCTGATCTGATCGGTGACCACGCTCCAGCAGAGCATCGGGCCGATGTAGCTGCCGTCGTGCCCCATGACGGCGCTGGCCTCAAGCTTGAGGTTCTCGTCGCCGATAGAGATCGTGGCGCTGTGAGGCAGGTTCGCCGGGTCACCCAGGATCCCGCGCTGATGGCCCGGATTCTTGTGGAAGACGTCGATGCACTGGCCCATCAGGTCGTCGACCTTGACCGGTAGGTGCTCTTCCAGACTCTTCAAGGTCTTCTTGGCCTCAGTGTTGAGGTAGGTGATGTTGAGCGTCTCCGCATCCGCCATCATGACGTTGATGGGCATGTCCTGGATCATACGGAAGAGGCGGGCCGATTCGGCGGCTGCTGTCTCCATGGACTGGCGGGCGTCGTTGATGACTTGAGCGCCGCGGCGGAAATCACCCAGCATGCCGCGGACCATGAATTCGCGGAAGAACTTGCCGTCGTTGGCGGCCTGCAATGAGGCGCCAGCCTCACGCACGAAGGCGTCCGCCATGTCGAGTACATGGTTGATGCCGTCCATGGTCTCGGCCAAGTCGCCATATTCCTCGATTTCGGTGAGGCGGGCCTCGAGGTCGCCTTGGGCGGCCTGCTGGCAGGTCGATTTGATCTTGTCGAAGGCCCGGCGGTAAAGCTCCAGTTCTTCCTGGTCGGTGTCATTCGGAATAGCGGTCTCGTTCAAGAGCGCGGTGTCCTCGTCAGTTTGGCGGTGTTTCTTGAAACTGATGAATCCCATCATCGTGCTTCCCCTAGGTGTGTATCGGTCGGGGGGCTTCGTTCGTTGAAGCCCATTGGCTTGGCGGCGCTGTCAGGCCGCCAGCGACCAGACGAATTCGTCGTAATCGATGCGGTTTTCTTTGAGCAGGGCGACCAGAGCCCCGAACGAAGCTTCCAGACCGTCGCGCTCGTTGCTCTGGCCCTGCTCGGCGGCCAGCAATTGGCGATAAAGCGGCTCTACTTTTTCCAAGGCGCGGCGCTCGGGAACGCGACGGTTGGAATGGTAGCCAACGATGTTGCCGCCAGAATCGAAGCTCGGCGTGACGTGGGCGATGACCCAGTAGAAATCACCGTTTCGAGCCATGTTTTTGACGTAGGCGAAGATTTCGTCGCCGCTCTGGATGGTGTCCCATAGCAGCTTGAATACGGCCCGCGGCATGTCGGGATGGCGGATCATGCTGTGCGGCTGGTTGAGAACTTCGCTTTCGCCAAAACCGGCAACCCGCAGGAAGACGTCGTTGGCGTAAAGGATGCGACCGGTCAGATCGGTCTTGCTGACAATGATCTCATCCTGGCCGAACGTGGCCTCGTTGTTGGTGGGTTGGACGTTGTATTTCGCCATGCTGCCCTACTCCTGTTTGCTCCTCCCAGGGTCCTTTTGGAGGTCGCCACCGGGGATGAGTATGTAAACGAAAATCATTCTTATCTGTCAGATCGAATCGAGCAGGAATTGGTTTATGGAACCTTAACCGCACCGCCCGAAGGGGCTTCAAAGGCGCCTGTTCACCAAGAAGTGAGGGGGATGGCATCGCCATCCCCCTCAGACGCATCCTGCGCAACTAGGGCCGCTTTGGAGATCTATAGCGAATCGACGAACTCCTGGACTTTCTGGTGCATTTGCTCACCTTCGTGGGCCAAGCTTTCGGCCGCCGTTAGCACCTGACCGGCGGCCTGGCCGCTTTCGTTGGCTGCCATGCTGACGCCGCTGATATTGGAGCTGACCTCCTGGGTGCCGTTGGCGGCCTCCTGGACGTTGCGGCTGTTTTCCGCGGTGGCGGCGCTTTGCTCTTCAACCGCCGAGCTGATCGAAGTGGCGATTTCGTTGATGCGGCCGATGGTCTGACCGATGCCTTGGATGGCTGATACCGCCTCGTTGGTGGCTCCCTGGATGGCGCCGACCTGGCTGGCGATGTCCTCGGTCGCCTTGGCCGTCTGGGTGGCCAGGCTCTTGACTTCGGAAGCCACCACGGCAAAACCCTTGCCGGCCTCGCCGGCTCGGGCCGCTTCGATAGTAGCGTTGAGGGCCAAAAGATTGGTCTGGCCGGCGATGTCGCTGATCAGGTTGACCACGTCGCCGATTTTTTGGGCTGCTTCGGCCAGGCCTTTGACGGTGAGGTTGGTGCGTTCAGTTTCGCTTACCGCTTCTCGGCTGATACGGGAAGAATCGGTTACTTGCGAACTCACCTCATGCACCGAAGCAGCCAATTGCTCGGCCGCCGAGGCGACAGTCTGAACATTGGCCGTGACCTCTTCCGAGGCTGCCGCCACGGTGGTGCTTTGAACTGCCGTTTCCTCCGACGAGGCCGCCAGACTCTCGGCGCTGGCCTTCATTTCGGTAGACGCCGAGGACACTATTTTGACCACCTCCTTGACGTCGTCGGCAATGCGCAATTGATCGGTCACCACGCTCCAGCAGACCATGGGACCGATATAGCCGCCGTCTTTTGCCATGACGGCGCTGACCTCGAGCTTGAGGCTCTCCTCGCCGAGTTTGATGTTGGCCGTGTGCGGCAGATTGGCGGGGTCGCGCAGCAGTCGGCGTTGGTGTTCGGGGTGTTTGTGGAAGATGTCGATGCACTGGCCGATCATGTCTTCGACCTTGACCGGCAGCAGGCTTTCGAGGCCGCGCAGCGTCTTCTTCGATTGGGCATTCATGTAGGTCAGGTCGAGGGTTTGGGGATCGCACATCATGACGTTGATGGGCATGTTCTCGACCATCTGCATGAGGCGGTCGGTCTCGGCGTCGAGCCGCATCCGCTCGGTGATGACGCTCCAGGTCAGCATCGGGCCCAGGTAGCTGCCGTCCTCGCCGTACATGGCGCTGGCCAGCAAATCGAGGGTCTCGTCACCCAACTTGATCTTGGCCGAAAAAGGCAGGTTCGATGGATCGGAGAGGATGCGGCGTTGGTGCGAGGGATCCTTATGGAAGACGTCGATGCAGGTGCCCACGAGATCGTCGACCCGCACCGGCAAAAGGTGCTCGAGCGAGCGCAGCGTCTTCTTGCTGGTTTGGTTGACGTAGGTGATGGTGAAGTCTTTCGGGTCGCACATCATCACGTTGACCGGCATATTTTCGATCATCTGGGTCAGGCGCGACGTTTCGCGGTCCTTCTCCACCTTGTCGGTGATCACGGTCCAGGTCAGCATGGCGCTGACGTAGCTGCCGCGATCGTCGAGCACCGGAGTGACCAGCAGGTCGAGGGTCTCGTCGCCCAGGGCGATTTGGGCGTTGTGTGGCAGGTTGCGCGGGTCGGCCAGGATGCGGCGCTGGTGCGAGGGATCCTTGTGGAATATGTCGATGCACTGTCCCAATAGGTCATCGGCCCTGACCGGCAGCAGGTGCTCGAGGCCGCGCAGCGTCTCGATGCTGGTCTCGTTGACGAAAGTGATGGTCAGGTCATGGGGATCGCAGATCATCACGTTGATCGGCATGTTGTTGAGCATCTGCTCGTATTCCATGGCCGACAGCGAGCCGCTACGGCTGGCGATGCCGGCGAGCAGGTTGCCCGCGGACTGAGCGGCTGAGGTTTTGCGCAGAAACATGGGGTCTTGCTCCTCGGGTTGGGGTGTGGACGCTTCATAGGCGAAGGGATGAAGCATCTCCTACTAAAGTATAATAAACTTAAGAATGATTTGCAGTCGCAATTTGTCAAGCCCCAAGTTGCCGAGGCCCGCGATCTCAAGCCTGGCCGGCTCTTAGGTAGTTGCCGGACGAGCCGCTGTAAAGAAATGCGGTATCATATTACCGCATATGTAATTACCTGAAAAACCAGCGCTTTTCCGGTTGACTGGCGTCAATTGTATGACATACTCCGCCGTCGCCGGAGAATTCATGCCGGAACATTCAGGCCAGAGCATTCAGGACCCGAGATGAAAACCTATTCGATGAAGACCGCCGAGGTCGACAAGAAGTGGCTGCTGGTCGATGCCGAGGACGTCGTGCTGGGCCGCCTGGCTTCCGTCGTGGCGGCGCGGCTCAGGGGCAAGCACAAGCCGGGCTATACGCCGCACATCGACTGTGGTGACCATATCATCGTCATCAACGCCGAAAAGGTGCGCATGACCGGCCAGAAGCGCGCTCAGCGCACTTACTACCGCCACACCGGGTATCCCGGTGGCATCAAGAGCCGTACCGCCGACCAGATCCTCAGCGGCAAGCATCCCGAGCGCGTGGTCTACAAGGCCATCGAGCGCATGATCCCGCGTTCGCGTATGGGCCGTCAGCAGATGCGCAACCTCAAGGTCTATGCAGGTGCCGAACATCCCCATGAGGCGCAGCAGCCCGAGGCGCTCGATCTCGCCGCCATGAACCCGAAGAACAAGAGGAGCGCCTGAGCATGGCGGAAGAAAAACATACCCTGGCCGATCTCAAGGAACTGACAAGCCGCGAGTCCAGCCAGCCCGAGGGCGAGAGCGAGGCCAAGGACGAGCCCGTCGTGGCAGAGCCGGAGCCCAGCGGCGAAGTACAGCCCAACATCGATGCCCAGGGCCGTGCCTATTCCACCGGCAAGCGCAAGAACGCCGTGGCCCGGGTCTGGATCAAACCTGGATTGGGTCGGGTCACCGTCAACGGCCGCGAGGGCGAGGTCTATTTCGCCAGGCCGGTGCTGCGCATGATCATCAACCAGCCCCTGGTGGCTGCCGACCGTAGCGCCCAGTACGACATCTGGTGCACTGTCAAGGGCGGCGGGCTTTCCGGCCAGGCCGGCGCCGTGCGCCATGGCGTCAGCCGGGCGTTAGTGGAATTCGAGCCCAACCTGCGCCCGGTGCTCAAGAAGGGCGGCTTCCTCACCCGTGATTCGCGCGTCGTCGAGCGCAAGAAATACGGCCGTGCCAAGGCGCGGCGCAGCTTCCAGTTCTCGAAACGCTAGCGCAGGTTTTCAAGACAATCTGGAAAAGGGTCGCCGCTTGGCGGCCCTTTTTCGTTCAGAAGGAGGCGGAGGGGTGTTCGTCGAGCCGCTGGGCAAGAGGCACACAATCCAGCGCCGGACCGACGAATGTCGGTATTAGTTGTACATCAGCGACGGCAGCACCAGCGAGAGCCAGGGGATGTGCACGAGGATGATCAAGCGCACGACATCAGCCAGGCAAAACGGCAGCACGCCCCGGATCAGCGTGCCTGATTTGACGTCGGGCAATACGGCGCGCAGGACGAAGATATTGATGCCCACGGGCGGCGTGATCAGGCTGAGTTCGGTGACGCAAACCACGATGATACCGAACCAGATCATGTCGAAGCCCATGCTGGCGACCAGCGGAAAGAATATCGGCACAGTCAGCAGCACCATGGAAATGCTCTCGAAGACGCAACCCAGCACGATGTAGATGGCACAGATCACCCAGATCACCAGCCAGGGCGAAACCGACAGCGCGGTGACGAAGTCCTTCAGGGCGTTGGGCAGGCCCGCCGTGTTGACGAAGTTGGCGAAAATCAGGGCGCCGATCAGCACCATGAACAACATGGCGGTGGTGTAGGCGCTGTCCGTCAGGACGTCGAAGAGCGCCCGCCAATTCATGGCGCGTCGCATGAGGGCCAGCAAGAGAGCGCCCATGGCGCCCATGCCGGCGGCTTCGGAGGGCGTAAAGACGCCGCCATAAATACCGCCCATGACGACGCCGAACAGCAACAGCACGCCCCAGACATTGCGCAACGCCGCCAGCCGGCCCGGCCAGGCGGTGCGCTCTGCCGGCGGTCCGGCTTGGGGCCGGAAGCGGATGACGGCCCGTACCGCCAGGGCGTAGCAGGTGATGGCGACGAGGCCGGGCAGGATGCCGGCGACAAACAGCCTGCCGATGCTTTCTTCGGTCAAGATACCGTAGATCACCAAAAGGATACTGGGCGGGATCAGGATGCCCAGCGTACCGCCGGCGGCAATCGATCCGGTGGCCAGGGAATCGGCATAACCGTAACGCCGCATCGACGGCATGGCGACCTTGGCCATGGTTGCGGCGGTGGCGACGCTGGAGCCGCAGATCGCCCCGAAGCCGCCGCAGGCAACGACGGTGGCCATGGCCAGGCCACCCTTCATGTGGCCGAGAAAGGCATTGGAGGCGGTGAACAGGTCGTCGGAAAGCTTCGCCTGTGAAACCAGATTGCCCATCAGGATGAACAGCGGCACCACGGACAGGCCGTAATCCAGAGCCGCGTCGCTGGCGATATGTCCGACCTGGATCATCGAGGCCGACCAACTGACTTTGAGGCCGAAACCGATGAAACCGACCAACCCCATGGCGAAGGCGATGGGCAGACGCAGCAGCGTCAGACCGAGGACCGCGGCCAGGCCAATCAGGGATTCAATCATTGTGCCGCCGCCTTACGATCTTAGTTGGCGAAAGAACGAGCGCAACGCCAGGCCCCCCGATAGAAAGGCCAACAGACAGCTGAACCAGGCCAACAAACTCATGGCCTGCAAGGTCGGGTGGATGGGAATGCGGAGGAACTCGGTGACGTCGCCGTAGCTCGCCAGGGTATTTGCCAAACCCCATAATTCGCTGGCCAAAAGCGCCAGAACCGCCACGGAGACCAGGGAAAGCAACACGTTGCGTAAGGGAATTATCGGGCTTGGGATAGCCCGGTCGAGCAAATCGATGGTGATGTGGCTGCCGCGCCAGGTCACCACAGGCAGGGCGGAAAAGATCATCACGCCCATGATCAATTCGGAAACTTCATAGGCCCCCGGTATAGGTGAATTGAAGACATACCGCGCGATCACGTCGACGAAGGTAATCAGGGCCAAGGCAAATAACGTCACCGCCGACAGCCCGCCGAGCGACCAGTGCAGAGCGCTGCTGAACCGGTTGTCCGACGGGATTTTGCTGTCAGAGAGCTGGGCTTCGCTCACATCATCATTTGAGCTGGGAGGCGAAATAAGCCAAGGCGGCCTTGCCGTCGACGCCTTTCTTATCCGCCGCGCTGGCCCACAAATCGTGGATGCCATCGAGCTTGGCGCGCAGGTCGGACTGCATCGCAGCGCTTGGCGTGACGACGCTGACGCCGGCCTTTTTGGCGACCACCACACCGAGAGCATCGACGCCATCCCAAACCTTTCCGGCGGCCTTGACGAAAGCCTCGCCGGATACGCTCATGATGGCGTCCTGATCCTGCTTTGAGAGCCCAGCGAATTTCGCCGGGTTCATCACCAGGTAGAAACTCGAATAGTAAAGACCATCCGGAACCAACGTCATTTGCGTGGTGACTTCGGCCAGACGGAAACTCTTGGCCGTTTCGGTGGGCATGAAGACACCGTCGACAACGCCCTGTTGCAACATCGAATAGACCTTCGGCGCCGGGGCGCCAACCGGGACAATCCCCAAGCGTTTGGCGACTTCCTTGGCGACGCCGCCCGAGACGCGGAATTTCTTGCCTTTGAAGTCAGCCAGGCTGCTGACCGGGAACTTGGACTGGAAAACACCGGTATTGGTGCTCATGAAGCCCAGCAGTTTGACTCCGCGATGTTCGTTGGCGGCGGTGAAAAACTTGTTGTGGGTTCGCCAATGCGCCATGGCCATTTGGGTAGGCTTGGCGCCCCAGAACGGCAGCTCGGAAATCTCGGCCAGTTTGAACCGGCCCGGTGTGTAGTCATGCAGGGACCAGCCGACGTCGGTCACACCACCTGCAACACGGTCAAAAACCCGCGGCGGCGGCATCTTCGGCGGATAGCTTATGTCGACTTTGATGCGGCCGTTGCTGGCCTTTTCGACGGCCGCCTTCCAGGCCGGCAATATGGTTGAATTGATGTGGTGCTTGGGCGAGGCCCAAGTATGCATGCGCAATGTCGTTTCAGCCGCGGCCGTCAGGCTGGCGTGGGCGCCGAACGCGAGCGCAATAGCGCTGGCACATAAGACGGTGACTCTCATGAGTTCCTCCCCCGAGTGTGATTTCTTGTTTGGAAACCTGCGATCATGTTAACGACATAGGTGGATTTATCAAAGCGCCCGTAGTTTCCCTGGAAATGTTCACTTCTTCCGTTTGTCGGGCTCGATCTGTAACATATTCGTTCGATCCAACCGGAGCGGCAGAACATGACGGACGAGCCCATTATGGAGTCGGACGGAGGTGCCGATTGGCCGGCCAACCGGCCGTCGTTGACCCCTGAGGAGCTTGCGGCGCGCGCCGCCTCTGATCGCCAAGCCGGCTTCGTCATATCCGAGAACTTTCGCCGTTTCAGCCAGCGCGACGATGTTTTCAACCGCGCTTGGTGGGACCCAGAGGTCATGAGTGACGATGTCGCGGCCTTTTATGCGGCCCACCGCAAACCTGATCCGCGCAAGGGCGACGGATTCACACAGTGGGATTTTGCCTTGCTCAACGCCTCGTGGTCGGTGGCCCGCGATTTTGCCGGTAGGGGCATGGCGAAAGGCCGCCGCGAGGGTTTTCTCGATCCCTTCGAGGTTTTCGTGCCGCAGGCGGAGCAGCAGGCGGAGCTTCCCCCCGTCCCGGAAGTAACCGATCGGATACGTAGCGTTGCCGCCTTCCTGGGCGCCGATCTGGTGGGCGTCACCGGCTATGACGAGCGCTGGACCTATACCCACAGCGCCGATATTTCCTCCGAATCTCGCGCGGAAAAGCCCAATGACTGGCTCGACGGCATGACCAGCGTCATCGTGCTGGGTCACGAGATGGAGCGCAGCTTGGTGCAGGCCTATCCCTCAGCCCTGGCGGCCGCGGCGACGGGCCGGGAATATTCCCACGAGGCCGCCATCGTTACCTCGCTGGCCAGTTTCATCAACGGTTTGGGATTTCGCGCGGTGGCGACCTCCAACGACACAGCGCTGGCCATTCCCTACGCAATCCAGGCGGGGTTGGGCGAATACGGCCGCAACCAGATGGTCATCACCAAGGAATTCGGACCCCGTGTGCGCTTCTCCAAGGTGTTCACCGACCTTCCCCTGGTGCATGACAAGCCCACGAGATTCGGGGTTGGTGAAACCTGCAACGCCTGCACCAAGTGCGCCGAGGCTTGTCCGCCCAAGGCGCTGCCCACAGGGCCGCCGCAGGAAGTTGGGCCGGACCGCTCCAACGTTTCCGGCGTCACCAAATGGTCGGCTGATTGCAACAAGTGCTTCACATACTGGACCAAATTGAGAGCCGATTGCGCCATCTGCATGCGGGTTTGCCCCTACAACTGCGATTATTCCAGGTGGAGGAACCGCCGCTTTCGTGACCTCCTGAACGGGCCCTTGAGGGGGCTGATGTTGTGGCTGGACGCGCGGTTCGATATTAATAAACGCGTCGCGCCCAAGGACTGGTGGCGCACAGCATCGGCGGACCCAGGCTAGACACCAATCATAAGGAAAGGGGACACATGTCCGAATTCGTCCGGACCAAGCGCTCGACCGTTATCCGGGCGCCCAAGAAGGCCTGTTATGATCGTGACGAGATCTACGCCGTGCTCGACGAGGCCTTGGTCTCACAGGTCGGTTTCGTGGCTGACGGCCAACCCTTCGTCACCCCGGTCAATCATTGGCGCATCGGCGACAATCTCTATTTTCATGGCTCCAGCGCCGGCCGCCGGATCAAGATCATGGAGGCGGGTGCCGATCTTTGCGTCTCGGCAACGCTGCTCGACGGCTTGGTCTTTGCCCGCTCAGCCATGCACCACGGCATGAATTTCCGTTCGGTGATGATCTTCGGCCGCGCCCGCCTGGTCGAAGACGAAGGGGAAAAGCTGGCCGCCCTGAAGGCCTTGATCGAACACCTGGCTCCCGGCCGCTGGGCCGACGTGCGGCCGCCCAGCGCCGCCGAGATGAAGGTGACCAAAGTCCTGGTGATGCCGCTGGCCGAGGCTTCGGCCAAGCTCCGCAGCGGCCCGCCGACCGACGACGAAGACGACTACGCTCTCTCGGCCTGGGCCGGCGAGGTGCCGCTGCGCCAGGCCTTCGATCCGCCGATCAGCGATCCGCGCCTGCCGGCCGGTGTCGAGGTGCCCGGATACCTGCCCCGGGACGAGAACTGATCGCCGGCCAGTCAGAGGACTTCGATGTTCGACGAACTGGCGGCCTTGAATCGGCGGCCTCAGCCGTTTTCCGTCTATACCGCCGACCTTCTCTGGACCGATCCGCACATTTCGGCCCGGATGCTGGATTTTCATCTCGATGCCGAGGGCGACATGGCGTCGCGGCGCGCGGACTCGATTGCCGCTATCATCGGTTGGCTGGACGCTCGTTTCGGACTCGCCGGCAAGGCGGTCTGCGACCTGGGTTGCGGGCCC
>PVBE010393763.1_pt1 | contig 14381 bp, 13 predicted proteins | sample 1631181 | NCBI WGS metagenome assembly PVBE01 (sample SAMN08397723, study PRJNA350692) | Marine metagenome, whole genome shotgun sequencing project. | isolation source: water | place: Pacific Ocean | collected 2012-04
CAAGACTTTTTGCAGACTGCTTATCTTGAAATTATCAAATCCTATGTCAAAAAGGAATGGCCCCTAGATCAATTAGTCATTACACATAATGACTTTAGATCAGATAATCTACTTTTTAATCAACAATTTCAACTAATAGATTGGGAGCTTTCTGGGCTAAGTCACCCTCTATATGATTTAGCATATTTTAGCAATTATCAAGCTATTAGCCAAGATGAAAGTTCCGACATTTTAAGCCTATATCTTGAACGCATGCCGCGAGAAAATGAGCTTGGTACTTTTAAAACTTTAAGAGGATTTGCATACGTATTTAGCGCCATATTATGTTTACCCGGCCTGGCTGCAGACGGCTTCAAGCCTTTGAATGATTATTACCATCATCTGACTAACGATACTATACGGCAAATATGGGACAAGGTTGATAATGGCGACCTGGATATCAATAATGACATGGATGAGTTTTCTATCTCAATGAGATTATTAGCAGAAGCAAAAGAATACTTATAAATTGCAGCCCAAGCCAATATTGCCAGTATCAGAGAGTTCCAGGCCACAGTGACAAGCAGGCATATTCTATAGCAGTGAAGTTCACTAAGTTTTGGCCTTTAGATAATAGGCAAAATGGTGAATAATCTAGTTAAAGGTATACAGCCTTTACTAAGGAGCGACTAAGGATTATCTGAGGGTGCTAAGTGCCCGTATTGCTTAAACCAGCTTCATCTTGCTTCAACAGCTCATCTTGCTTCAACAGCTCATCTTGCTTCAACAGCCATACCGCTACAGCCCAAGTAGCGAGGCAATCATCGTGGTTGTACTGAAATATCCAACGCAGTGAATGGGAGCAACCTCGATCCCTAGGGCCGGAGCCACGCCACTGGCGCCACCAAAGCAGTGCCCGAGCTCCATCGACACCCACCTGTTGCCAACAAAAGTCCAACCAGCTAGCCACGCTTTTCAGCCCATAGCTATTTAAAGGCAAACGCCAATGGCCTCTCACCCGCTCATGCACATCAATCAGGCGCGCACGTAAAGCCGCCAGCTCAACATCTGCTGCTCCTTGCCGCTGAGCCATCCGTAGAAGGTTTAGAGACTCGGTTTCGCCGTAATGCATCACTGGCCAATCGGGGTAGTTATTGAGCATGCGTTGCAGCCTCTGCCAGCAAGATGCCTCACCGTGTTCATAAATCACCAAAAAGGGGTGATATGTCGCACCCTTTAAGTCCCAACTGCCATCAAGCCTGCGGCTCAGGCGAACAAAACCATGTAAAAAATCATCGCGAGCATCTGGATCAGATTCGATGTCGTACAACAACACGCCAGGGGCATTTATTAATTCAGGCAGAGCCAAAGAAGAATCCAACCGCTCGCAACGCCCATCACGCTGGACCCGAGCCTGAGCAACAAGCTGGTGAGCAACCTCACCATGCTGCTCACCGAAACGCTCCAAACGACTGCCAAGATCACCCGGATCGGCCGCAGCTAAATCCTGCAATCCAAGAATCCCCAGCTCCTGAAGCATCTGCCGGCGGCGGCTCCCGATGCCACTCACCTCACTGAGGTGACCCTCTGCAGAAGCCACGGCATCGCAAACACCGCGCCAAGAACAAAGCTTGCACTTTCGCCGATCCGCCACCAAAGGCGGCGGATCACTGAGTAAAAGGTCACCAGCAAGCTTGGCTAGTGCATCGGCAAGCTGACGCTGCAACCCCCCCTCCAAGGAAACTCGCTCCAGGTGGAGGCTCCTACCAGCTCCAGCGACCGCCAATCCTTCTGCAACAGGAGCTGCTTGCAGCGTTTCCAGCAAGCGGCCAACCAGTGCCAAAGTTAAACGATGCTCCCGGGTTAACCGTCGGCCCTGACGTGCAATCACCGGGCGGTAAGCGAAGTCACCCCAACGACTTCGCCCATCTACCCGCTGCAGCAATGGCGGATGAGCCTCCAGCGGCTGTCCTGCAGGGTCAAGGCCTTTAAGCCGCAACCCCACCACTCCGGCAGCTCCTTGGCTGCAGGCATTCAGACCCCGGCTTGGTTTACGCGGCAATAAGGCAACAAAATTACGCTGTTGATCATCGAGTTGCAGCGTGCGATGTGCCGTCCAAAGCCTTTGCTCTTCATCGCCATAACGATCTAGCCAAGCCCTACGACGACAGCGCAGCCAACTACGCAACAAGCGATCAGTAAGCACGTTGGCGGAGCAAGGGGTGGCACCCATAAGCCGACGTTACGGCGCCCACCTGCTAGATCCAGTCCATCGCTTCATCATCTATGGCTTCGGCCCCACTGCCGCTGGCCGCGGCCCCCATCCACTTCGGTACCGACGGTTGGCGCGGAGTGCTCGGCGTAGACATCACAGTTGAACGGCTGTTGTCCGTTGCAGCAGCAGCAGCTCAAGAGTTGGCCTATCGCGCCCCCACAGGGCTTAATAGCCGCAAAATAATTATCGGCTACGACCGTCGCTTTTTGGCTCCAGAAATGGCCGAGGCAATTGCCGCCGCCGTTCGTGGCTGTGAGCTGGAGCCACTACTCACCGAAACACCAGTTCCTACCCCAGCTTGTAGTTGGGCAGTTGTCAAACACCAGGCCCTCGGTGCATTGGTCATCACAGCCAGCCACAACCCCCCGGAGTGGCTCGGACTGAAAATAAAAGGGACATTTGGCGGCTCGGTTGAAGGTTCTTTTACCGCAGCTGTGGAGCAACGTCTCGCTGCCGGGGGAATATCAGTACCAATCAATGGTGTCACCGAACGATTTGATGGACGTCATGAGCATCTCGAGGGGTTGCGAAACAAACTCGATCTGAATGCCCTGATGGATGGCCTGCAGATGATGGGTCTAAAGGTCATCGTCGATCCGATGCACGGTTCAGCCTCGGGCTGTATTAAGGAGCTACTGAACTCAAGCAAGCAGGGCCTGGTAGAAGAAATTCGCAGCCAGCGCGACCCACTTTTCGGCGGTCACCCTCCCGAACCCCTAGCCCCATACCTAAACCAACTCATTACAGCAGTTAAGGCATCCAGCGCAGCAGGCCAACCAGCTGTGGGGCTGGTATTCGATGGTGATGGCGACCGAATTGCAGCCGTAGATGAAGCAGGCCACTTCTGCAGCACCCAACTATTAATGCCCCTGCTGATCGACCACTTAGCAAGGGCCCGCCAACTTCCGGGCCGCGTAGTGAAAACAGTTAGCGGTTCAGATTTGATGCGGCTGGTAGCAGAAGACCTAGGCCGGGAAGTTCTCGAACTTCCTGTGGGCTTCAAATACATCGCAGCAGAAATGCTTGCAGGTGAAGTGCTCATTGGTGGCGAAGAATCAGGAGGGGTGGGCTTCGGGATGCACCTACCTGAACGCGACGCCTTATTCGCTGCCCTACTGATACTAGAAGCACTAGTTGAAGGTGGCCTACCCCTCGGCGCTCGCCTACAAGTTCTACAAGAACGTTGCGGAGGGGGAAGTTATTACGACCGCGTCGATCTACGCCTTGCTGATATGGCCTCACGACGAAGGCTAGAAGCCCTACTGAACGAAACACCGCCCACCACAGTTGCTGATCACCCCGTTGAGGAAGTGATCAAAACAGATGGTGTGAAGTTACGAATTGGCCCTAGTCACTGGTTGATGCTGCGTTTCTCCGGCACCGAACCTCTGCTGAGGATCTACTGCGAAGCTCCCTGCAAAGAAGACGTAAAAGCAGCACTGGACTGGGCAAAGCAACTGGCAGAACAAATATGAGCAGTACTCAAATTTCAGCGCAAAAGCGAATACTGATTATTGCCAGCGGCAATACCGGCAAGATACGCGAGTTCCGTCAGTTACTTGCACACCTACCGCTAAGCGTGCAACCCCAACCAGAATGTCTTGAGGTTGAAGAAACAGGATTAACCTTCGCCGAAAATGCACGCATCAAAGCCACTGCAGTGGCATCAGAAACCAACCAATGGGCCTTGGCAGATGACTCAGGGCTAAGCGTTAACGCCCTAAATGGTGCTCCAGGCGTGCACTCAGCTCGTTTCGCAGATAGCGATGAAGCTCGAATAGCACGTCTGCTCTTGGAACTAGAAAAAGCCAAAACTGCTGATCGCAGCGCCCAATTCACCGCTGCCCTAGCGGTAGCGGACCCAAGCGGCAGCATCCGACTAGAAGTTGAAGGGAGCTGCTCCGGGATGATTCTGAAGACACCAAGAGGGAAGGGAGGTTTTGGCTACGACCCAGTGTTCTACGTACCTGAAGTAAGCCAGACCTTTGCCGAGATGGAGAAAGCTATTAAAGATCGCTTAGGTCATCGCGGCCGAGCCTTCAATGCTCTCGAGCCAAGGCTGAGCCAGTTACTTGCCGACCCCTCGCAATCCATTGGCAAAGGAGGGTATTCAGCCTTAACTGCATACACAGCCAAAGGGCAAAAAGACCTAAACCTAGAATCAGGTTGAACCAATCATCCAATTTCATATTTTAGGAATGCCAACATAATTTCAACTGCAGAGCAAATAATTAAATCTGTCAAGACTCCAGCATCACTTAGATAAAACCATCACAAAACAGCAGTTCAAACCATAGAAAATCAAGGTGAAATCAGATCACACTCATATACGCTCAACTTGAAGATTGTGCAGATCCTTTGTTGTTTTTCATCAGCAGAAGTGCAGCCAACAGGATCCCCAACAAAGCAAGGCTGCCGTAGGTGAGTAGCACCAAGCTGGTACTACCCGGACTCGATACCTGAAGCAATACCCCTGAAAGCATGGTCATCAAAGCTCCCATCAACGTGCCCGCGGTATTCACAAATGCCACTACAAGGGCAGTTTGCGCTGGTGGTGCTGCAGCTTCTGCAAGAGGGAAAGCCAATACGCTTGTGCCAAGGCCAAGCCCTAACAAGGTCCCAGCAAGCATCAAAACGATGACTGATTGAGGATTGGTCCCTACTAGAACAAGCAGAGCAATAGCAGCGCTGCAGCTGCCCGCCATCAGGATGTGAGCACGCCTGGAATCTTGGCTGCCGAGTCCACCTGCTCCAAGCATTCCTACTGAAGTACCAAGGGAGAGGGCCATGCCCACGCCGATCTTGAGCGACCCACTCCAGCCCTCGAGCTCAGAAAGCAAGCCATATTGACCAAGACCAAAAAGAATTCCAGCACCCCAGGCATAAATCAAAGCGGCATGGAAAACCCGCATAAGGGCATCAGCACTCCAGCGAGCTGAATGTTCAATAACTTTGGGCTGGTAGATCGATGGCTTGGTCTTCCCATGATGCGGCAGCAAAGATGCAACGACCAGAACAACTAACGGTGCAACCACCAAAAAAGCCAGCACCATAATCTGCAAAATCACAAGCTGTCGCCAGGATCCAAATTGAATCAACACCGGCATCAAGGCAGCCAAAGCGGCGCCAAAACCAAGCAGGCTGTCAGTAGCACCCATTGCTAAGGCAAAACGTTTCTCTGGCAAGGTGCGCTTAGCGAGAAGCCCAGAAGCTGGGAATGCCACAGCACAAGCCAGGCCCATGCCAGCTCGGCTAATGATCAATTCATCCAGGTTCTCTGCTCGCCCAAAGGCGAGGGTTAGTGCTGTAGCAGCAATGGCCCCAAGCAACAACCAACGCTCGGCCCGACCGCGATCCAACAGCCAACCAACAGGAATCTGAACTAGGCCATAGGGGAGAAGAAAAGCTCCCCCCACAACGGCAACATCAGCAGAAGAGAGGCCAAGCTCTTTAGCGAGCGAATGATCGAAATATTGAAAGCTGGTTTCAGACCAAACCATCCAGACCACAAACAGCAGACTGAAACACCAAAGCAAGCGATCGCGCATCAAGACAAAGAACACATCGAGAGGAATGTGTACTCAGTCAATAGCTTTGACCTCAAGACAAGCAGTAGTCAAGATTCAATGTGATCGATTGGCGCGGCTTCGGGGCCTCACCGGGGTCGAATTTTTGAGATGCCGCTCGATAAGTCACCGACGGGTAATGCGCCCTATCGCCACGCTTATCTATGCGCATTAAGCGCACCTGCTTGAGACCAAGAGCATCGGAGGTGTTTTCAGCCTGATGCTTGCCTTGCTGGAGAGCCCGCCGCAACAACTCATCTTCAAGCTGCTTTTCGCCCCCTTTCTCGGGGCGAGAGGTCATACCGCGGAGCTCAACGCCCGGAAGACGACCTGCTGCCTGAATCAAAGCATCGTAATTAGATCGCCCAACCTCACCACTTACGCTTGTAGTGGCACGCTGCAGGCGAGGTTTACCGCCAGAGCCGCCAGTGGAGTAGCTGCGTGGAGCAGGAATGATCAGCTCGCCAAGGCTCAGAGGCTTCAAGCGAGTGCGAACTGTTGCCAACCGTTCATTGAGCTGATCCATCGCTGACGATGGTGTTCCAGCCTCGGCCTCCACTTGAAGAGAGAAGCGAAAGCGATCTGAACGCATCTCTCCACTTTCCTGGACACTCAGCTGCAGCAAAGTGCCATCACATCGAAGCTCACCAGCATGAGCAGGCAAACTGGCCAAACCCATCAATCCACTAGTTCCAACAAGCCAACCCAGCATCAAGGGAGAGCACAATGCACGCATCGCAGTTGAAATCATCGAAAACAGGAATTACTTATTTAGATATAACTGCGTGAGGTCATCAGGGTATTAATAGATTGCATATAGAGACCACTAATTCATTAACAAACATGACTGGAGGTCAGCTAAAGGGGAAAGGCAACATCTTTGACCTTGGTGATGTCAAAATCAAAGGCTGCTGGGTTCTTACCAATAATCAACAAATAAGTTTCGATATATTTAAAACTACTTGTTAGGCTAGATAAGTAAGCGAAATGGTTTTCTCGACAAAGAACTCGGTTAAATAAATCAATCAGCAGCAACCCAACTAGCGTGCAATCCATATGGAATAGGTGTGGGCATCTCCAACACGGCCTGCTCGCTTAAATCGTGGGCGTTAAGAATCACCAGCTCGGTGGCACAACTGGCGCCATTCCAGGCCTGAACTAGCACCCAGCCATCATCCTCAGCCTCACTACCAGGGCGAGGCGCCATCAATGGCTCGCCGACAAATCCTCGCGGCGCCGCACTCCACAGACATTGATCACCATTAATCAAATCAAGCTTCTTTATTCCCTGAAGAGGTGCATAGCCAGTCTCACGCTCGGCCACAGCCATCCATGCATAACGAGAAGGTAATCCTTGACGGCGTGGATTGACCATCGCAAATTCACAACATCGATCGCCAAAGCGATTAGTTTCGATGCCTTTTCCTAACAGATTGATGCGGCATCGCGTCAACTGGCCCTCGGGGATCAGATCGAAATCCATCGAGAGGAAATCCTGATCAGGCTCAATCGAGGGGTAATCCCTGTAGTAAATGCTCTCCACCACCACCTCATCCCCCTCTTCCCAAGCATTTAGGTGGTGAAACACAAAGCCATCTGGAGCATCAAGAATGCGTGGCGACTGCCCAGCGAACGCCCCACTATTGCGAGGAATAAGCCAGAACTTTGCCCGCGCTCCTGGTTTCGACGTTAAGCACTGGGCAGCACCCTTTTGACCAAGCAAAAAAGGCAACGGCTTGAAGTCAATGGCGTTCTGCAAAAACACCGCCCAGTTTGGAGTGATGGCGAAATCATGCAAAAAAGCAAAGCCGCTGAAACTATCGCTGCGATCACTGATTAGGCGGCCAGCATCCGGTCCCTGCGTAGCAAACTCCATCAATCGGATCTTGCTAGTCGGCCCAGTCTTGACCCCAAACGTGACCATGCATGGTTCGCCGTGATGGCCCGGATCGAAACGGGGATGAGCGCTGAATGCCTCACCGGGTTTTAGCACCCCGTCAAGGCTTGAGAGCCCATGGGTTTCAAGGCTTACAGGATCAAGTGCATGAGGACCTGCCGCCTCCCAAAGAGCCAACAACTGATCGCCAAGTTGCACGACGTGAGTATTGGCAATGTTCTTAAAACGCACATCAAAAATATTTGCCAACACACCACCAGGCTTTTGCGTACCAAATACACCCCGATAGAGATAACGACCAGCAGCCTCCTCCTCCTGCCAGCCTTCTGTTCGTACAAAGCGATTACTCAGCAACACCTCGCCACTGCTGAAATGCAGGGCAGTGATCATGCCGTCACCATCAAAAGGATGGTGCAAACTTTGACCACCTCGCTCAAAGCGAGCTGGACCATTGCGATAAAGGGTGCCACATAGCTCAGCTGGGAGTTGCCCTCTCAGAGGCCGTAAAGCAACTGCATTGAGCTCTTGCTCAACGTTGAAATAACCGCTTGCCCAATCATTCCGATCAAACCCGCCGGGTACATCTAATGACGCCGCGGACACGGTTGAAGGGCTACCGCTAACTGTGCTCACTGCAAGGCTGCTCGACTTTGACCAATCCTTACGCAAAAGGGCTTGCAGCCGCGAGCGAGGAAATCCCCACTCCCAAAGCATTCAGCTCTGTCCGCCAGCCTGCTCAAGCACGCCCTTACTACTAGGAACCGCACCAGCTCTGCGTGGATCTAATTCAGTGGCCATGCGCAGTGCTCGAGCAAAAGCCTTGAAGCAAGCCTCAACGATGTGGTGTGAATTAGTGCCGTCCAACTGACGAATATGCAGGGTGAGACCGCAGTTATGAACCACTGCCACAAAGAACTCTTTGACTAACTCACTGTCGTAGCTGCCAATTCGCTGAGAGGGAATCTGCAAGCCATAACTGAGATGCGGCCGACCAGAACAATCAAGAACAACCTGAACTAACGCCTCATCGAGTGGTGCCACAAAATGACCGAAGCGGTAAATACCGCGCCGATCACCAAGGGCCTGAGATAGGGCCTGACCAACAGCAATACCAACATCCTCATTGGTGTGATGATCATCGATGTGGGTGTCGCCACTAGCGGTGATCTCCAAATCCAGCAGGCCATGGCTGGAAAGCTGATGAAGCATGTGATCGAGGAAGGGCACCCCGGTAGCCACATTGCACTGCCCAGAGCCATCAAGCCCTAAACAAACGCGCACATCAGTTTCACCGGTGACGCGATGAACATCTCCGAGTCTTGGCGCCGTCATGGTGCCCATCCAAATAACATCATGCTGCCAGCCAAATCACATTCCGTTAATGCAATAACCAGCATCTACGTAAAGGGTCTGACCGGAGATACCACTAGAAAGGTCACTTAGCAAGAACGCAGCCGTATTACCAACTTCGATCTGGGTCACAGTGCGACGCAAGGGAGCCTTCTCTTCGACATTGTGAATCATGTCGAGAATGCCGCCGATAGCTGAACTAGCCAAGGTGCGAATTGGTCCAGCACTAATCGCATTAACGCGTACCTGCTTATCCGGGCCTAGTTCTGCTGAGAGGTAACGCACTGAAGCCTCCAGGGCAGCCTTGGCCACACCCATAACGTTGTAGTTGGGGATAGCACGATCAGCGCCGAGATAGGTCAAGGTCACCACGCCTGCACCCTCACTAAACAAAGGTTTGGCATGGTGGCAAAGCGGCGCTAGCGAGTAGGCACTGATCTCTAGGGCGCGCGCAAAACCCTCGGGCGAAGTGGCGCTGTAGTCACCCACCAATTCTTCTTTGCCTGCAAAGGCAAGACAATGGACTAATCCATCCAACTGGCCCCATTGCTTGGCAATGACAGCAAAAACCTCCTCGGTCTGAACACTGTCCTGCACATTCAAAGGTAAAAACAAACTGGGCTGCAAAGGCGCAGTGAGCTCGCGCACCTTTGTTTCCGAGCGGCCCCTTTCATCAGCCAAATAGGTAATTCCCAGCTCAGCACCAGCGGCTTTTAACTGTTGAGCGATGCCCCAAGCAATGGATCGGTTGTTGGCGATGCCTGTAACAAGAATCTTCTTACCGCTTAGATCGAGAAGCATCAGAACAACTAACTGAGGACCATTGGCAGCGATTCTCTCCTATGTAGTGCCAAGTTTCACTAAATGGCCCAAAAGGGTCGCCAAGATTTCCAAATAATCAACTTTCGGGCTGATTGCTCTTTAGCAACTCATCCTGAAGCTTGATCTCCTCTTCTGGATCCCTGAGAAGATGTTCTTCCTCCAGTGCAGGCAATCTCAAGGGTTGCACCTGTTCAGCAGAGCGGGGAGGCTCCTGCCATCGCCAACTAGCGGTAGAAGAGCGCTGCCGACAAAGAGCCTTCAGCTCCCGTTTCAAGGCACGGCGCACATCCCCACGGGCTACTACCGCGAAAAATTCTTCACGGGAGGCAATACCTGAGCTAAATGGAGCAGTGCCGTTGCCATTGAACAGTCGTGCAGGATCGGGCAGCCAGCGCGGCGTACAGATCGCTGGATCACTGAGATCCGTTTCAAGAAAGATGTGCACCCCATAGCCGTCGGGCTGATTCACTATTGCAAGGCCATCATGAGGTTGGTTGCGCTGCAAGGGATACACAGCCCTGCTGGAGCCTGAGCAAGAGGCCATACAACAGCTCAGAGCTACGAGCAAAAAGACTGACCGCAAGGTTGTGCGTTGTGCATTTGCTTGCTTCAAGGCGTTGATACCGCCACGCAAAGCCATCTTGAACCAGCATTGAAGGACTGCTTTACCAACATGGCTCTCACGCCCTCCACGATGCTGCCTCTTGGCACACCCTTGCCTACATTTGAGTTAGACGTTGTCAGCGGCACCAACCTTGGGGTGGATGGCAGCCAAAGCACCCGCAAAAAGGTCAGTAGCAGCACCCTGCCGGTCAAGCCCCTACTGCTGATGGCCCTCTGCGCCCACTGCCCTTTCGTTAAGCACATTGAAGAAGAACTTACCCGCCTAGATCAGGACTACGGCGATTCTGTGCAGCTACTGGCTCTCGCCAGCAACAGCCTGATCACTCATCCCCAGGACGGACCTGAGCAGCTCGCCGCTCAGGCAAAACAACAAAACTGGCGATTCCCCTATCTATTAGATCCAAACCAAAGCCTTGCCAAAGCCCTACAAGCAGCCTGCACCCCAGACTTTTTCCTATTTGCCCCCTCCCCAATAGGACAGCAAGAGCTGCGTTACCGCGGCCAACTGGACAAAAGTCGACCCGGGAACAATGTTGCAGTAACAGGATCTGACCTACGCGCCGCTCTAGATGCCGTATTAGCCGGCCAGGAGGTTTGCCTGGATCAACAAGCCTCGATCGGCTGCAACATCAAGTGGCATCCAGGCCAAGAGCCCCCCTGGTACGGCTGATCTGCTGCTGCAGAAAGCTGCCAAGCCCTCTTCAGCTCGGCTTAATGTGACCCTCATGCAGGTGCCCCCTTTTAGCCTTTCGCAACAGCTCGCCGAGTTGGGGCCCGAGCTTGATGCAGCAGTACTGAAAGTGCTGCGAAGTGGCCAATACATCGGCGGCAGCGAAATACAGGCTTTTGAAGAAGCCTTTGCTAAAGAAGTTGGCGTGCCATATGCCGTGGGTTGTAACAGCGGCACCGATGCTCTGATCCTGGCGCTAAGAGCACTAGGGATCGGGGCCGGAGATGAAGTGATCAGCTGTTCATTCAGCTTTTTTGCAACTGCAGAGGCAATCAGCGCGGTAGGTGCCACGCCTGTATTTGTAGATGTCGAGCCCGACACCTATCTGATCAACCTGGAGCAAATAGAAGCTGCGATAACCCCGGCCACCCGCGCCCTACTACCGGTTCATCTTTTCGGCCGTCCCGTGAATATGGATCAGCTGATGGCCATCGCCCTAAAGCATGGCCTGAAAGTGATCGAAGATTGTGCCCAAGCCAGTGGTGCTGCTTGGAATGGACGACCTGTAGGCAGTTGGGGCGATGTGGGCTGCTTCAGCTTCTTCCCCACCAAAAATCTTGGCGCAGCTGGCGATGGAGGTGCTGTCACCACTCATGACGCAATCCTCTGCCAACAGATGCGAGAGCTGGCTGTCCATGGAATGCCACGCCGTTATCTACACACCCAGCTCGGATACAACAGCAGGCTTGATGCCTTGCAAGCTGCCGTTCTCAACGTCAAGCTTCCATGCCTGTCTGGTTGGATTGAAAAACGCCAAACCATCGCGGAGCGCTATCAGGAGCATTTGGCTGATCTACCTGGCCTCGAGCTTCCCGATCCCGCCAGCTCTAAACAGCTTGAACATGGCTGGAATCAATACGTGGTGCGTGTGACTAGCTGCCCGAACAACCATTCTGATTCAACAGAACATAACAACCGTTCAACACATAAAAACAGCCATGGTTTGCCGAGTAGTGGCTGCCGCGACTGGCTGAAGCAAAACCTGCAAGAACAGGGCGTCAACACGATCATTTATTACCCGATACCAATCCACCAGCAACCTGCTTACGAGACACTTGGGTATGAACCAGGCAGCCTGCCAATCACTGAGCAATTCAGCAGCCAAGTTCTCAGTTTGCCGATTTTTCCTGAGCTCAGCCTCAAGCAACAAGATCGCGTTGTGACTGTGCTGCAGCAACTCCTGCTCAACAAACCAACCACGCCTCATCCTCAAGCTCAAATGGTGGCGTGATATGCCCTAAAGCAAGCTTGTTGCCGCTTGTGATCAACAACGGGCTCTGGATACTCTCTTCTCTCAAGGGAAGGGATCCTGCCTGAGATCAAATCACCCGTTGAGACATGAGCCAGTTCTGGTAGCCAGCGACGGATATAGCTCGCATCAGGATCGAACTTTGCCGCTTGGGTATAGGGATTGAAAATCCGCAACGGCTTTTGATCCATTCCACTACCGGCACTCCATTGCCAGCCGCCATTGTTTGCAGCCAGGTCTCCATCAACCAGATGCTGCATAAAAAACTTCTCACCCCAGCGCCAATCACAAATCAAATCCTTCACAAGGAATGAGGCCACGATCATGCGGCAACGGTTGTGCATCCAACCGCTTTGCTGCAACTGGCGCATGGCCGCATCAATAATCGGGACACCTGTGAGGCCATCCCGCCAAGCCTGGAACCAACTCACTGAATTCTCCCAGGGGAATGCTGCCCATTTGGCTCGAAAGGGACCTTGCTCAAGCTCAGGGAAATGAAAAAGTGCCTGCTGATAAAACTCACGCCAAGCAAGTTCCTGCTCCCAGATATTGATAGAGATCTCCTCCTCTTGACTACGAATTAACTGCTTAGAAGCCTGGGCAGCCTGCCAAACCTGGCGAGGGCTGATGGTGCCAAAATTCAGTGCCGCACTAAGAGCTGAAGTTCCTGATTCTGCAGGCAGGTTGCGAGCGATCTCATAGGCCTTGATCAAGCCACGATCACAAAACATTGTCAATTGCTCTTGGGCCGCAACCTCCCCAGGACGACACGGACACAAATCCACCCCTTTGAAACCATGGCTTCGCCGCAGCGTCTGAAGGGAAGGGTCAGTTCGTTGTTGTCGCGATAGGACAACACCCTGCTGCTCTAGTGCTGCTGTGCTGCTCGGATCCAAATCCTGCAACTTCATTGGAGCTGCAACGGGTATCAAGCCAGCTGGACCAAACGATCCAGCCCAAGCCTTCGCCTCCAATTGCCGCTTCCAATTTCGGCAAAAAGGGCCAAAAACCTTGTAAGGGTTGCCAGCGCCTGTTTTCAACTGTTCTGGAGGAATTAACACCTGATCGCAATGCAGCGATACCTTGCAACCATCAAGCTGCAAACGCTGCGCCAATTGCCGATCACGGGCACATTGAGCAGGCTCCACATCTCGATTCCAAGCCACCGCCTCGGCTGCCACCAGGGCGGCCACTCGCGGCAACAGTTCAAGTGAGTCACCCTCCAAAATCAACAATCGACTTCCTGCCTCCTGCCAGCCCTGCTGCAACTCGACCAAGCTCTCAGCAAGAAACCAGCGTCTCGCTGGAGCCATCGCAGCCAAAAACGCGGGATCAAGAACAAAAACACCTGTCACAGCTGGAGTGACTGCCGCAGCCGCAGCCAAGCCAAGGTTGTCGCTCAGGCGAAGATCACGGCGATGCCAAAACAACCATCGTGATGGCGTCATTCAAAAGCCCAGAAGCTGTCGGGCCCGATACCAAGCGGTAATACTCTTGCCATCGAGAGCTTCATCGCCACTGGCTAAACACTGATCAAGCTCAGCTGGGGTCATGTGTAAAACCTCAAGATCCTCATCTTCATCACCAGCAGGTCGCTCGAGCAGGGCTGTGAGCTGTCGTGCCAAGAAAAGATGAATCACCTCATCGGAGTAACCAGGGCAAGGCAACATCTGCCCCAAAGGATCCCAGCGAGCAGCGCTATAACCAGCCTCTTCTGCAAGTTCCCGCTGCATCGAACCCTGAGGGTCTTCTCCCTCCTCAAGGGTGCCAGCAGGAAATTCAAGGATTCTGCGCGCTACAGCAAAGCGGTACTGGCGCAGCAATACCACCCGGCCATCGTCAGTGATTGGCACTGCCAAAGAAGCACCTGGATGGCGGATCAAACCAAA
>PVBE010846724.1_pt1 | contig 14381 bp, 23 predicted proteins | sample 1631181 | NCBI WGS metagenome assembly PVBE01 (sample SAMN08397723, study PRJNA350692) | Marine metagenome, whole genome shotgun sequencing project. | isolation source: water | place: Pacific Ocean | collected 2012-04
ACTGATGCCCAGAACACTGACCCATCCGGGCCCGGATACATCAATACCGACGTTCGCGCGACCGAGGCATCGGGGACATTTTGGCGGTACGCCTCGCCGTCAGCATTTGAGGACGGCGGAGTCGGCCCATGGGAAACCGCAGATGTGCCAGATACGTATCAGTGCCTGCTCGAGGAGATGACCACGAAGGTATGCGACCTCGGCGGCGTGCCTATGACGGTCCCGATCGCCCAGGAAGAGTTGGTGATAACCACGACATGGGAGAGCAACGCAGCCGCCACGCTGCACCGGGCGCGTTGGCGGAGCAGTTTTGTGGCCCGCAATAATGCCGAGTGGCTCGGCTACCCCGTCGGCACGCTGCTCTTTGCTGGCGGCTCGACCCGCTCCAGCGGACGCGATGCTATGCCGGTATCGGATCTGCGTTTCGTATACGACCCGTACGGCTATTGTCGCCAGCGGGCAGTATCAGACGCGAACGGTGCTTTTTCAGAAGACTACCTCGTGACGGTGGATTCGCCGGTGCCAGGTGAAGGCGACTGCGATGACGAGGATGCGCCCGATCAACTGCATGCAAAATATGTCTACTGGGTTCAATTGTTCCAATCGCTCTTCAACTTCGATTCACTGATCACCACGAGCCAAAAGTCTATCCTCGAGGACATGCTTACCTGATGTTTTTACCAAACGAAGGTGTCGGAGCAGGTCAACATACGCGAGCGTTATGGCGCGAGCACGTCGCTGCTCTTGCGAAGGTTCGACAGATGCCAGGGCGGGGGCATGGCTTCGGCAGCGGGCCAGGCGGTACAGCGGCGTTTGATGTGACAAATGTCGAAGGGCAAGTCGGATGCCTCGTCAAGTACAAAAACACGTCGGTCGGCAGCAAAATACACAAGGGCTGCCCTGTCTGGTTCGACTTCGTCGATCTCTTCGCAGACTTGCCCGATGGCATCGAAACACCGGGCGAATACATTTCGCAGGCCAGTAAGGCCATACCTGGATCGCCAACGCCATCGGGTGCCACCGTACCAGGTATAGCAAAAACATTGTCTTCTACCGCGCCCGGCGGCGGCGGCTTCGGCTCGGTGGGCCTGGCGTGGGTTGCTGGAATCTTCCCGGCGATCATCTGCCACTCTGATCTTGATGGTGAGACTTCTGCCGACTACGTCGCTATCCCCTCAAGTGGGACAAACTCCGATATCGCAGATGAGAGCGAAGATGATGTGAGCGGGGGCCTCGTGCCCAGGCATACCGGGAATTGGAAGATATTGGAGAAAGTGAGCATCCCGGATACGGAGTTATCGGTGGCCCTGCTGCACTACCGTGGCACATCGTCCGCACGGTTTTTTGTCGCTGATATCACCGCCTCCACTGCTATCGGAGACTTACGCTACAAATACACTTGGGCGGAGGAAGGTGCCGGTGCCGCTGCGTCGAGTAACACAGATTTTGCGTACAACCGCGCCGAGACATACAACGAAACCGATGATTATGCCAGCAGCCAACTCAAAACGAATATGGGTGACTGGGAGATACAACCGGTACGGCGGCGCGTTCTCATGCGGCTCGACGTGGATAAGGACGGGGTATATACCGCCGAGTTTGACCAGGCCGCACAGTGGTGGGGGGAGTGCTGGGAATGACGAGCGCACCACTCCTCCGCCGGTGCTGTTGCAGTTCGTCGGATACCTTGTCATCTTGCGCGTGTAGTTCCATTACCGCTGACGATTGCGAGTTCACTGAGGACGGCGAAGATTTCCAGAACCCAGTTTTCCCCGACACCATCGGCGTTTCATACCAGAGGTGGAGTCTGGGGGCCGAGTGCGTGGCCGGATATGCCGAGAGCGACTACAGCAACATCCACGCGACCGACGAGGATGTTTGTACCAACTCAGAGAGTACGGAACTGGTCGGTTGCGAGTATTGCAGTGACTGCGTTGACTGGGACGATCGCCAGATCGCCGCAGATGAAATCAACGTGAACACTGTCAATCTCACCTGCACGATGTCGCTTCAAACTGGAGAAGAGCCTTGCGACGGTCTGTATGCGGATGATGCGGCGGTATGTGCTGCGTCCTATCGTGGGACCATCCTCGAGGGGGGATCGTCCCACGCCAGTTCTGGTATGTTCGGTTGCCCCTGTGGCGAGCACCCAAACGGCGGATCGTCGTACGACTGGCTAGGGCAGCGGGCCTGCTGGCGGGCGACTTTGGAATTACAAAAAGAGACAGTCGATGGCGAGGATTACGCGGTCGTGTACATGGAACTGGATGTCGGGCTAATCGAGCCTGACGCTGCGGTTGACTGTGATTGCAACGATATGGCGTCATACTTTGACGGCGGTTTTCGTGATGGATCGCCGATGGTGTTTCGCACTGCTGCCGGAACCGGCGAGAGTCTCGATGGGAAGTGCGGGTACTGCTACTTTCCTTGGCAGGCGTTCAACAACATGGAACTGGTTTCAGGCGGCGACGTATACCCCGGCCCGCCTCCAGACTCGGCAGGTAGCGAGACGGTCATCCGCTCGTTTGGCGATACTGGGCCATCGTGGGGGCATGGCGGCGGCACATTTGACCACCTCGGCTGCAATATCACATGCTGTGTAGGACAATCGTATCCGTATGGTATGTGGACTTCGTTCTCGGATGCGATAGCCATCCAACTCGACGAAACGTGGACGATTCGGTACTGGGACGATGATGATCTCGACACCTGGTACGCATCGAATCCCACCGTCTATCTCCCTCTGCCCGCCGGTACGTGCACATCGGTAGTGTCGCCGCCCGTGTCCGGTTGCCTTATCGCTGCGTCCTGCACTGCAAACGATACGTGGAAAATGCCAAAGGACGGTTCGTGGATGGATGATTGCGGCGACATCAGCGACGATCCGCCCTACAGCAGTGGCGAGTGCACCGCCTGGCAGGACGAAACAACGGAGTGCACCGGCCCGTCAGGAAGCGGATCTAAGGGCCTCCAGCAGTACATAGAGGGTGCTTTTCATCGCCTCAATGTCTCGATCAGCAGCGGCGGGTAGTGGGGGTGCCGAAGCCATGCGACCAGATCACTGATGCGGGCTGGTGCCCAATTCTCCGAGTGGCACATCCAGCGGAGATATGTAAAACTTGCCCGCACTACGCTGGAGATCGTGGGAAGCCGCCGCCGGGCCTGGGCGATCTGGTCGAGGCTGCGATCGACCGAGTGACCTTCGGTGCTGCCAAAGCCGTCGCCGATAAGGTTGCCCGCCTCGCTGGCAAAAAGGACTGCGGCTGCAAAAAGCGCAAAGACCGCCTCAATCGCCTCGGCGAGCGGATACGTGGTGGAGGGAACGGGGACAAAAAAGAGTGATGCCAGAGCGGGCGGAGATCCGATAGGCTTGCCACTGGCTCGCTCCCTTCCCGGTCCGATAATGACTCTTACGTGCCAAACGCGGACTTTTGAGACATCGGCGAGCCTACGAGGTGGATCATGCTCGTCGCGTGGATCGCTTACATCGTGCTGCTACTGATCGGCATTATCGGCATGACCGCGCCTTTGTGGCTCGGCGATCTCAGTGAGCACGCCAGACATGGCGACCGCCTCGGTGGTGACTCTTTTCAGAGTCCTTCTGCGCGCGAGGAGCCTGAATCTCAGGGAAGGGATCAGGCTCCTCCACGCGGAGAGACTCGGAAAGGGTAGCCCATGAAAGGCACACCAAAGCCCATACCTCGGGCAATAGCAGAGCGGCTTCAACAAGCACAGCAAGCGGCGACCGCCGTGAGCAAGGGCAGCCGAAACAACTTCGCAAACTACGACTACGCCAGCGCAGAAGAGATCATCGGCCACGTCCGGCCACTCTTTAGCGACCACGGCCTCGGCGTATTCCGCCTCGGATGGGAGCCTGTCCGATGGCTCTGCACCGCAGACGGTGACGCTCAGCACAAGGTCAAAATCTGGTTTCAGATCACTGCGGTCGGCTCAATGGAATCGTGGACGGCCTCAGTGACTTGGCCCGTGGTAGTGAGCAAGGGCAGGCCAGAGGACAAAGCCGAGGCCTCGGCACTCACAGACGCTACCAAATACTGGCTCCTCGGCATCCTGCTCCTGCCGAGGGCCGATGTCGAGATGGATAGCAGAGACGAGTCGGAGCAGTTGCCCGTGGGCAACTCACGCAGGACACCAGAAAGGGCGGAAGGCTATGGCAGGATCTAGGAGATCAGTACCAAACGTGTTTTCGGAACCATTCAAACGTGACCGAGGGCCTCGACCGAGGTCGGGAGACAAAGGGAGTTACTCGCCTGCGATCTGGGCAGGGGTCAAGAAACTGCCCGAAACCGCTCACAGCGATCTGATACTCAATTTCACAGTGCCAGCAGGGAACGCCGAGGGCCTGCCACCGGGGCAGTTCGTGGCGTTCCTCGAGTGGAAAGAAGAGTGGGGCAAATACTCCGGCAGGATCAAGAAGGACAACAGACCCCCACAGAAAGGCGGGAGCGAGTGGAAAAAGCAACAGCAACAGCAGCAAGACCCACCACCACCGAACGGCAACGACATCCCGTTTTGAATCCGCCAGCGGTGGTCCTCGTGCATGACGCTCGACTGTCGGTCGATCGCCTCGAGGCCACAGTCGTAGAGAACTGGCAGCGTGTTGATCGCACTGCCAACGCCATGCGAGGGTACATCCTCTGGGATGCGTGGATGGCGGGCCTCATGCCTGGCACCATCGCCGACCTGATCGAGCAGGAGAAGCCATACGTGAGCAGGCTCATCTCATACGGTGCAGTGATCGCTCAGATGGTCGAGGCCGATGAGCCGTGGGATACGCTGCCGACCGAGCGGTCGTGCCGTGAGTACATCTCAGACGCTCGTGAGTACGTAGCGACCTGCATGGGCGTACCGATCAACCGGGTATGTGAAAATCGTGATGCCATGCGGCGTATCGCTTCGAACGCGATCAAAGACATGACAGAGAAGGCGACCGCCTCAACGCTGCCTGATAGTGGCGAACTGTTCCACGAGCCGGAGAAGCACCCTCGGCAGATCGCCGAAGAGGCTTTCGCGGTAGGTGAGCAGGGGCGGAAGGCTATGGCTCGCTTCAATAAGCGGCTCGACTCCACTCTCGAGACGTTCGGCACGCTGACATCGTGGGCCGAGAAGGCTGGCGGAGAAGAGCGGGATATGGTCATTTCTTACGCAAGGAGCATCATCCGCAAACTGTCCGCCGTTGTGGATGAGTTGGGGATAACTGACACTTGATACCCCGGGCAATACCATCTTCTATAGAGAACACTAGGAGATATAATGGTATTGCCCACGGGTAGCATCGGGAGAACTCGCCCATGGGATCGCCATCTCGACAGAAAGGCCAACGGGGAGAGCGTGAGGCTGCGGCAGTGCTGACATCACTGGGGCTGCCGGCGATGCGGGCGGGGTACTCAGGGCACAGCGTCGAGGACATCCGGCACGACATCGCCGGAGTGCACGTGGAGGTCAAGCACCAGGCGAGGCCGTCCATTCGTCAAGCCATGATTCAAGCCGAGGCCGATGCACCCACTCATCGCCCGATGGTGCTGAGTCGTACGGTCGTGGCTGGCGGTGCCCGTGAGCCATGGCTGATGACGATCAGACTCGAGGATCTGTGGCACGTGGTCGATAGCATTCAGGCGGCCAGACAATGAGGTCGGCACCGAGACTCAGTTGTGTACGTCAGGTGCCACGGAGAGGCCGCGTGCAGGCGTTCAACTATCCCACCCGCTGGAAACGCCTAAGGCAATTGGTGAGAGCAGAGGAGCCACAGTGCCGCCTCTGTGGCAGGCCATCAACCGAGGTGCATCACATCAAGCCAATCGCCGATGGCGGCGAGCCGTACGACATGGCAAACCTAATGCCGCTCTGTCGGCAGTGCCATGATGATCAGCACGGCGGCGGAGCGCGGCACCGGTGAGGTGCCCCCCCTCCGGCATCGCCAACGGCGTTTTCTGGACCATCGCGTCGTCCGCCACTTTTTTCTGCATAGTCGCGCAGTTTCTCTCGGACCATGGCGAGTCTGCCAGATACCGAGCGGGATTCCCTGAGGCTTGACGGGATGTCTGAGAAAAAAACGCCATCCGAGCAGCCGAAGCGGAAGCGTCGCCGACGCTACCCGCCCACGCCGCCGAAGGCCATCGCGGTCCTCGAGGAGTACGTCGCAAACGTGCTGAGCGGTGGAACGCTCGTCAATCGCACCGTCCGCCTCGCCTGCGAGCGGCACCGCCGGGATCTCGAGCGTGATGATCTGGCTTTCGACATCGCCCCGGTCGAAGATTGGCTCGCGTTCACTCGCACGCTACGCCATCCGCGAGGCGATGCGGCGGAGCGCGGCGAGTACTTTGAGCCACTGCCCTGGCAAGTCTTTTGTATCGGGTCAATGCTCGGCTGGCGGGTCATGCCGAGCGGGTACCGACGCTACCGGCTCGGTCTGATCGAGGTCGGACGGGGCAACGGCAAGACGGTGTTGGCATCGAGCGTACTGCTTTGGGCGTTCACTCGAGGCAACGGTCGGCAGTTGTTCACCTTCGCCAACACGCAGCGACAGGCCCAACTCTGCTATGCGGACGCTGCGGCCATGGCCAGAGACATCGCAGAGGAGAAGTTCAAAGACCCGAGGACCGATCGCAGGCGATGGCGGGACCGGACCTATGGCATCTCCGAAACCAAACTCAAAGACGAGGAGCACCGAAACACCCTTCAGTGCCTTCCTTCGAAGAGCGAGAGCCTCGACGGCCTCGACCCTTGGTGCTGGATCGGCGACGAGGCCAGCGAGTTCCAGACTCGCGCCCTTCAGAAATTGACCACTTCAACAGTCAAGCGGCGCGATGCCTTCGGCATCCTCATCACCACGCCAGGCTCATCGCAAGACAACATCTATTACGACTACCGCGACGAGGGCATCAGCGTCCTCGATGGCTCCGAGAGCGGAGACGGCACCTTCTACTATCTCGCTGGAATCGACGAGGGCGACGATGTCGACGCTTCCGAAAACTGGATCAAGGCGAATCCGAGCATCGGTCATACGGTGCTTCTGCCGGATCTCGAACAGCGGTATCAGAGCGACCTTGCGAAAGGGCCGCGATACGTTGCCGACTTCACTCGCTTTCACCTTTGCAGGTTCACAGGCGATGTCTCCGCATGGATCCCCGCCGAGCAGTGGGCAGCAGTTGCCCACGGGCAACTGCCTTTAGAGGCTCTCACGGGTGCTCGCGCGTGGTTCGGCATCGACCTGAGCAAGACGCGGGACCTCACTGCGGTCGTTGGAATCATCGAGCACCCCGCCGATGGCACTCTCTGGGTACGTGGTTTCTACTTCTATCCAGAGGATCAAGCAAGGGAACGCGAGCGGGTGCTGAGGATGCCGCTGCTCAAGTGGGGGCTAGAGGGCCGGTTGCATCTCAATCCCGGGCGAGTGATCGACTACTCAGCGGTGCATGATGTGATCCGCCAGACCCATGCAACGTATGACGTGCAGGCGTACTATTTCGACCCGCACATGGTCGGTTGGGGCGGTCAGCAGTTAGAGGCCGAGGGGCTGCCGGTCTGGGGCCTGCAACAGACCATCACGCAACTCAGTCCCGGCACGCTGCACGTCGAGGAACTGGTCGCGGCTGGCAAACTGTTCCACGATGGCGACCCCGTCCTCACTCGAGCGATCGCAAACGCCAGATCGTACACCGACACAAACAACAACGTCCGACTGAATAAGGCGAAGAGCGAGGGCCTGATTGATCCAGCCATGGCCCTATGCATGGCGGCAAGGGCACGCCTCGAAAGCGTGGCTATGCCGGAATCATGCCCCGTCGTGTAGGTGCGCATTCTGAAAATTGGTAGAATGCTCTCGGCAGCACGCGGAGCCTCTACATGGACTTTCGCCGTTGGCTGCCCTTCACATCCAAAGAGCCGGAAACCCGATCGACCACGTCGCTCGTTCACCTGCTTGGACCGAATGCGGACCTAGCAGGCGAGGCCGTAACCGAGTCTACGATCGAGTGGCTGCCCTCGGTGAGCAGGGCGATCAACCTGATTAGCAGCGATGTCGCACGGTTGCCCATGCGGGTCATCACTCAGACCGCCGATGGCAGCAACATCGAGCAACCAGGGCCGACCTCGAAACTCCTGAAGGAGTGGCCAACGCAAGCCCTCCACTCGCACGCCTGGCGGCGGCACATCGTCCGCCAGTACCTCGTCCATGGCAACGCCTTCTGCTACATCCAGCGAAGCGGACGCGGGGAGCCTCTGCAACTCGTCCCGCTCGATGCTGGCAGCGTCCGTCTCGATTGGGACTCTGGCTCGCTGGCGTATGTCCATACTGATCTGGGCCAACTCGCTCCGAGTGAGGTACTCCACTTCCGCATGCCAGGCGGTGTCCATGGCATCTGGGGCCTCGGCCTGCTCGACGTTGGACGCGAGGCACTCAGTCAACTGCGAAGTCAGCAGCGGGTAGCGGCCTCGGTCGCTGCAAACACTGTGCAGCCTCGCGTGGTTTTGAAGCATCCCGGCAAACTCTCGCAGGAGATGGCAGCCGCCGCGAAGGCGAAGTTCCAGCAGACATTCAGCGGCACCGGCTCCGGCGGAACTGTTCTCTTGCAGGATGGCATGAGCGTAGAGACGCTCTCGGTCAAGGTTACTGATCTTGACTTCATCGCCGTTTGCAACTGGAGCATAGGCGAGGTCTCGCGCATGACCGGCGTACCGCTCACGATGCTCTCGGAACTCAGTCACTCGACGTTTTCAAACGTGGTCGAACTAAACCGGTCGTACATGGACACTTGCCTGTCCCACCATACCTCCATGATCGCCGCAGAGATCGGCGCGAAACTCTTGCCATCCACGCGATCGTTGGAGTTTGACACTACCGCGCTCACTCGTGGCACGCTCGGCGATCAAGTCGCGGCGTGGTCGAAGGCTCTTGAGGTCGGGGTACTCACTCGGAACGAGATGAGAGTCCGCCTCGGCTTGAATCCGCTTGAGGGCCTCGACTCGCCCACTCTCAGACTCGACACCGCAGAGGTCGGCGAGGACGAGGACGATCAGATCGAGACAGATCCAGAGGACTCAGCACTCGATGATTGAAAGAGCAACAGCAGACGCGAGGGTAGAACAGCGGCGTTTCTTGGCTACCGAGATCCGCATGAGCAAGGACGGTAAGACGCTTGCCGGGCACGCTGCTCGCTTCGACAGTGAGTCGCTCGACATGGGATACATCGAGACGATCGCGCCGGGCGCGTTCGATAAGACGCTCGCGCGTGGTGATGAGGTGCTCGCCCTGGTCGAGCACGACACTACAAAACTGCTCGGTCGGCGGAGTGCCGGAACCCTCCGCCTAGATCAAGACGAGTCCGGTCTTCTCTTTGAGATCGACCTACCTCAAACACAACTAGGCAACGACACGCGCGAGCAGATCCGCCGATCTGACCTCTCATCGATGTCGTTCGCATTCTCTATCGAATCAGAACTAGACGAGGAGTGGCGGCAGGCCGATGGTCGGCGCGAGCGGCGGCTTCTCAATCTCAGGCTTCACGATGTCAGCGTCGTGAGTACGCCCGCATACCCGGCTACCTCGGTATCCGTCAGGAGCAAACCCATGTCTGAACGTGAAAAGTACGATGAGGTCCGCCGCCTCACCAGCGAGATGCGTGGCATCTTGGATGGCGAAATGGACGCGGCCTCATCTGAGAAGTACGACCGCCTAGAGTCTCGACTAACCGAGGCCGAGGCAGAGATCCGCAACACTCGCCGCACCGCTGCGCTCGACCGAGTCGAGAGCATGCTCGATGAGCCTACCCGCGATGCCCCGTTGCCCATGGGCAACCGCACCGATGACGCGACAGAGTCCCGCGCATATAGCGAGGCATTCTTTGCAAACCTCACTGGCCGCGCCAATCAGGAGCAGCGAGACTTGCTATATGGCACCGGCAGCGGTGCAAACGTCGTGCCGACCGAGATGGAAGCCGCAATTGTCGAGATGCTCGACGATCCCAACACGATGCGTGGCATCTGCTCGGTGACACAGGCTCGAGGCGATCGAGAGATCCCAGTCGAGACGGCGATCGGCTCCGGCGGATGGCTGGCCGAGCAAGGCACTATCTCGACGAGCGATGTCACAATCACCAAAAAGACCGCCTCGCCGAAGTCGTACGGAACGGCCATTGCCTGGTCGAGCCTGATGTCGGCGGGTGCCGTTGTCAATATCGACCAGTATTTCGGTCGAGCAGTGGGGCGGACGATCCAGGCCGGACTCGAGGACGGCTACCTCGATGGCTCTGGCACATCCAATCAACCTGAGGGCCTCGTGACCGCGCTCGGTACGGCGACCTTCATGGACATCGCAACCGATGGCGGCGACGGCGTGATCGATGCCGTCCACAGCATCTCCCCGCAGTACCGCAGCGGTGCTCGCTGGATGATGAATGACACCACGCTCTCGACGATCCGCAAACTCAAGAACGATGACGGCGACTACCTGCTCCAGCACAACGCGCTGAACAGCGGTCTTCGTGATGGTCCGGTCTATAGCCTCTACGGCTATCCCGTGACGATTGCCGCTGCGATGTCGAACACGCAGTGCCTCTTCGGTAACATCGAGCGAGCGTATCGCATCTACGACTGGGGCCAGACCACGATTCTCGTGGACCCCTACACATCGGCCTCGACGATGACCACGACGCTCTGGGCGTACCGTCAGACTGACGGCGTGCTGATCGACAGCAACGCGGTCGGACTCTTCGATACCGACGCTTCCTGATCAATCAAGTGCTGCCCGCACTGGGGCGGGGTCCAACGGTGACCCCGCTCCGCAGCGGGCCAAGTAGGTGCAGCCATGACTCATACCCACACGCGACCCCATACGGTCCTGCATGGATGGAACCGGCAACCGCTCCGCATCAAGCGCGAGGTGGCTGGCGAAACGCGTCTATGGGATGAGGTGCCTACCGATGATGTCAAGACATACCTTCGGTTGCCAACGTCCAGCACTGTTGACGTAGTCGATACCGTCCGCCGAGCCGGAACGTGGGTCGAGGAATACACCGGCTGCTCGCTCGACTATTACACCTGCACCCTCGTGATTGACCTCGAGGCACTACGGGTAGACTTCCGATCTAATCGCTGGATCGACCTGCCCTTCGGTCCGGTTGCTGGCCTCACGTCGATCGAGGACGATGACGATACCTACACGGTATTGACGCTCGACGATCGCGCTACCCCGATGAGAGTCCTTGTCCCGGATGATGTCCTCGACACCGGCGAGGCCACAGTCACCTATACGACCGGATGGAATGACTGGGACGATGTCCCGCACCCGTACCGCCTTGCGCTGCTCTTTGCTACTTCGCACTTCTGGCAGGTACGTGAGGGTGTCTCATCGCCTGCCCTGGTCGAGATCCCGATGAGCCTTCAGCAAGCACTGCGGCACGTAGAACAGAGCCTTCCATTCTGATGCGAAACGGGTACTGCCATCTCGCCGTGACTGTCAAGACCGCGAGCCGGTCACGCGATGAGTACGGCCATGATGATCTCACTTGGTCTACGAAATACTCTTCTATGTGGGTGGCAGTGAAGACGCGAGTAAAGGCAGCATCGCACGCAGACGGCGACGCTCAGATCGACAGTATCACATTTACAACTCCATACCACGAGGGCCACGACATCGCCCAGGGCGATCGGATCACATGGGAAGGCGACGATTATGAGATCCGCACCGTGATGGACCGTGATGGCCTGCGTCGTTTTCTCGATCTTGAGAGCGTGAAGGTGGCGGCATGACCACCGCAGGTGAACTACTGGTAGACGTTCTCGGTGATGCGACCAGCGTGACGGACATCGTCAGTACGCGGATCAGCGTCGGCTACCGCGAGCAGGGCGATGCTATGCCTTGCGTGGTTATCGACATCGAGGACATCGACTCGATCCAGTCGCTTACTGGCGAGTCTGCCCTTGATATCGTCACGGCTTCGATCGACTGCATCGACGCGAAATACGCCGACTCGGTGACGCTTGCCGACTCGGTCCTCGGAGCACTCGAGGGGACTTCGGGCACCTATGAAATGAAGACGTACAGCATGAGCGCGAGCCGCTCGGCTGCCACGATCTCCGCATCGCCAGACGGTGGCTATGTGGTGACATATCCGATACTCATCAATCTCTATCTGGAGCCTTAGCAATGGCAGGCACAACACCTCTGGGGACTACCGTCCTCTTCAACGCGACAACATACTCCGACATCCTCGATGTCTCATACTCCCCTGGCTCGGTCGAACTGATCGACACCACCGACCTCAGCGACACGACGCGAACCAAGGTTGTCGGCTTCGTCGATATCGGAACGGTATCGGTGACGCTCAACTGGACCGCCAGCGACTACGACCAACTCGTCACCGATGCCGATGGCGCAGCGCATACGTGTACTGTCACATTCGGCGATGCGGGTACCTCGACGTGGTCGGGGCAGGGCGTGCTCGATATCCCCGGCTTCTCGGTATCCGCTGGCTCCGGCGTGAGTGGCACGATCAACATTCAGCAGACTGCGGCGTGGGCTTTCACGGAAGGTTGATGTGACCAGAACCGGAACCAACACGGTGCACCTCGGCTTGCAGGACTGGCTCATCATCCTCGCGCTCATACTGCCGCTGTTGGTTTCGTCGTTCCTGTACTGGTCATCTGTTCAGCGTCAGATTGCAGAAATGCAGGTACACCAGGGCTACATCCTCGACCGCATCGGTGACTTGGAGGAGAGTACAAAATGACGCTGTATACCCGCTTCTGCATCATCATCGGGTACCGGTTGACATTGTTGGCGATGCTGACGCTTGCTGGCTGTTCGTCCCTGTTGCCCGTGGGCAACTCCTCGACCCCTGCGATGCCTGCCGCCGGTCGCAGTCTCACACAAGCGGCGACTGCATCGGGCGTATTCGCCGTGATGACTTGGGCTGGTGTGGCCTTGGTAGCGGCGGGCATCGTTTCATGGATGATGGGCAACCGCACCAGGGCACTTCTGATGATCGCATGCGGGGCCGCCGTGAGCGTCGGAACGCTGCTCGCTCTGGAGATCGCCAGCATGCTGATCTGGCCCGCTCTGATTGCAGCGATGATCATCGGCGGCACGCTGCTGATCGGTTGGGGCTGGCCGAAGTGGCGGAAGGTGTTCGGAAAATGATGCTCATTAGCGGAGTCAAAGAAGTACAGGCCGCGCTGGATGGCCTCACGTTCCGCCATCGCCAGAACATCGAGCGAAAGGCCGCGCGGGCGGCAATGAACATCTTGAAAAAGAGAGTACAAACCGCATGGCGAAGCGCGCCAGTATCTGAACCATCGACACCTTCAAGCAACAGCATCCGCAAAGCAGCCGCGAAGGCGACTACTGTGAAGGTCGGCACGCGCCGAGGAGCAAGGCCCGGTGCCTATGCTCGGCTTTTTCTGAATTACCACAAGAAGAAGGCAGGCCGGGCGAGGCTGGCCCATCTATTAGAGTGGCCGCATGGGGTCTATCGTGGGGATGTGGACACCGCCAAGCGGGCGAGGAAGATGATCGGCGCATCCCGCACTACAGGTAAGTTCGTAGTAACAAACGAGTACACACAATCAAAAAACGCCATCCGTGATAAGTACATGCGGGCGGTGTTGCTCTGGGTGACCAATCCGAAAATGACACAGAAGCAAGCAAGGGGCGTTCTATGAAGTTTGAAGTACGACCAGCGACCGGCGCAGACTGGGTCTGGCTCACGTCGCACGTAGTCAAGGACGGCGAGGCACCGCCACCGCAGACAGTCATCGCGAGGATGTGCCCAACGCTGGACGAAGATGCCGCTATGGCACTGCCAGTTGATGAGTTCCGCGACCTCTTTCATGCCTGTAGCCGGGCGATCGTAGGGGATGATCTGCCGGACTGACACCGGCTGAGGTATTTATGCACCGCCTTGCACTCGCTCTCGGCCTGACGCTCTCACAAATACAGGCGATCCCTGTAGACGAACTGCACGCCTGGCAGGCGTTTGATTCGCAGCATGGGCTACCCGATGTCGCTGCTCAGTGGCAGCGCGCTCTATCGCTCGGCGTGCACGCAAAGCAGGGCACCGACCTGAAGCAGTTCATGCCGCTCTTTGCGTGGAACGCGCCCACCGGCACCGACGCTCTTCTGATGAGGCTTCGACATGGCCAAATCTGACGTCGGAACCATCACCGTATACCTCGAGGCCATCTCAAAAAACTTCGATGCCTCTGTCAAAGGTGCTGCGGCCTCTGTAAAGAAGTTCCAAGGGTCGATAAAGGCCGGAGGTATGGCTTTTACTGAGTTCCAGAGCAAGATTGGCGTGGTATCTGCTGCGATGGAGACGTTTGGCAAGGTAACAGACGCGACGATGAAGGCATCAAGGGGCGAC
>PVBE011748565.1_pt1 | contig 14381 bp, 12 predicted proteins | sample 1631181 | NCBI WGS metagenome assembly PVBE01 (sample SAMN08397723, study PRJNA350692) | Marine metagenome, whole genome shotgun sequencing project. | isolation source: water | place: Pacific Ocean | collected 2012-04
AAAAAATAAAGCTCTACACCATATGGATAAAAAGGTAGTAAACTACCTTGAGCAAAACCATAGATAGGATGATTGGCCATAGGATCCAATTGACAGTTTATACTTGAAATTAAATTACCATTTGAATTTCTTATATCTATTAACTGACTTGTCTGCATAGGGATTCCCGCAGTATCTCGATATAGTGTTAATAAAATTATATAATTATTTCCTCCATCATGTTGGGCAATTATTTCTCCCCCCATAAAATGTGTTGAAAATGCAGATGGCGTAAAAATGTATAAAAAACTGAGAATTAAGATGACCTTTTTCATAATTATAATTTTTTTGAATAGTTAGAACTATGTAACAACTAACATATTTAAATAATGACAATTCCTTTAATGTGAATTTCCCATTACCTGTGTAGATAGTTTCCCTACGTTAGGAGTTTACATCCGAAACAACAATATACCAATATCAAAAAAGCCCATAATTATTATAATGGGCTAAATCTGATACTATTATTAATAACTATGACTTACTTAATTACTGTAAAATTTTGAGTACCAATTCTTTTATCACCCTGTTCAACAGAAAGAATATATTGCCCATTAGACAGCTCTGCGGGGATAAGAATCATATGATTACCTTTTGAAAAATAATCTTCTCTCTCTAAAACCAACTTCCCATAAAGGTCATAAATCTTAAATGAAAGATCACCTGAACTATTTAAGTTAACAGGGAAATGGATAATATTATTAACCGGATTAGGAAATATAGCACCAATATTTTCAGCATCAAGTTTATCTACATTTAATGCACCATTAACCTGTATGAAAATTGCCTCATCAAACATATACGTTCCATCCATAAGTCGCATTACTACAAGATATGGTTCTGTACGGACTTCAGCAGAAGTAGGTGTCCAAGCAATAACTGTCTCTATTTCATTGCCATGAATAGTTGGTTCCTGATAGAAAGTTGCTGGGTTAGATAATATAAATGGTTCTCCATAAGCTTCGAAATTAACTACTTCATTTGTATCTGAATCACCTGCCATGAGTCTTAGTTCAGATGACTGTCCTGAATTAATAGTCCATTGAGGATAACCATTTACTGTAGGAATAGTTCCTAAATTACTAAAGCCTGGAATTGAACCAGAAGACAACACAATAAATTGCATATCTCTTCTTATTTCTCCAATTTTCACACCATTCCTATACTCTTCACATATAACAGCATAAACCCAGTTCCCGAGAGCAGAAGCAGTCCATGAAATGGTTCCTGTAACAGGGTCAATTGAAATTGGGTTAGAAGGATCAGATAGCGGATCGAAATAACCTGAAATTGGCATACCAGTCACAGATCCATCAAAATCATTAGGAATACCAAGTGACCAATTTAAAGAATCTCCATCGGGATCAAATGGTAATGGATTATATTGCCAAGGAGTATTTACAGGCAAAAACACAACTGGTTTTACCATAAAATAAGGAGTTGAATTAAACTGATTGGGGTCAATTGTTACTGTAGTATGTAATTGTAGCTCATTAGAGTTAGGTGTTGATAAATTTTGTATAGCTCCATTTCTACAACACTGATGCCAAGATATTGTATATTCACCTGGACCTGGTAAAGTAATGGTACCCATGAAAAAATAAACCTCTACACCATAAGGGTAAAAAGGAATCAAGCCTCCTTGAGGTAAACCAAAAATAGGATGAAATGCATTTGAGTCTAAATTAGAAACAAGACTTATTATAGGATTTCCAGAAGCATCATAAACAGTAAAATCTTGTGTTGGACTAATTGTTATCCCTAAAGTATCTCTGTATAAAGTAAGAAGTATAGTGTAATTATTGCCACCATCATGTTGTGCAACGATCTCACCACCCATTAAATGAGTAGAATAACCATTAAACACAAAACAATATATAAAACCAAAAAGTAGTAGCGATTTTTTCATAATAGATAAATATTTAAAGAGGTCTAATTATCAGACGTAATATACTACAAAAAGATGCTTTAAATAAATAAAGTGCTAGTTTTTAGTCATTTAGCTTAGCATTATTCCAATATACATCCATCTCCTCCAATGTCATTTCTCCCATTTTTTTTCCATCCTTCATTGATTCAGATTCTAAAAACTGAAATCGTTTAATAAACTTTTTATTTGTTTTTTCAAGTGCTGCTTCAGGGTCAACCCCTATAAATCTTGCATAATTGATTATAGAAAAAAGAAGATCTCCCATCTCTCCTTCAATTTTATCTGATTTTGCTTCAACCTCTGCATGTAACTCTTCAACCTCTTCTATTACTTTATCTAATACCTGTCCTTTGTGGTCCCAATCAAAACCAACGCCTCTAGCCTTTTCCTGAATACGAGTTGCTTTCACCATAGATGGCAAAGATTTAGGGACCCCTTCCAAAACAGACTTCTTACCAGATTTTAATTTAATCTTTTCCCAATTCGCCTTTACTTCTTCTTCATTTTCTACTTCAACATCACCATATATATGAGGATGACGTTCTATGAGCTTATCACAAACAGTATTTAGCACATCTGAAATATCAAAAGCATTCTTTTCAGATGCGATCTTAGCATAAAAAACCATGTGAAGCATCAGATCTCCCAATTCTCCTTTAACCTCTTGCATGTTATTCTCTAAAATTGCATCTCCAAGCTCGTATGTCTCTTCAATGGTTAGGTATCTGAGAGACTCCATTGTCTGCTTTTTATCCCAAGGACATTTTGACCTAAGTTCATCCATAATATCTAGCAAACGTTTAAAAGCTTTTAATTTATTATCCATTGATCTATGTTTTACATTCAAATATAATTAGCTTTTAAGCAATTCTTATAAATTATAATTGATACAATTTAGTATTTAATTTTTTCTGTATCCTTAATCAATCTATTAACCTATGTCATTATTAAAAATGATAATTGAATTAATATCCTTAATTTTGTGTAATGAATATATTTTTCATTTCTGTACTCCTATTAGCTATTGCTTTTGCTGGAATTGCTGTTAAAATTCTTTTAAAGAAAAATGGACAATTTTCTGGTACCTGCGCTAGTAACAACCCAGTACTTCAATCAGAAGAAGAATCTTGTAGTGTATGTGGCGCAAGACCTGAAGAAAAATGTAAGAATCCAGATCAATCAGCTATATAACCTTCCATTCCTGCTGTCATCCATACTTTATTTTCACCTTTTTTATTAGAATACACAAAATAAGCATTGATCTCTAATTCCTTATTTGATTCTATGAATTCTATTGATCTTTCTACACCCATCACCATAAATGCTGTTGCATAAGCATCTGCTAAAGCTGTTTCATTACAAATTACACTAACACTTAATAAGCTATGCTGAACAGGATATCCAGATTCAGGATCAATTGTATGTGAATACTTAACACCATCACGTTTATAGAATTTCCTGTAATTTCCAGAAGTAGCTAAGCTATTATCTGTTAATTCTATTATAACCTGAAAACCTTCAGAACCAGGAGAAGAATTATCTACAGGCTTATCTATACCTATTTTCCAACTGCTATTTTTATGATTTAAACCCCTGGCTCTAATTTCTCCTCCAATTTCAACCATATAATTTTTCACCCCCTGATTTTCTATAAAACAAGAGACCACATCAACTGAATGTCCTTGAGCAATTCCATTGAAATCAAGCTTGGAATTCAAAATTGTTTTACAAATAACAGGAGAGCTATCCAGCAGAATATTTCCTTTTGTAATTGTATCAATTGTTAAAAAAAAAGCTTCATCATCAAAAGAAATTAATCTCAACAATGAGTCTATTTCATTTGGATTCGCAATCGTTTTATTCATTGAATCATCATAAAATCCCCAATAACTAACTAATGGATATATAGCTGGATTAAAAGCACCATTGGTTTGATGGTAAGCATCTTTCGCTTTTATAAAACAACTTCTTAAATATTGAGACTGATCGACCATACAATATGGAGTATAAACACTCTGATTAAACTCAGATAATAAACTAGCATCATTATAGATAGATAATTCTAAATCATAGCAGCTTAAAATTGAGTCTATTTCTTTTAAAAAGTCTCTTTTAGTTGAATCTTGATAGATAACAGAATATGTTGATCCTTGCGCAAACCCTCTGATCTCAAAATAAGAAGACTCGGTATTATTTTTGGTCTTGTGTCTTACCTGTTCATCACAAGAATTGGTCTTGTGTTTTACCTGTTCATTACAAGAAAAGGCAATAAGAACTATAAATAAAGAGAGAATTCTAGAAAGAAGTTTATTAACCTCCAAAATCATCAAACCTTACATTTTCTGATGGAACACCCCAATCGTCACACATTTTCACAACAGCATTGTTCATCATAGGAGGACCACAGAAATAAAATTCAATGTCTTCCGGTGCCTCATGCTTAGAAAGATATTGATCAATAACAGCTTGATGTACAAACCCTACAAAACCATCTCCTTCAGTATCATTAACATCTTTCTTTTCAACCCAATTATCTTCAGGCAATGCATCAGACAACACTAAATGAAATTTAAAATTTGGGAAATCTCTTTCTAGATCTCGGAAATAATGAATGTAAAATAACTCTGCTTTAGATCGTCCTCCATACCAATAAGAAACTTTTCTTCCGGTTTTTAAGGTCTTAAATAATTCATATAAATGAGAACGCATTGGAGCCATACCAGCACCACCACCAACATATAGCATTTCAGAGTCTGAATCATTAATGAAAAACTCACCATAAGGTCCAGAAATTATAACTTCATCACCAGGCTTCTGATTAAAAATATAAGATGATGCAATTCCAGGATTAACATCCATCCATGCATCCTTATTTCGATCCCATGGTGGAGCTGCAACTCTAACATTCAACATAACCTTTCTTCCTTCAGCAGGATAGGAAGCCATTGAATAAGCTCTTACCACCTCATCATCATTTTTCATCACTAAATTCCTAATAGCAAACTTACCTTCAGCCCAGTCTTTTTCAAATTTTTTAGGTTCACCTGGGTGATCCTGTGGATGAGCTGAAATATCCATATCAGAAAACTTCACCTCTCCTTTAGGGATTTTTATTTGAATATAACCTCCAGCCTTATAGTCCATGTCTTCAGGAATCTCAACTATAAACTCTTTAATATAAGTAGCTACATTATAATTAGAAACCACTTTTGCTTTCCATTCCTTAACACCCATAACTTCTTCCTCAAGCTCTATCTCCATATCTTCCTTCACCTTTACCTGACATCCTAATCTAAAATTATCAGCTACTTGTTTTCTTGAAAAGTGAGGAACTTCAGTAGGTAATATACTGCCTCCTCCACTATGCACCTGACAGGTACACTGAACACAGGTACCACCACCACCACAGGCAGAAGGAAGAAAAATACCTTCATTACCTAAAGTAGTCAACAATGTATTTCCTCCATCAACTTCAAGTGTCTTATCTCCATTAATGGTAATTTTTACCTTACCAGATGACATTAATTTCGCTTTAGCAAACAATAACAAAAATGTTAAACTAAGAACAACAACCAAAAAAACTACAATAGTGATTATTACGTATTCTAAAATCATAAGTATAATATCTAAAATTATTCTATTTCAAATCCCATGAAACCTAAAAATGCTAGTCCCATTAAACCAGTAATTAAAAATGCCATCCCCACACCTCTTAATGGTGCAGGTACATTGGAGTATCTGATCTTTTCTCGAATTGCAGCAATCAAAACAACAGCAATGAGCCACCCAAATCCAGAACCAAATCCATATACAGTTGCTTCAGAAACTGAAGGGAATTGTTTTTGTTGCATAAATAATGCTCCACCCAATATAGCGCAATTTACAGCGATCAGAGGTAAAAAGATACCAAGCGCTCCATATAAAGCAGGTGAGTACTTTTCAACAATCATTTCTACTAATTGAACAATAGATGCTATTACAGCAATAAACATAATAAAGCTTAAAAAGCTAAGATCATATTCTGCATAAGCTTCTCCCATCCAACTCAAAGCACCTTCTTTAAGTACGTATTCCTCCAATAACCAGTTAACAGGGATTGTTACTGTTAAAACAAAGATCACTGCCATTCCTAAGCCAAATGCTGTTTTAACAGTTTTGGAAACTGCCAAATAAGAGCACATGCCAAAGAAAAAGGCAAATATCATATTGTCTACAAAGGCACTTTTTATAAATAATTTAAGTAAGTCCATCTCTTATTATTTAATGTGTTTCTACTAATTTTGGATTCCTTGCTTTCTGCACCCAAATATAAATGGCCACCAAAATCAGTGATGAAGGTGGGAAAAGCATTAACCCATTGTTAAAATATCCGAATTCATACACGGAATCTCCTATTATCTGAAACCCAAATAAAGTTCCAGAACCAAATAATTCTTTGAAAAAAGAAACAGCAATTAACACCATGGCATACCCCATCGCATTTCCTATAGCATCCAAAGCAGAAGGTAAGGGTTTATTAGCTAAAGCAAATGCCTCTAACCTACCCATTATTATACAATTGGTAATGATCAAACCTACAAATACAGATAATTGTTTAGAAACGTCATACATATATGCTTTAAGAACCTGATCAACTATGATTACTAATGCTGCAACAATTACTAATTGAACAATGATTCTGATCCTATTTGGAATTAGATTTCTGATCATTGATACAGACACATTTGCCATTACCAATACAAATAATACAGAAATACACATTACAACAGAAGGCATCATCTGAACGGTTACTGCCAAAGCAGAACATATACCCAACACCTGTATGGTTACTGGATTGTTATCGTCTAAAGGATCGGTAATCAGTTTTTTATTTTTCTTAGAAAATAAAGGCTCTCTTTCCTTTTTAACAACCTCTTTTTCTAATTCAGCTACTTCACTCATTTATTTAATGTTTAATGCTATTGATAGCCTGTTATTTGTTAAAATATTTTTTATATACCGGAATAGCTCTATTTATCATCTCCTCTACACCAACACCAGTGAAAGTTCCACCACTAATGCCATTTACCTCACTTAGCTTATCCTTAATATTACCTGGTTTAACTACTTTTATTTCACCAAACAATAAATCTTTAAATTTATCTTCAAATGGATCTTCTTTGATCTCAGCTCCTAAACCAGGGGTTTCAGATTTATGATCGAAAATAGCTCCAGCTATGGTTTTTTTATCATCTTTAACACTAATAAACCCCCAAACAGCATCCCAAAGACCTTTCCCCATTACAGGAATAACATAATATTCTTTATCTTCCACTTCACATATAAACAGAGGATATCTCTTTTCTTCATCTTTAAGGTCTTTATCTCTAAATTGTTTTAAAAGATCTATATTAAAAGCGTCTAACTCATCCTTTGGGTCAATTTGATCATCAGCACTTCTTTCTGTTTCAGGAATTTGATTTCCTTCATGATCAAGTATTATTCTTTTCTTAACATATTTACCAAACTCCTCACCTGCATCCTTTCTTTCAATTGATTTTAATGAAGGAATTGAATTTAAAATATTCTGCTTTTTCTCATTTTTAAGATTTTCCTGCTGAAGTGGTTTTAGTGTTTGAGAAACAAAAGCAAGGACACCTCCAACAATTGCTACAAGAATAAAAGCAAAAACTATTGTATATAAATTACTGTCTTTATTGATTGCCATAACTATACTGTTTTAACTCTTTTTAATCTTTTATTGATGTTTACATTGATTACCATGTGATCAATTAAAGGTGCAAATACATTAGCAATTAAAATAGCAAGCATCACTCCTTCTGGATATGCTGGATTAACCATACGGATTAAAATACCTAAGAACCCTGCTAAAAAACCATATATATACTTACCTGTATTAGTTTGAGCAGCAGTTACAGGATCGGTCGCCATAAAAATCATTCCGAACATAAATCCTCCTAACATAAGCTGATGAATAGCAGGAAGATCAAAATATACATTTCCACCCATCTTATTCAAAATAAATGCCATTATATAACCACCTACAAAGAAAGAAGCCATAATTCTCCAGCTTGCAATTCCAGTTATTAGCAAAATGACTCCACCTATTAAACACATTAAAGCAGATGTTTCGCCAATTGATCCAGGAATTAATCCAATAAATGAATGCATTAAATCAAAAGAATTGCCATCTGCAAAATTTTCTGCAACAGTCTGTGCAACAGGATCAGTAACTGGTATATCTACTGTAGAAGCTAAATCCCCCAATGCAGTAGCTCCTGAAGATCCATCTACTAGTTGGGGAGCATTAGCTAAATTATCTGGAATAGCTTCACCAGCAGCAGATAATTCATTGACCTTGTCAGTATTGTTCTTCATCTCTTCGTATCCAGTAACCCAAACTTTATCTCCAGACATTTTTGTAGGATAAGCAAAGAATAAAAATGCCCTAGCAGTAAGCGCAACGTTTAAGATATTCATTCCAGTACCTCCAAATACTTCCTTACCAATAACTACGGCAAATACAGTAGCTACAGCAACCATCCAAAGTGGAACATCTGCAGGTAATATAAGCGGAATAAGCATTCCTGAAACTAAAAAACCTTCCTGGATAGCATGTCCATTTCTAATACAAAAAATAAACTCTACAAATAATCCTGTAGCATAAGAAACTATCACTAAAGGAAGAACAACTAAAGAGCCTGTAAGGATAATATCAAAGGTTCCTGTTGATCCAAGTTCACCTAAAGCTAAATAGTGCTGATAACCAGTATTGTAGATCCCAAAGAGTAAACATGGCACAAGCGCTATGATCACCATCATCATGGTTCTTTTTAAATCAATAGAATCTCTAACGTGTGTACCCTTACTTGTGACTTGATTAGGTGTAAACATTAAAGTATCAAAGGCATCAATAAGAGGGAAATATTTTTTGGTTTTCTCTTTACTATTGAGCTTTTTATGAGCGTTATCAAATAATTTTCTAAGAATTTTCACTTCAATAATTTTAGTTCATTACATACATTCTTCATAAATAAGATCCAATCCTTCCCTTACGATTCCTTGCACATTGATCTTAGAAGTACAAACAAATTCACATAAGGCAAAATCTTCAGGAGCAACTTCATAAATCCCAAGACTTTCCATTTTTTCTATATCATTGATAAGAATTGATTTCACCAAATGAACAGGATAAATATCAAATGGAAATACTTTTTCATATTGTCCAGAAACAACAAAAGCTCTTATTTCACCATTGAGATTTGTATCAATACTATAGCTTTTACTTTTAGGCAATAACCATGAAGGGTAAGATCTTGAAGCTGAAAACTTATTAAAGCCAGCACTCAACCATCCATCTTTAATGAAAAACTTATAATCATTCCCCTCTGGAATAACTGTTATCTGCGAATCGTAATAGCCTAAATAACCGTCATGTGAAACAGTATTTCCTGTTAACACATTTCCAGAAATAATACGACTATTTTCTTTTATGCTTTTTTGTTCAATAATTGAAGCTATGTCTGACCCAATAATTGTTTTGTAGTATTTTCTTGTATCCACATTTTCACCCGTCACAGCAATTACTTTTGTAGCATCATAATTACCGGTAAGAACCATTCTTCCAATAATTATTACTTCCTGAGGATTAATATACCAAACAATATCTCCTTTATTTATTGTATCAATATGATGAATCTGAACTCCAACATTTCCAGAAGGATGAGGTCCAGCTACAGTATTAACTTGAACACCAGTAGCATTTTTAAATACATCATCAGCTGTTTTTCGAATCTGTAAATGAACAGGTCCATCGGTAAGTTTTTTTAATACTTCAATACCAGCATTAAATTCAGCTTCTTTTCCATGTAGTATAAAATCATTATCAGGTGATAATGGATTGCTGTCGAAACCAGAAATAAATATTGACTTAGGAGTATCCTTTGGATCAGCTACAATATCTATTGGACGCATTCTTAAAAAAGGCCAAAGACCACCTTCAAGCATCATATGCTTTACTTTATCTCGGTCCATATTAGCAAGATCCTTAACTTCTGATTTCTGATATTCTATTTGATTATCAGCATTAATCACAACTTCCATGATCTTTCTTTTCTCACCTCTTTTAATAGAAGCAATTGTCCCACTTACGGGTGAGACATACTTTATAGAATCACGGTATTTATCAAAGAAAACAGGTGTGCCTGCTTTAACTTTTTCACCTTCTTTTAAAAGTAGTTTAGGTACAAGACCAGGGAAATCTGTTGGTTTTATAGCAATAGTTGAAGGTAAGGGAAAATCTGATAAAATCTTTTCAGCTTCACCTTTTAACCTGATATCCAAACCTTTGCGAACTGTTATCATTCGAGACATAAGATTTTATTAAATAGCTGCGCAAATTTATAAATTTGTAGATTCAATAAATGACCTAAATTGCATATTATAGAAACAATACTTTAATTTAGAATGAATATAAATAGTCAAATGGAGTTATTTCGACATATACTAATGTTTTCATCGTTTATTTTACTTAATCAATGTGCTGTAAAACCTATTTCAACTGATAAAAACAATAATTTAGAAGCTAATGATGCTGAAAATGATATAAATAAAGATTCTTTGGCTTTCTATTTAGAATCAACCATTCGTTATAACAACTACGTTTATAAAGAAAATATTAAAAGTCTTTATATTCATAAAAAAGGGACAGAGCTAAGTGAACCGTACATAGTATTAAACAGTAATGAACAGTTAATATTGAGGTTTGATGAGCTTAATGCTGACTTTAAATCCTATCAATATCAAATTATCCATTGTGATGCAAACTGGGAACCAAGCTTAATCAATGAAATGGATTACATTGAAGGGTTCAATGATAATTATTTTGAGAACATGGAAAAATCATTTAATACTCAACAACCCTATGTACATTATTGGACTATTTTTCCTAATGACAATACAAAGCTACTTATCTCTGGAAATTATATTGTGAAAGTTTTTGAGGAATACGATGCAGATCATCCAATTTTTACTCAAAAGTTTTATGTAGCTGAACAAACGCTTATACCTGAGATTAATGTAAAATATCCTAGCGATGTAGATCAGAAGTATTACAGACAAGAAGTAGATTTTTCTTTTGCTTATAACCCAAAACAAATCATTGACCCATACAGTAATATTAGATTATTTCTTGAGCAGAATCATAGAACAGATAACCATAAAACAGAACTAGAACCTAACTTCATAAGAGATAACAAACTGGTATATAATTACGATGAAGACAATGTATTTGATGGTGGTCATGAATTTAGACACGTTGATTTAAGCACTTTTCAAAGCAATACAGATCGTGTTGCTAGTAGCAAATTAACTGATCAAGGATATAAAGTAAGCATTATGCCTGATGAAAAAAGAACCTATAAAAGATATTTGGAAAAAAGGGACATCAATGGGAAATTCCTTATAAAAACCATCGATGGTAATGATTGGAATACAGAAGGTGATTACGCAAAAGTTCTATTCACATTACCTTATCGAGAAATTTTAGACCAAGGAGATCTGTATATTTTTGGACAGCTAAGCAACTGGCAAATAGATCCTAAATTCCAGCTGAAATACAATCCTACTACAGCTGTTTATCAGAAAGAAATATACTTAAAACAAGGTTATTACAATTACCTATATTTATATGTAAATGATACTACCCAAAAAGCAGATATAAGATTAATAGAAGGCTCACATTTTGACACTGAAAATGATTATATTTTCAAAGTATATTATAAAGATCCCGGTGATTTCTATGATCGCCTTCTACTTTATCATGTAGCTAATTCAAGAAAAAGTTTCTGATCTAATCTACCTTTGAAACTTCTGAAGTTAATTTATTTACAGATTTTCTATAATGAATGTTTCTGTCCTTTAAATAATTCATGAAATAATCAAAACATGCCTTATGCTTTCCAACTAACTCAGGTGGGAAAACACCTTTTTCATCAAACAATCCTTCAAGAAACAAATTAGCAGCAGCTGTTGCAGTATAACCTGTTGTACGAGCCATAGATGAGGTATTGGTTTCATTACAATATTCATCATGTAGATCATAAATAACTTCAAAATTATCGCCAGTTTTGTCAGTAAATTTCAAAGACACTCTCATAACAGTTAATTCTTCTTCTTTCTCTCCTAGTTTCCACTCTTCAAACAGCATTTTTGAAGTAAAATCTAATTTAGAAACTTCTGTACCGTTTACATTAATAGTATCCTGATCAAAAAATCCACTTTCCTTTAATACCCTAATGTATTCTACATGACCTGGGTATCTAAGTGTTTTCTCCTTCATGTTAGGTATATGAGGCATTGTGTAAATAATAGATCTTAAACCATCAGAATTGAATGATTCCAATGTGCCCACCTTATCAAAATCAACATAATCACAATCTGTAAGGGGCTCTCTAGTAACTAGCTCACTATGTTCAACATATCTTGCTGGTCGAGTATATTCTTCAATTACATCAATAGGTGAAAAAGGTGCTTTATAGCAAAATGGCCATTTTTTTACTTTAGGCAATCCTCCTACCAAACATTCAAAATCTGTTATCTTATATTTTTCATTATAATATCCTAAAATAACATTATCCATACCTGGTGCAACACCGCAATCAACAATTGCAGTAACTCCTTTTTCTTTTGCTAAATCATTAAGCTCAAGGGAGTTTTCTGGGAAAAATGAAATATCAATTACATTCATTTCAGCTTCTATAATATTCTTAAGAGTTTTAAATCCTAAAAAACCTGGAACAGCTGAAATAACAAGATCGAAATTTCTTATGGTCTCTTTTAATGATTCAACTTCATTAACATCTAGCTCTAATGTATTTAATGCATTACATTTTTCTTTTGCTTTATTTAAAGGCTCAGTATTAATATCTGTTAATAAAACATGATGCTTTTTAGCCATATCTATTGCCATAGCACTACCTACCATACCACCGCCTAGAACGATTACTTTTTTCATTTTAATTTGATTTTTTGTTTTTAAATAATATAGAAAAGGGATAGATTGTTAAAATAAAAATGACATCACAATCCCGGAAGTAAAATCCAGGGCATTTTAACAATATTATAATTGAAGTAAATCAACATGCTGCAAAATTAATACAATTAATCAACATCTTTTAAACTCAGCCCAATTCTTTTACGATCTTTATCAATAGAAATAACTTTAGCTTTCACGTGTTGATGAATCTTTACAACCTTAGTAGGATCATCAATATACTCATTAGCTAAGTGAGAAATATGGATCAAACCATTCTCTTTTATACCTATATCAACAAAAGCACCAAAATTTGTTACATTATTAATAATTCCAGGGATTACCCTACCGACTTCAAGATCATCTATGCTTCTAAGATCTTTATCAAATTCAAGCTGGAAAATAACAGTCCTTGGATCTCTACCAGGTTTAGCCAATTCTTCTTTGACATCATTAAATGTAGCTTCACCAAAATTTGAAGAGTAATATCCTTCCCAATCAATACTATCTATTCTTTCAGAGTTTCCGATAAGATCACCAACACTTACTTTTGCATTTTTACAGATCATTTTAAGTTCATTGTAAAATTCTGGATGAACAGCACTATTATCTAATGGATCATCTCCATCTTTTATCCTTAAAAATCCAGCAGCCTGCTCAAATATTTTCTCTCCAATCAATGGTACTTTTAATAGCTCTAACCTATTAACAAAAGAGCCTATTTCTTTCCTGAAATTCACAATGTTTTCAGCAATTTTAGGACCCACTCCAGAGACATATTGTAAGAGATATTCACTTGCTGTATTTAAATCAACACCAACACTGTTAACAACATTTATCACAACCTTATCAAGTCTTTCTTTAAGTAATTTTTGATCAACATCATGCTGATATTGGCCTACTCCGATATTTTGTGGTTCTATCTTAACCAGTTCAGATAATGGGTCAATAAGCCTCCTGCCAATAGAAATGGCTCCTCTTACTGTAACATCATAATTAGGAAATTCTTTTCTAGCAACAGAAGATGCAGAATATATAGAGGCTCCTGCTTCATTAACTATATACACATTAACTTTTCTGTTAAAACGAATACTCTTGATCAATCTTTCAGTTTCTCTAGAAGCAGTTCCATTTCCAATGGTAATAGCATCCAATTTATATTGCTCAATGAGTCCTGAAATTTTCTTTTTAGACATTCCAATCTCTTTCTGTGGAGCATGTGGATATATCGTCTCATTGTTTAAGAGGTCACCATTTGCTGACAAACACACCATTTTACAACCAGATCTAAATCCAGGATCTATAGCCAAAATACGTTTACCATGAACTGGGGGCTGTAGTAATAATTGCCTAAGATTTTCAGAAAAAACAGCAATTGCC
>PVBE012905608.1_pt1 | contig 14381 bp, 14 predicted proteins | sample 1631181 | NCBI WGS metagenome assembly PVBE01 (sample SAMN08397723, study PRJNA350692) | Marine metagenome, whole genome shotgun sequencing project. | isolation source: water | place: Pacific Ocean | collected 2012-04
CCTCAACCGCACCAACAACACGCTCTCGCAGATCCTGTGAATAGGGTTTCGCCATCCATGTTGGCCTCCTCATCCCAGCCAGCATCTTGAATCACATCCCAAACCTCACGGGAACCAACAAAAGCGATTCAATCTTATCGGGCGACGCTCTAGAGTTGACTCACCGCCGTCCTCCCCTGCGTCCCGAACCGAAGCCTTGCGCCGGAGCGCCCGATCCCGAATCGGAACTTGTTTGAAACCGTGCCGGTAACGAGCGCGCCGTATCGGGTTCGCCTGAACCTCTTGATCGTGGTCACGTTTGCGCCGGCCATCCTATTTCGCCGTGTTGTTGAGCGTTGGCGAGCAAATTTATAACAATTGTCATATACGTTGTCAATATATTGAACTAATCCAGAGGTGCACCACTAGATATGGAAAATCCAATCCGAAATATCAAATTTCATCATAACGACGATCGTCCAGGACCGGCATAGTGACGGGGAGTTCGTGTCGAGATGGGCACCGGTGGCCGGTTGTATTTGGCTTGGTTTGTCTTGCAAGCCTCATATGAACGGTTGACGAGTTGTTCGCCGGCCATGCCGAATCCCGTCAATGTTGGCGCCAATCGGGCCGCCGCTGGCGGGCGGAGATGCTTGCCGGCTTCGATAGTGGCGGTACAATGATCCCATTCCCCAGGGCACAGGGATCGGAGGCTGATGATGCCGGAGGCATCGAACGCGGCGGCGGAACTGCTTGGCTCGGAGGTGCGCGTCGTCAACATCGGGTTGGCGGGGTTCGCCCATGAGCTGGAGCGCTGCGGCGTCGCCGTGGTTCAGGTCGACTGGTCGCCTCCGGCCGGCGGTGACGCGCGTCTGATCGCGTTACTCGACCGGCTGCAGCGTTAGAGCGAGGCCAGGCGGGTGGACGTGGAGGTCATCGAGGCGGCAAATCGGGAGGCGCTAAGGCGTATCGTCGCGGCCGAGCCGGTCCTCGTCGACGTGGTGCCGGCAGGCGAGGCGATCGCCGGGCTCAGCCCGCTGATGGTCCTGCATGCCGGACCGCCGATCGACTGGCCTCGCATGTGCGGGCCGATGCGGGGCGCTATCTGTGGCGCGATCGTGCTAGAGGGCTGGGCCGATGATCTCGCCCAGGCGGCCGAACTCGCCGAATCCGGCGGCATCGCGTTCCGGCCCAACCATGACTTCGACGCCGTCGGGCCGATGACCGGGATGATTACCCGGTCGATGCCGGTGTTGGTGGTCGAGAACCGCGCCTTCGGAAACCGCGCCTACTGCACCTTGAACGAGGGGCTCGGCAAGGTGATGCGGTTCGGCGGCAACGACGCCGACGTGCTGGCGCGGCTCGGCTGGCTGGCGGCGACGCTGGGACCGGCTCTTTCGGAGGCGGTGCGCGCGCGCGACGGCGTACCGCTCAAGGGACTGATCGCACGCGGCCTGTCCATGGGCGACGAGATGCATCAGCGCAACGTCGGCTGCACCGGATTGTTCCTGCGCGAGATCGCGCCCGCCCTGGCGCGCGGCGCGAACGATGCCGAGACGCTGTCCGGCGTCCTCGAATTCATCGCCGGCAACGACCAGTTCTTCCTCAACCTGGCAATGGCGATCGGCAAGGCGGTGATGGACCCGGTGCGCGGCATCGAGGCGTCGAGCGTCGTCACCGCCATGAGCCGCAACGGCACCGATTTCGGCATCCGCGTCTCGGGCCTCGGTGATCGATGGTTCACCGCTCCGGTCGAGATGCCGAACGGGCTCTACTTCCCCGGGTTCAGCGAGGCCGATGCCAACCCCGACATGGGCGATTCGACCATCGTCGAGACCATCGGTCTCGGCGGGTTCGCCATGGCCGCGGCACCCGCGGTCGCCGGGTTCGTCGGCGCGGGCAGCGCCTCCGAGGCGCCCGACTACACCCGCGCCATGATGGAGATCACCGTCGGGCAGAACCCGGAATGGACCATCCCGGCGCTCGATTTCGCCGGCGTGCCGACCGGCATCGACATCCGCCTGGTCGTCGAGACCGGGATCGTGCCCACCATCAACACCGGCATCGCCCACCGCGAGCCCGGCGTCGGCCAGGTCGGCGCCGGCGTCGTCCGCGCGCCAATGGCGTGCTTCGTCGAGGCGCTGGAAGCCTTCGCCGCCGAGATGGGTGTCGCGTGAGCGAATCCCTCGTCGTCAACCGGGTGCGGAGCGGCTTCTATCTCGATTCGGTCGCCCTCATGCGCGCGTCGCGGGCTGTCGAGGGCTTCACCGGCGTCGAAGCCGCCTCGCTGATGATCGGGACCGAGGCCAACCGGGCGCTGCTCGAGGATGCGGCGCTGTTGGCCGATGACGGCCGGAAAGCGGGCGCCAACGATCTGATCATCTCGGTCCGCGCGATCGATGCGGCAGCAGCCGACGCGGCGATCGATGCCGCGATCGAGCTGCTCGACCGGCCGGCGACCGCCGACGGAGCCAAGTCGGGCTGGAACCCCAAGTCGCTCGACGGCGCGCTCGGGATGCTTCCGGACGCCAACCTCGCCCTGGTGTCGGTCCCCGGGGCCTTCGCCGCGCGCGAGGCAAGGCGCGCCATGCGCCGGGGCCTCAACGTCATGGTGTTCAGCGACAACGTGGCGGTCGCCGACGAGCGCGCCCTGAAGGAGGAGGCGCGCGAGCGCGGGCTGCTGATGATGGGCCCCGATTGCGGCACCGCGATCATCGCCGGCGCGCCGCTCGGATTCGCCAACGCCGTGCCAAGGGGCGACGTCGGCATTGTCTCGGCCTCGGGCACCGGCTTGCAGGAGGTCTCATGCCTGATCGCCCGCGCCGGCGGTGGCATCAGCCACGCCATCGGCGTCGGCGGGCGCGACCTGTCGGATGCGGTCGGCGGCATAACAACGTTGGCCGCCATCGATGCGCTGGATTCGGACCCCGGCACCCGGCGGATTGTGCTGATCTCCAAGCCGCCGGGCGCCCAGGTGGCGGCGCGCGTGTTCGAGCGCATCGCCGCGAGCGCGAAGCCATTCACGGTCTGCTTCTTCGGAATCGAGGCGCCGGCACCGCCGGCCAACGCCGAGCTCGCTCCGACGTTGAGGACCGCCGCCGAGCATGCTCTTGGCGGCGTGACGCTCGGCGGTGACTTCGATCCCGCGACCGCCGAGATCGATCTTGCTCCCGAACGCAATCGCATTCTGGGGCTTTATGCCGGCGGCACGCTATGCGCCGAGGCACAGGCCGTGCTGCTGGTGGCCGGCGAGGAGGTACGCTCGAACGCGCCGATTCCCGGCGCGGCGGCATTGTCGGACGGTGCCGGGAAGGCCGGACACGAGCTGAACGACCTCGGCGCCGACGAGTACACGCTCGGCCGACCCCATCCGATGATCGATCCGGGCGTGCGCCGCGACGCGCTTGCCGGCGCGCTCGCCGATCCGTCACTCGCGGTCGTCCTGCTCGACGTGGTCATTGGTTATGGCGCCCATGACGATCCGGCCGGCGAGACCGCGCGCGAAGTCGCCGGAATCGAGCGCGGCCCCGCCATCGTCGCGTCGGTCTGCGGCACCGACGCCGACCCGCAGGTCCACCGCGATCAGGTCGAGATCCTGCGCCGGGCGGGCGTGATTGTCGCTCCGTCCAACGCCCATGCCGCCGAGCAGGCGCTCGCCATCATCAGGCGCTGAGGGCCGACATTACCGCCACCGCGCCGGCCAAGGCGTCCCAGCCCGAGCTGTGACCGATCGCGTCGAGCGCGGCGATGGCGGCGGCGATGGCGTCCGCGTCATTGGCCGCGACCGCGGCGATCGCCTCGTGCAGCGCGCCGGCGCCCTCGCCGTCGGCCGCGGAGGCCAGATGGGCGAGGCTGATCTTGCCGGTCCGCACGCGGGCGATCGGCAGCGCCCAATCGGCCAACGTCACCGCGGTCTCCGCGCGGCCCAAGGCATACAGCGCGATCATCGCGCCGCCAATCAGATCGTCGCCCGACGGGGTCAATCCCGGGCCCAGGCCGATCAGATTGCTAACGTCCGCCGACAAAGCCTCGGCGCGGTCTTCGGAGCCGACAATCCACTTCCGCAGCGCCTCGGCGCCGGCGCGGCCCCGTACAATCAAGGCGTCGTCGCCGGGCGCGTCCGGCATGACCAACCGGGCCAGGCCTTGCGACAGATCAAACCGGCCGGCGGCACGACATAGCTCAGCCAAGCCGGAAATCAGTGAATCCCGCGACCAGCCATCCGGCAGTCGCGTCGGCGACCACTCGGCGGCGGACTCCAGGCCGAACTCGAACCGGTTTCCGATCCTCAGGGCTCGCCCGTCGACATGCGCTGGCGCGCCAACCGCCAGGCCGCTCGCCTGCCAATCGATGCCCTCGGGCAATCGGGCGAGCCCGTTGAGCGGGCCGTCCCCCATGCCGGCGGGCCCGATACAGGCGAGCGCGCCGCCGTCGCACTCGACGTAGAAGCTGCGCCGAAAGATGGCGAGCACCGATCCCCGGCGGCCAGGCGCGAGGGCGGCCAGCGCGGCGCGCCCGATGCGCGCGATATCGAAGCGATGGCGCTCGGTCGTCATCGAGCCCTCCGGTTGCGCCGGGCCGGGAGATTACCTCGGATCCGGGAAGTGATGCGACGTATAATGGTTTGCGCCCGGCCGGCATGTACGTTATCGGCCAGGCATTCGACCGTGATCGCGAGGAGGCGCCCAGCCGATGGCCGAGTTGTACGAGCAATTGAATCCACCGCCCCGGCTGTTGATGGGCCCGGGGCCGGTCAACGCCGATCCGCGCGTCCTACAGGCCATGTCGATGCCGCTGCTGGGCCAGTTCGACCCCGATTTCACCGGCTATATGAACCAGGTGATGGAGCTCTATCGCGGTGTTTTCCAGACCGCGAACCATTGGTCGTTCGTGGTCAACGGGACGGCGCGGGCCGGCATCGAGGCGATCCTGACGTCGATTATCACGCCGGGCGACCGGGTGCTGGTGCCGGTGGCCGGCCGCTTCGGCCAGCTGTTGTGCGAGATCGCCGAGCGCTGCCGCGCCGAGGTGCATATCATCGAGCGCCCCTGGGGCGAGGTGTTCCCGGCCGACCAGGTCGAGGACGCGATTGTGGCGCACGATCCCAAGCTCGTTGCCGTGGTCCACGGCGATACGTCGACGACCATGGCCCAGCCCCTCGCTGACATCGGCAAGGCGTGCCGGCGCCACGACCGGCTGCTCTACGCCGACGCCACGGCGACCCTTGGCGGCATGGACTTCCCGGTCGATGCGTGGAACATCGACGCCGCCTCGGCGGGTTTGCAGAAATGCCTCTCCGGCCCGCCCGGCTCGGCGCCGATCACCATCAACGAGCGCGTCGCCGAGGTGGTGCTGCGGCGCAAGCACATCGAGCAAGGCATCCGTCCCGAGGGCTTCAATCCGGGCGACGGCGAGATGATCCAGTCGAACTACTTCGACTTGCCGATGCTGATGGATTATTGGAGCGAGAGCCGGCTCAACCACCACACCGAGGCGACCTCGGCGCTTTACGCCGCGCGCGAATGCGCCCGCGTCGTGCTCGCCGAGGGCCTCGCGGCCCGCATCGCGCGCCATGAACGGGCCGGCCGGGCGCTTTCGGCCGGGATCGAGGCCATGGGGCTTCGGCTGTTCGGCGATACGCGCCACAAGATGCACAACGTCACCGGCATCGAGGTGCCCGACGGCATCGACGCCGCCGCCGTCATCCGCGCCATGCTGGACGACTTCGCGATCGAGATCGGCACCTCTTTCGGGCCCATGCGGGGCCGCGTCTGGCGCATCGGCACCATGGGCCACAACGCCCGCAAGGACGCCGTGACCAATACGCTGGCGGCGTTGGAAGTGACGCTCAGGCGGAGCGGCTACGCCGCGCCCGCGGGCGCAGGCGTCGATGCGGCGCTCGCGGTATTTGGAGATAGCTAGACGGCGGCGATCGTCTGCACCTCGACCAGGAACGGCTCCTGGACCAGGCGGTCGACCAGCAGCAGGGTGTTGGGCGGATACTTGCCGTCCAGGAACATCTTGGGGAACTCGCGCAATCGGTATTCCATGAACTCCGGTATCGACTGCGAATGCACCATGTAGGTCGTGAACTGGACAACGTTGGACCAGCCCGCGCCGGCCGAGGCCAATGCCGCGCCGATGTTGGCGAACACCTGGGTGCACTGGGCGTCGAAGTCGCGCTCGCCGATGACGTTGCCGTCGGCGTCAGCCGACAGCATGCCGGCGATGAACAGGAACTCCGAGGCCTTGACCCGGGTGACGTGGGTGTATTGCCCGAGCGGCGCGCCGAGCGCGTCGGGATTGTAGATCTGGATGTCGGCGTCGGTCATGCGAAGCTGTCTCCTAATACCCGACGATGACTTCGCCGGCGTTGGGGCTGACGATCTGGCCCGAAATCATGTCGGTCTCGGGGCCGGCGAGCCAGGCAACGGCGTGCGAAATGTCGACCGGCTCGCATAGCCGGCCAAGCGGCATCGCCTCGGCGCGGGCCTGGAGCAGTTCGGCGGTGTTGCTGGACCGGGTGCTGTCGGTCTCGACGAAGCCCGGCGCGACGGCGTTGACGTTGATGCGCCAAGGCGCGAACTCGCGCGCCCAGCACTTGGTTAGCCCCGAGATCGCCGACTTGGCCGCCGAATAGTGCGATGCGAAGGCGCTGCCGCCCATGGCGTAGATCGACGAGATGTTGACGATCTTGCCGGCGCGGCGCTCCTTCATCTGCGGCACCACCGCCTGCGTGGCGAAGAACGTGCCGCGAACGTGGACCTCGAACATGCGGTCGAAGAAGTCGCGGTCGACGTCCTCCATGGCGGCGCGGCGCCCGCCGATGCCGGCGTTGTTGACCAGGATGTCGATCCGCCCGGCTTCGCGCACCGCTTCTTGAAATGCGTCGACGTCGCGGATATCGGTGGTGATCAGCCGCGCCTCGCGGCCGGCTTGGCGGATCAGCGCCAAGGTTTCCTCGGCCTCGTCGACGAGGATGTCGTGGACGATCACGTCGGCGCCGCGCTCTGCCAGCATCGTCGCGTGCGATCGCCCGAGCCCGCGACCCGATCCGGTCACCAGCGCGATCTTTCCCTCGAGCGGTTGCGTCATGGTGCCTTCCCGGCGGTGGCTACGTGCGGTTCGCGCCGTTCTCGGCCGCGATCTGTTCGGCGATGAGCGCCCGGATCGGTGTCCCAGGCGGCGACGTACCAGGCGTTTCGTACGAACATCGATGGCTCCCCGTAACTTCGAGACCCAAGAGCGTGTCGGCCCGAATCGAGTGACGGTACTGATTCAGTTCAATCTCGCCGGTGACTAGCCGTGTTGTGCGCGACGGTCATACGCCGAAGGTGAAGCGGCTCCCGAGGTTGGAGGCGACCAGCTGGTCAGGCATGCGCTCGCGCATGGCGGCGATGAAGCTCATCCCGGTGCAATGCATGGGGATCACCACGTCGGGCGCCAGCCGTTCCAGCTCATCGATAGTGTGCGAGATGTATTCCGGTTTCGACGTGCCCAGGTGGAAGCCGCCGATCACCCCGTGCAGCTTGTCGATGCCGGAAACCGCCATGGCGGTTTTCACCGAATTGATGATTCCGGCATGGCCGCAGGACGAGATTACTACCAGCCCCCGCCCCTTGACGATGTAGCAGGTGGCGTGTTCCTCGGGATGGCTGTCCTCCTGCAGCTCGCCGCTCCGCTCGGCCTCGGAGAAGTGCTCCACCGGCTCGACCTTGGTGCCGCCGGTGACCTCCTCGAAAGTGTCGCGGGTGATATAGCCGGTTGTGAAGGCGCCCTCCAGCGCATGCGGAGTCTCGCAGCAAACCGATAGTACTCGTTGCGCCGTCAGCAGGGTACGGTCCGGCGCGCCCCAGCATACGAACTCCGGGTCAGCGTCGGGCCGGCCGAGCGGCTTCGACTTGACCCAGCGCACGTCGAAGGCCTCTTCCGCGCCGACGATCAGCGAAATATCGTCGCGCATCAGGGTGCGATGGTGATTCACGAAACCTTCGAGCCCGCCGTAATGGTCGCGATGGCCATGGCTCAGGATCAGCCCGTTGAGCTGCGCGGGATCGATGTCGAGCAGGCTGAAATTGCGGTTGAGGATCTCAGGGGTGTAACCGAAATCGAGCAGGTACTGCGCCTTGGCGCCTTGCGAAGCGGATTCCAAGTGCAGCGCCAGCCCCCACTCGCCGGCCAGCGTTGTCATCTGTCGCCCCGGAATGCCTCCGACATGCTCGATATTGATGATTGGATGCTCTTCCTTGGGCAGGAAACGCTCGTAATGGGAGTCGACCACGACCCTTACCGAAAGCTGGTCCACCACTGGCGCCGTAAAGGGTGTCTGGGTATTCATTCGATCCTCCCGCTATGTCCCGGGCGGCCGCGTTTCGAGCTTTTCGAGCTCCTCACCGCCAAAGAAGATAGCGATCGCGATCGGGCCGCCCATCCCAAGCACGCGTTTGAGGCGAAATTCTATGTGTCGGACGTGGACATGTCCATCGACGCCGATCGCCTCTTGTCGATCATTCGCTGGAGTAATCCGCGCTGCCCTCGAATAACCTCTGGTATTACTCGATATTCCGCGCCTGACCGTGCTCCATGGACTCGCGCTTTCGCGGCGTGCTAGCCTTTCGATCTGATGGCCGCATTCGGGCCCATGGCGATGCCCGTTTCGGTTCCGCGACATGGGAGGAAGTCATGAAAATTCGGACGATTCTAGGCACGCTCGGCGCCGTTGCGATCGCCGCGTCGATCGGAACAAGCGCCGGCGCGGCCGGGCCGACCGTCATCAAGATCGGCTCGTTCACGCCGTCCAAGGCGGCCTATCTCAACAAGGTCCTGATCCCCTGGCTGCGCAAGGTCGAGGCCGACAGCGAGGGAACGCTCAAGTTCCAGGAGTTCTGGGGCGGCGCGCTGATCCGCAGCCCGCGCAAGCAGTGGGAGGGCATGCTCAACGGCATCCAGGACGCCTCGACGATCATCCCGGCCTATACCTCGAAGCTGTTCCCCGACTTCACATACTATTCGCTGCCGTTCCTGTTCCGCGGCGCGGGCTCGGTCGAAGGCACGGTGGTCGGCTGGAACATGCACAAGCGCGGCCTTCTCGGCGGGCTCGACAAGGTCCATGTGGTCGGCGTCTACTCCAACGACAACGGCGGGCTGCATTTCAATCGCACGGTCAAATCGCTCGACGATCTGAAGGGCCTCAAAATTCGCGTTCCCGGCCCCAAGCAGGCCGCGGTGCTCAGACAGCTCGGGCTCGTGCCGGTCGGCATGGGGGCGCGGCAGATCGCCGAATCGCTTAACCGCGGCGTCATCCAGGGCGCGCTGATGGGCTGGTCGGCGCTCAGCATCTTCCGCATCACGCCGCTGCTGAAATCGCATGTCGATCTGCCCATGGGGACGCGCGCGTTCTTCATCGCGATCCACAATCGGGTCTATGACAAGCTGCCGCGCAAGGCCAAGGCCGCGGTCGACAAGAACGAGGGGCTCGGGATCAGCATGGCGATCGGTACGTTCTACGAGAACGATGGCCGGCGCTTGCGGGCCAATACCGCTGGGCGCAGCGTGGTCCGGCCGGACGCGGCGACGCAAAAGGAGCTGTTCAAGAAGTTCAAGCCGTTCCATGACCAGTGGCAAAAAGACGTAAAAGACGGCGCCAAGAAGTATCAGGCGATCCAGGAGATCCTGGCCAAGCACCGCGGCTCGAGCTAGGTCCTCGCCACAGAGGCGGCCGTCGGCATGGACGACCTGTTTGACGCCCGGCGCACGCTCGGGCCGGGCGCCAACTGGATCGCGCTGATCGGGGCGCTGGCCATCCTGGGGATGGCCGGCGCCGTCGTCGTCGACGTGCTGATGCGCTGGATCTTCAATTCGCCGATCCTGGGCGTCGACGATTTCGGCGCCTACAACCTCGCGGTCATCGTCGCCAGCTTCTTCCCGATCTGCTTGGTGGGCGGGCATTTCGTCACCATCCGCTTCGTCGGCAAGGCGATGGGCGAGCGCCGCGCGCTGTGGCTTGAGGCGTTCGGCGGTATCGCGACGCTGTTCGTCTTCGCGCTGCTCGCGTGGCAATTCTTCCGCTTCACGCTCTACGACGTGACGCTGACCGGGCTGGCCACGCCGGTGCTCGAGATCCCGCAGGCGCCGTGGTGGTGGGTGGTGACGACGATCATCGTGATCTGCGTGCCGATCCAGGTGGTGGTGCTGGGCGAAGCGTTCCTTCGCGCCATTCGCGGGGTGCCGCGGCCGGCCGACGGGGAAACACAGACGGACGCCGGCGTCTAGGGGGAGTGTCGGATTCGCCGTGGCCGGCCCACTCCCCCACCCGGCCACCCACGGGATCGTACGATTGGGGTGGCCGGGTGGGGGAGTGGGCCGGCCACGGCGACAAATAAGGGGCGTAAGCGTTGGATCACATGACGATCGCGCTGCTCGGCATCGCCGGCATGCTCACGCTGATCATGCTGCACGTGCCGATCGGCATCGCCATGGCGGTGGCCGGGTTCGGCGGCGTTCTGATGATCCTCGGCTTCCAGCCGACGGTGAGGATGTTCGCTACCGCACCGACCCAGGTGCTGGTCACCCAGGAGCTCGGCGCCATCCCGATGTTCCTCCTGATGGGCAGTTTCGCCGCCGCCGCGGGGCTGTCGTCCGACCTCTATCGGCTGTTCTATGCCCTTCTAGGCCACTATCGCGGCGGACTCGCCATGACCACGATAGCGGGCTGCGGCGGGTTTGGCGCGATCTGCGGCTCTTCGCTCGCCACCGCGTCCACCTTCCTCCGCATCGCGCTGCCCGAGATGGTCGAGCGCAAGTACCGCCCGACGCTCGCCATCGGCTCGATCGCGGCCGGCGGCACGCTGGGCATCCTGATCCCGCCGTCCAACCTGATGCTGCTATACGCGGTGCTGACCGAGCAGTTCGTGGTCGCGCTGTTCACGGCGGCGCTGATTCCGGGGCTGATCTGCATCGCGATCTATTTCACCACCATCGCCATTGTCGTTCGTCTCGACCCCGAGGCCGGCCCGGCCGGCGAGCGCATGCCGTGGTCCGAGCGGTTTCGGGTGGTGCGCGACAGTTGGGGCGTGCTGGTGCTCGCCTTCGTGGTCTCGGGCGGGATCTACGGCGGCATCTTCACGGTCTTGGAGGCGGCGGCCGTCGGCTGCATCATTTCGCTGCTGTTCCTGTGGTTCCGAGGCCGGTTCACCGTCGCGGTCATGCGCCAGGTCCTGACCCAGACCGCGGCGACCACCGGGCTGATCTACATCATCATCATCGGCGCCACGATCTTCACCTTCCTCATGACCTTGAGCCAGTTGCCCGCGATCCTGGTCGGCATGATCAACGACGCCGGCCTCGATCCGTGGATGGTGATCTTCCTGCTGATCGTGATGTACATCGTCCTGGGCAGTATCTTCGAGACCGTGGCGGCGATGATCATCACGCTGCCGGTGGTGTTTCCGCTGGTCACCGGCCTCGGCTTCGATCCGATCTGGTGGGGCGTGATCAACATCATGGTGATCGAGATCGGCCAGATCACGCCGCCCATCGGCATCATCCCGTTCGTGCTTCACGGCATGAGGCCGGACATCCCGCTCAAGACCATCTTCGTCGGCATCGGCCCGTTCTTCATCGCCGACCTGACGCGGCTCGCCATCGTCGCGCTGTTCCCGGCCCTCAGCCTGTGGCTACCGGGACTGCTCGGCATGATGGTGTTCTGATCCTTTCGGATCCGCCGTTTCGCGCTATTCGTCGGGCTCGACGCTCGCCTGATCGGGCGCCAGACGGGCGAGCTCGGCCTTGACCTCTTCGAGCGACATCACGTCGGCGTATTTCTGGTCGAGGTCGAACAGGTTGGCCTCGTGCGGGCCGTCGGCGCGGTCGCCGACGCATTCGCGCGGGATCATCGGCCGGAAGCCGTGGCCCATCGCATCGACCGCCGTCGCGCGGACGCAGCCCGACGTGGTGCAGCCGGTCACGATCGCCGTATCGACGCCGCGCTTGGCGAGCCAGCCGGCCAGGTCGGTCGAGAAGAAGCCCGACGGATAGTGCTTGTACAGCACCCGCTCGCCGGGGCGCGGAGTAAGCTCGTCGACCACCTCGGTGGCGGGAGTTCCCGGAATCAGGGTGTCGTTCATGCCGGGCGATTTGAGATTGAAGATGCCGTCCTCGCTGCGGTCCGTGGCGTAGACGTGGCTGGTGAAGCAGATCGGCAGATCGAGGTGGCGCGCGACCGCCAGCAGCTCGGCGGTGCTGTCGATCGCCGCCTGGATGTTGCCGCCGCCGAACTGGTCGGCGTCGTTGAACGCGTTGATGAAGTCGATGATCAGCAGCGCCGGCTTGTCGCCGAAGCCCATGCGATGGCCGAAGCCCTGCTTTTCGTAGATGTCGAGTTCGTCGGTCATACCCGCCTCCGCTTCCATCCGGTTCCGCTGAACCATACAACGCGGCCGAAAGCCCCATCAAGCGACAGTGTTTCTCGGTATCGTCCCGGTTCGAAGAAGCCTGCTCATGGTCGAGGTCCCGACATCCGCGAGCCCGACCCACTTGGCGGCTATCCGACCACCACGGTCTTTCGCGGGTTGATCGCGCGTGACAGCTTGCGACCCTGATGGACTTGTTCTCCGCGCCCGCATAGAATTTCGCTTCCCACAAGCGCCTCGGAGACCCCTGTGCCCGGTCCAATCCAACGCCGCCTCGCGGCCATCCTCGCCGCCGATGTGGCGGGCCATTCGAGGCTCATGAGCAAGGATGAGGAAGGGACGCTGGCCGCCACAATCCCGACATCGGACACCCTCGCCGCGGTGCCGGAGAGCATCTCATAGAAGGCGTTCTCGAAATTCTCGTCCGAGGGACCGGATTGTCGTTCTGGGTGTTTTTGGGCCTATGCGGCGTCTCGTTCATCGGAAGCTTCATCGCTGCGGCGCTCGGACTGGGGGGCGGGCTGCTGGTGCTCGCGACCATGTCGTTGGTCCTTCCCCCGACGGTACTGATTCCCCTGCACGGCCTGGTTCAGCTGGGGTCCAACGGTTTCCGCATGGTCTTGATGAGGCGTTCGATCACCTTGTCGATCGTCCCTCCGTTCGTCCTCGGTTCGATGATCGGGTCGTTCGCCGGTGGTGGCATGGTCTTTGCCCTCGAAACTTGGGTTCTGCATCTGATACTCGGCTTGTTCGTTCTCTATGCGACGTGGATGCCCGGTTTTCGCAGCCGTCCGCCGGGTCCGGCCAAGTTCTTTGGCGTCGGCATGTTAAGCGGCTTCTCGACGATGTTCGTCGGCGGCAGCGGCCCCATGGTAGCCCCATTCGTGTTCGCGGCCTGCCCGGAGCGACAACGGATGGTGGCGACGCACGCCACACTCATGACCACCCAGCACCTCTTCAAGATCATCGCCTTCGGGGTGCTTGGCTTCGCATTCGGCCCTTACTGGCCACTCCTCATCGGGCTGCTTGCGTTCGGCGCCGCGGGAACCTATTGCGGCCGGCTGGCGCTCGACCATTTGCCCGAGCGTGTGTTTCGCATTGCCCTGCGGGCAATTCTGACCTTGCTGGGGATCCGACTGCTTTACGCGGCGGCAACAAGCTATCTTGATTGACGGTCACGGCCACAGGCCTCTGACTTCCGTTCTGGCCATTCGTCATCCGCGAGCACTTCCCACTTGGCGGTTATCCGAACGAATCGGACTCTCTCAGGATCGGTCGCTGAGGCCCGTTGATCGCTCTTTCCAGTCATTTCGGCCTGGATGGACTCACCCTCGGCGAGGACGTAGAATTTTGCCCGTTGCGCGCGTCTGAGAGGAACCGGCCCATGGCCGAAGAGCGCATCCAGAGGAGGCTCGCAGCTATCCTCGCCGCCGATGTAGTTGGATATTCCCGACTGATGGAAGCTGACGAGGAGGGGATGCGTGTCCGCCTTCGTAGCTTGCATGCCGAGCTGATCGACCCACGGATCGCCGCCGACGGCGGGCGCATCGTCAAGACGACCGGCGATGGCATCCTGGTCGAGTTTCCGAGCGCCGTGGACGCGGTGCGGGGCGCGCTCGACATTCAGGGCGCGATAAGACGGCGCAACGCGGACCTTTCCGAAGAAACCAGGATCGAATTTCGAGTCGGTATCAACGTGGGTGACGTGATCGTAGAAGGAGACGACATCCACGGCGAGGGAGTGAATGTTGCCGCCCGGCTGGAGGGGCTGTGCGGGCCAGGGGAAGTCTACGTCTCGGGCACGGTTCATGACCATGTCGAGGGAAAGCTTGCCGCGACCTTCGATGATTTGGGCGAGCAGACGGTCAAGAACATTGCGAAGCCCGTTCGGGTCTACCGAGCTCGCGAAGTGGACAGCGAATATGCCAGGCACGAAAGCACGGATGCGCCACCGTTGCCCGACAAGCCGTCCATTGCCGTGCTGCCGTTCGA
>PVBE011165804.1_pt1 | contig 14380 bp, 13 predicted proteins | sample 1631181 | NCBI WGS metagenome assembly PVBE01 (sample SAMN08397723, study PRJNA350692) | Marine metagenome, whole genome shotgun sequencing project. | isolation source: water | place: Pacific Ocean | collected 2012-04
ATCGATTATTACCGTATCAGCATTGACTGTATCGAAAACACTGCTTGCGACGATCACCCCTTCGGGCATCAATTTGTCAGCGGATTGGGATACGCCATCTGTCAGGCTGCTATCGATTATTTGGAGGAAAATAAAGAATTTCTTTTGTCAGGTGAAAACTCGAAAGACCAATTGAAAGAAACCAAGAAATCAAAAGTTGCTGCGGCAGCAATTGATCACGCGGCGGGAGGTGTGGCATGAAGCGTTCATACGTAATAGCCGTCGTTTTTGCGGCGGTCGTCTCCGGTTGGGTTCTTTCCGGGCAGTTTGCTGATGATGATTCGAAAATTGATACGGCTTCGTCACCAGTTGGTTCTGAAAAAGGTGCGGTAGAAAAAGCTGAATTGCCCAAAGTACGTGTCCGGGTATCAACGGCCCAGTCCAGGGTCAACGAACTCGTGATGCTGGGCAAGACTGAGGCGTCCCGAAAGGTCGAACTCAAATCTGAAACTTCCGGCAAAGTGGTTTCTCTGGCGGCGAAAAAAGGCCAAAGGGTAAAAAAAGGTGACATCATCGCAAAATTGGCCATGGATGATAGGCAGTCCCTACTGGTGGCAGCCAGGGCTTTGTTGCGCCAACGGGAAATTGAGTTTCAGGCGGCCAAGGAACTGTCAGCGCGAAATTTCCGCTCCAAAGTGAAGTTGGCGGAAACGCGGACGGATTTGGAAACAGCCAAAGCGGCGCTTGAAACAATTCGCCTGGATATCCGGCATACCGTCATCCGAGCACCTTTCGACGGTGTGCTTGATGAACGCCCGGTTGAACTGGGTGACTATGTTTCCGTCGGCCACCGGGTTGCCACGGTTATTGACCTGTCGCCGATCCTGGTAATTGGCGAGGTTACGGAACGTGAAGTCGATATGATCAAGAAAGGGGCTGATGCCAAGGCAAGGCTGGTCAGTGGCCGTGAGTTTGACGGTCGCATTCGCTATATCTCGTCGGAAAGCTTAAAGACCACCCGAACGTTCAAAGTGGAAATGGAAAACGATAATTTGGATGCCAGCATTATGGCCGGTATGACAGCCCAGATGCGGCTCAAGCTCGACGAGGTCAAAGCCCATCGGGTTTCACCGGCGGTGCTTACCTTGTCGGAAAATGGTGTGGTCGGAGTTAAAGCCGTTGAAGCCGGCGGCATGGTAAAATTTTACGCTATTGAACTGATCGCCGATACGCTGGACGGCATGTGGCTGGGCGGGTTGCCGCAAAAAGCAACACTGATAACCGTCGGCCAGGAATTTGTGCGTGCGGGACAAAAAGTAATCGCCGTCCCCGAAGGGGCTTCCACAGGCAATCAAAAAAATGATCTGGCGGTTTCCGCCCTTAAAGGCGACAAATCATGACCGCTAGAATAATCGAAGCGGCGATCACCCATTCGCGCACCATGATTACGACCCTATTTCTGATATTGGTTTCGGGTAGTGTTGCCTTTGTGGAAATACCAAAGGAAGCTAACCCCGACATCAATATACCCATTGTTTACGTCAATGCTAAGCTGGACGGTATTTCACCGGAAGACTCCGAACGACTGATAATTCGACCCATTGAGCAAGAACTCAGGGTCATTGAAGGCGTTGAGGAGATGCGGTCAACCGGATTCGAAGGCGGCGCTAATGTCATTTTGGAATTTGATGCCGGGTTCGATGCCGACAAAGCCATGGATGATGTCCGGGAGAAACTTGATCTGGCCAAACCAGAATTGCCCGATGAAACGGAAGAGCCCACCGTTCATGAGGTGAATTTCAGCTTGTTTCCGGTGCTTGTTGTGATTCTGTCAGGTGACTTGCCCGAAAGACAACTGATTGGATTGGCGAAGAAACTGCAAGATGAAATCGAGGGCATTCCCACTGTTTTGAAAGCTCAAATAGCCGGTGACCGCGACGAAATGGTTGAAGTGATCATCGATCCCGTAAAACTTGAGAGTTACGGCATCGAAGCATCTTCTGTCACCCAGGTTATGAGCGCCAATAATCTCCTTGTTGCGGCTGGCGCCCAAGATACGGGAAAAGGGCGTTTTTCCATTAAGGTGCCGGGTATTTTTGAAACGGTTGGGGATATCATGAACATGCCCGTTGTCGTCGCCGGCGACGCGGCGGTTCGCGTCAAAGACGTCGCCGAAGTACGCAATACGTTCAAGGACCCCAAAGGGTTCGCGCGGGTGGCTGGAAAAAATGCTGTTGCACTGGAAATCTCCAAGCGGACAGGCGAAAATATAATCGAGACCATAGAGGCAATCCGACGGACCGTCGAAGAGGAGCGTGCCAACTGGCCAGGGTATTTGCAGCGTGCGGTTCAGGTCAGCTTCTCTCAAGACAAATCCGATAATATCAGGGAAATGCTTGCCGATCTTCAGAACAATGTGCTGAGCGCAATTATTCTGGTTATGGTCGTTATCGTCGCCGTACTCGGCCTTCGGACCGCCGGTTTGGTGGGGATCGCTATCCCCGGTTCTTTCCTGATAGGTATTCTGGCTCTTGCCGCTTTTGGATTTACCCTCAATATCGTGGTGTTGTTTGGTCTTATTCTCGCTGTCGGCATGTTGGTTGACGGCGCCATCGTCGTTACGGAATTCGCCGATCGAAAAATGATCGGGGGTGAGCCGCGCAATCTAGCCTACAGCATGGCTGCCAAACGCATGGCATGGCCGATTATCGCTTCAACGGCGACGACGCTGGCCGCCTTCCTACCGTTATTGTTCTGGCCGGGAGTAGTCGGCGAATTTATGAAATTTCTTCCCATTACACTGGTGGTGACGTTGGCTGCTTCGCTGTTGATGGCGTTGATCTTCGTACCGACCTTGGGATCAATTTTTGGCAAGCCCGGTGCCATGGATGACCAAACCATGCGGGTGATGGGCGCGGGTGAAACCGGCGATATAGAGGATGTTGGCGGCTTCACCGGTACCTATATTCAATATTTGAAAATCGCCTTGCGTCATCCGGCGAAAGTTCTATTAGCGGCGATCCTAATGCTGGTGGCGGTTCAGACCGCGTATGCCTTTTTCGGCAAAGGTGTCGAATTTTTTCCCGATGTAGAACCCGAAAACGCCAAACTACAGGTGCGGGCCAGAGGTAATCTGTCGATCCACGAGAAAGACGCTCTAATGCGGCAGGTGGAGAGCCGTATCCTCGGCATGACCGAATTCCAAACCATCTATACCAGAACGGGCCAAGACGAAGACAGCCGTGAAGCAGAGGACATCATTGGCACGATTTCCTTGGAATTTATCGATTGGGATAAACGCCGTCCTGCCAGCCAAATCCTCGATGAGGTTCGAGCCAAGACAAAAGATTTGGCTGGGATTTACATAGACGCCCGTAAACAGGAAGATGGGCCGCCCGTTGGTAAGCCCATTCAGTTACAAATTACATCGCGCCATGGGGAATTATTGGAAAAAGAGGCGCTGAAAATCAGAGCCAAACTGGAAAAGATGCCGGGGTTGCTCAATATTGAAGATTCACGACCGCTGCCGGGTATCACCTGGGAAGTCTCCGTTGACCGGGCTCAGGCTGCCAAGTTCGGCGCGGACATTCGAACCATTGGACAGGTAATTCGACTTGTCACCGGCGGTATTAAGGTTGACGAATACCGGCCTGATGACAGCGATGATGAAGTGGAAATCCGCGTTCGCTATCCGGTTGAATTCCGTACGATCAAACAGCTTGATTCAATTCGGGTGAGGACGGCGCAGGGGCTCGTGCCGCTGAGCAATTTTGTCAAACGCCACGCTGAACCGAAAATCGGTACAGTTAATCGCGTGGACGGCCAACGTGTGCTCTGGGTTAAGGCTGATTTGGATCCTGGTCTGCTGGCTGACGACAAGGTCCAGGAAATTGCGGCCTGGTTGAAGACGACGGGTATCGACCCCCGTGTCCGAATAAAATTCAAAGGCGAGGATGAAGAGCAGAGAAAAGCCCGCGACTTTCTTTCCAAGGCGTTTATTGTTGCCCTGTTTATCATGGCAATTATTCTGGTGACTCAGTTCAACAGCTTTTATTCCGCACTCCTGATCCTATCGGCGGTGATCATGTCGACCATTGGCGTGTTTATCGGACTGCTTTTAACCGGTCAGCCTTTCGGTATCGTGATGAGCGGGGTCGGTGTCATCGCTTTGGCGGGGGTCGTTGTTAATAACAACATTGTTCTCATTGATACGTTCGACCGCATGAAGAAACGGTACAGTGATCCGACCGAGGCAATATTGCGAACCGGGGCGCAACGTATGCGGCCGGTTTTGCTGACCACCGCAACGACCATTCTCGGTTTGTTGCCGATGGTCTTCCGGGTGAATATCGACTTTGTCACGCGGGAAGTGGCCTTTGGCGCGCCCTCCACCCAATGGTGGACACAATTGGCGACGGCCATTGTGTTCGGATTAGGATTCGCGACTTTCCTGACCTTACTGGTTACGCCGGCTTCCCTAATGCTTCGCGCCAACGTTCATAGCTGGTTTGAGAAACGGGCGAACCGGAAGTTGGCGGCCGAAATTAACGCCGCTGAGTAACTTCAGTCGGCGGACTTATTTTCAATTTCTTCAACCAAGTTCATTCCCGCTTCTGCATTGGGTTTGGCGTTCGCTTTTGCCTCAAGGGCCTTATAGGTGCGGGCACCGAAGGGAAACGTTACAATATAGACAACCAATATAACCGTCAGGGTCAGCCAGGGCGCGCTGACAATCAACGCTGCCAGCAGGCCAACCGTCAGCATGGTCAGCAGCACAAAGCGATGCTGAACCCGGAGATTTTTAAATGAATAGGTTGGTAGTTGGCTGACCAGCAGGCCCGAAACAGCGATGATAAATACGGCGACGACAAATGGCTGGCGAATAAAGTCGGCTTCAATTTGGAACGACAATATTATCGGCAATAATACTAGTCCGGCACCTGCCGGCGCGGGAACACCGGCGAAAAAATTCTTGGTCCAGGCAGGTTGGTCCGGCTCGTCGATACCAGTGTTAAAACGCGCCAGCCGAAGGGCGCAGCAAATGCTGAAGAGCAGGACAAGTACCCATCCGATCGGTCCTGCGTCTTTCATCGTCCAGAGATACAGCAGCAGGGCAGGGGCGACGCCAAATCCGATAAAGTCAGAAAGGCTGTCCAGTTCCGCACCGAACTTACTGGTGCCTTGAAGCGCCCGCGCCAAACGTCCATCCAGGGCGTCCAGAACGCCAGCGATAACCAGCGATACGATTGCGGGTTCCCATTTTTCTTCAAGACCGAACCTCAAGGCGGTAAGTCCCGCGCATAAAGCCAACATCGTAAGGATGTTCGGGATCATCTTGTTGAAGGATAATTCCTTAAGTCTTTTTCGACGTGTTCCCAACATAAAGTTACCCTATCTAACATGGTCTATCTTATCTCGCCATTGCGTGCCGGTTCCTGGGCGCGAAAATCCGCAATAACTGTTTCTCCGGCGATGGCCCGTTGGCCGACAGCTACCATAGGCGGCACACCATTGGGCAAAAATACATCGACGCGGCTGCCGAATCTTATCAGACCAAATCGTTCACCGGCTTTCATCGATTGTTCTTCCGATAAATCGCATTTTATCCGCCGCGCAATCAAGCCGGCAATCTGAACGACACCGACATCCGCTCCGTCCTCGGTTTTTAAATGAAAGCTCTGGCGCTCATTAAATTCACTCGCCTTGTCGAGAGAGGCGTTAAAAAACTTGCCCTGGCGATAGGCTAATTTAACGATTCGACCGGCTATCGGAATTCTGTTCACATGTACGTCGAATACGTTCATAAAAATTGAAATTCGATTTCGCGGTGTATCGCCAAGTCCGATTTCAGCGGGTGGTGCCGCCAGCCCGATACTTTGGACGACGCCGTCCGCCGGACTGATGACGAGGCCATCGCGTACCGGCGTTGTCCGGTCGGGATCGCGAAAGAAATAGGCGCACCAGAAGGTGAGGATCACACCGACCCAGCCCAAAGGCTGATAATAGTAGGCGGAGAGCGCAGTGATGGCGGCTAATATACCTATAAAGGGCCAACCGGCGCGATTGATGGGCACCAATACCGATTTCAACAAGTTTCGATCCTTTCTTTGTACGGTCTCTCCAGAAAAACCATACGTCCCAGAAAGAAATAATCCGTTAAGCCCGGGTTTTAACCGGGATTAACGAACTAGTACAGTGCCGTGCGAAAAATGGCGGAATTAAATTAGTTAGCTAATGTTTGTAGAGGCCTGGATGATTTCAGCTTCTTTACGTACGATCTCTTTGATTTTGTTAAACACACCATGTCCAATTTGACGTACGCGTTCAGGCGAAATGCTCAATTTTTCACCCAGTTCGCCAAGGGTTTGCCGATCATTCTGAATTCGCCGATCAATGAATATTTGACACTCCCCGTTCGAGAATTGATCCAGGGCCTGGGCAATCAATTTTCTCTGGAAATTGCAATTCCTGCATATCGCCATAACTGGTTTCCTGGTCATCCGGAGGATCAAGCAGACCGCCCAGTAACACCGTTTTTTCTTCATCGCTGATGGTTTTATTGAGCGATGGGTCATGGTTGCTCATCCGCTTTTCCATGGTGATAACTTCATATTCCGCTACCTTGGGGCGTTTCATAATCAACTCGACATCATCTTGCGACAAATGGATATCAACGCCATCTCTCAGTTCCATTTTCATTCGCCGCAGGTTGAAAAATAGCTTTTTCTGGCCAACGATCATGCCAATGCGCACCAGCGACCAGGAGCACATGATGAACTTCTGCATGGCCGCTTTTATCCACAATTTGGCATAGCTAGAGAGTCTGAAACCATGGCTTTGATCGAATCGATGAATAGACTACAATAGCCCGATGAAGCTCTCCGAGATTAAATCTTCCTACGATAATCCGTATCGCTTGAATCCGTTGGCGAACTTCGCAACCAGGCGTAGATGGCTGGTCATAAGAGCTTCCAGGGCTCTTTTCTCTTCGGTTTCTTGCCAAGCCGCCATGTAACGGCGTTCATCTACCAGAGTCAGCATAGGATACTTACAGATTTCCCCGATTACGGCAGAAATCAATATCATAAAGCAGCGTCACGGCTTGTTCTCCTGAATTGCGAGAACTTATGATTGTGTTTTTTTATCCGGTTTTCTTTTTTGCCTAAGATCCAACAGAGCTGTGATGGGGCAGTCGGCGACATTTTAATCAGTGTCCGGTATCTGGCTTCACTTTCCCTTAACGTGATTTCAGCGGTCATCTTTGGCGTAACATCAATGGCTATTCCGTACGCGCCCAAGAATTTTCCAGTTCCTTGTTCGCATATCGGCGTGCTGCTCAAGGAGAAATATTTAGTAACTCCATTCTGGTCATTTATGTCGATGGTAAAATCTCTGAAGGGCTGATGGAAAAACCGCTGAAATCTACTTTGGTCATTTTGTCAGACGAAATCAGGTGGTTAATCTTCTTGCCGAAAAAATAACTAGACTCCAGACTGAGGATATCTGAAAAACGTCCTGAAATATTGGTGATTACGGATTCGCTGTCGATATCCCACGTCCAATCCGACAACATTTGTACGATATTCTCCGACCGTTAGATGGCTTCATCGCCATCCAAACAAGCCGAATTTCTATCTGATTTGTGGACTTTTTCCTCACCTACTTGCTGGTGACTTTTCGAGACAATTCAAATCGTTTTGAGCACTGTGCGTACTTCATTCCAGGGTGTACCAAACAGTGCATGATCAATGGTAAAGTCTAGTTAATCGAAGGGAGAGTGAATACTTGGCCTGGAAAAATCATATCGGGATTTTTAATTTGTTCCTTATTGGCTTGATAGATAACAGTGTAGCGAAAGCCGGTACCATAGGTGCGCCGGGCGATACGCCATAAGCTGTTACCGGATTCAACCACGATCAAACTACCGGGTTTGACCCCGGTAAGCGGCACGGATCTGGCAAATACCACTTCGATTCGGGCCAATACTTTGCCGTCCTTATTTACCTGATCCGCCCGCAATGTATACACGCCCGGTTTAACATGTTTATCCGGCGACTGCAGCCAGCGACCTTTTTGATCAGCGGCACTGCGACCGAAGAAATTGTTGTTGATATATGTATGGATCATGGCGCTTGGCGCCGCCTTGCCGATGACATCCAGTTTTCCTTGTTCGTCATAGTCAATGGTATCGACCGAAAGGGCGATGGTGTGCCCATCCGCAGAATCGGGTGTCGGTTTTTGCAGCACCTCGATACCGCCGCCACCTTTCTTGGGTACTATCATAGCCAAGGGCTGGGTCGGATCGCCGGTTGGCCGTCCGGCGATATCTTTGCCCTTTTCGGGAACAACCAAAACGACGTTCGAATCCGACGGCATCAATTTGCCGTCCGCCCCTATCATTGTAAGAGACAGCTGGCGGCTGCCCGGCGCCAACGGCGTTGTCGGAACAAAAACCCATTCGCCACGTTGGTCAGCGGTTACTTCCCCGATTTTTTTGTCACCGTCGAAAATTTCCACTTTTGCGCCGGGCATGGCGCGGCCGGCCATAACGGTGTCACCCTGAGGATTGATGCGGACGATATCAAAACTGGGGCGAACGATCTGAGGTGCATCAACCTTTGTCTTCACCGGTGCTTTTGGTTTTGCCTGCTGCAGCGGTTGAGCGGCGGAATCTTTTTTCTGCGACGTGTCATTGACGTCGTCGAGAACGAAATTCAAAGTAATCGCCGCAACGACGACCATGCTGCCGATAATGGCCAAGAGTGCCGATTTAGTCACATTCACCTCATCTGCTGAGTTGGTGACGGCCAGAGTAGTACGTGGCGCTGCGCGAGGCAATAATCACGAGAAAAAAGATGAACAGTGTTATTAACTGCCCAAAAAATCAACACTTATCAGTGCTGCCGCCGCCGCCAAGGCCAACGGCAAAAGTGAAATTACCGCGATCATCAGTGGAATCGCGATCTGCTTCCTCAATATCGAAGAGAGAGGGATACGTCCAAGCGCTGTATCGGCGAACAGGACAAATCCGACGAGAACCAGAGAAGGAGCAAAAGTCGCGCTTTCCTCTAGGAGGCGGACCGCTAAAATCAACAAAGCGCCGCCTCCGGCCAACAACAGGCAGAAGCCGAAAACAAATCGTTGTTTAGGCCAGTTCCACACAAACAGCCCCAAATTTGCTGCGGCCAATCCAATGGCGATTTCTGCATCGGCGGGTAGACCGGCGATTGCCGATACCGCCGCCAGACCACATGCTGCCATGATCATCATGGCCGTTGCAGACGCCATGCCGATGCGGATTTGCGCCCCGACTTTCAGCAGCCGGAAAACCAGTATGCCCCAGATCAGTAGCAGGAAAACGGTCCACAGGTCTAATCCCGCCCGCAGCCAGGCGATCAAGGCGATGCCGGAAACAATTACAATGACGGTTTCCCAAAGGCGAAAATTCAAATTCTGTATTGGCAGGAAATAGTCGAGCAGGACACCAAGCAAAAGCAATGTAGCCGTGGTGCTGACAATGGCGCCGCTGCCCGGTATCGGGGGAAATTCCGGCGATCCTAATACCAAGGCGCTGACCCAGGCGAAGGCGACACCGACCGAGGCGCCGGGAAGAGAACGCTGTGGGTTGAAACCGGTCCCACCCTTGGCGGTCAGTTTAAGTAAGCCGACCAGAACTGCTACACCCAAAAACGGCGTCAGGTACGATGAAATCCAAATTTTCGATAAATACTCTATCATATTCCGATTTGATATTTATTCTACTTATCCAACAGGCGTAACCTGATTCGGCACCGTTTTCAATTGGGGGGGGAAGTGCATACGCCTTTAAGACAAATAAAATAAATCTGTATAAGATGCGCGCTAACGCTATCGAATAAAAGGTCGGACGAACACAATATGAAAGACATCAATGCAATCGCCGTTTTTTGCGGCTCCAAAGCCGGGGCATCACCAGCTTACGAGGCATCGGCCAGGGAACTGGGCGGTGCTATGGCGGAGAAGGGGATTCGCCTGGTGTTCGGCGGTGGGCGTATCGGCATCATGGGGTTCGTCGCCGACGAAGTGCTGTCCGGCGGGGGTGAAGTCACCGGTGTCATCCCGCATTTTCTCCATGACCTGGAAGTCGGACATGACGGTGTGACGGAATTGATCGCCGTTGAATCCATGCATGAACGCAAAAATGCCATGTTCATGCGGTCCGACGCCTTCGTCATACTGCCGGGTGGGCTTGGTACGCTGGATGAATGCCTGGAAATAATTACCTGGAAACAGTTGCAGCTCCACGCCAAGCCCATTGTAATATTGGACGTCGATGGCTACTGGAAAACCTTAAGGACGTTGATAGAAGGTGTTATTGACGGCGGTTTCGCCCATCCTAAGGCCCGCGACCTGTTCGTCATTGTCTCCTCGGTCGACGAAATTTTCACTGCCATTGCTAATGCTCCCGAACCTGACCGCGAAGTGTTGGAAGATCATCTATAGAAATACCTGCCGAAACCTTGTATTTCCCTGCAACTGACCTTGCTATTTGGGCTCTTGGCCCTTATGTTCCGGGCCGTCCGAGATTAAATCATCGCCAGGGGCCCCCCCCCGCCGGACTTTCAGTGAAGAACAGTAGGCTATTCCATGACACTGGAGTTCAATTAAATGAGCAAAATTAAAGTTGCTAATCCGATCGTCGAACTCGACGGCGACGAAATGACCCGCATTATTTGGCAGTTCATCAAAGATAAATTGATCCTGCCCTATTTGGATGTGGATTTGAAATATTATGATTTGGGCGTTGAAAAACGCGACGAAACCAATGACCAGATAACCATTGATTGCGCCAACTCTATCAAGGAATACGGCGTCGGCGTCAAATGTGCGACCATCACTCCCGATGAGGCGCGGGTCGAAGAGTTTGCTCTCAAGGAAATGTGGCGTTCGCCCAATGGAACCATCCGTAATATTCTGGGCGGCACCATTTTCCGCCAGCCCATCATCTGTAAAAACGTGCCGCGCCTAGTGCCGGGCTGGACCAAGCCCATTGTCATCGGCCGTCACGCTTTTGGCGATCAATATCGGGCAACTGATTTCGTTTTCCCCGGCGCCGGCAAGCTGACCGTCAAATTTGTTCCCGAGGACGGCGACGACGTGATTGAACACGAAGTCTTCGACGCACCGTCGGGCGGCGTTTCCATGGCCATGTACAATCTGGACGATTCAATCCGGGGTTTCGCCCAGGCCTGCATGAATTATGGTCTTGATCTCGGCTGGCCGGTCTATCTGTCGACCAAGAACACCATCCTCAAACGTTATGACGGCCGCTTCATGGACCTGTTCCAGGAAGTTTACGAAGAGGAATTCAAAGGTAAATTCGAAGCCAAGGGCATTTCCTACGAACACCGCCTGATCGACGACATGGTAGCCTGCGCCATGAAATGGGACGGCGGTTACGTCTGGGCCTGTAAAAACTATGATGGCGATGTGCAGTCCGACACCGTCGCGCAGGGTTTTGGATCCCTGGGGCTGATGACTTCGGTACTGATGACTCCGGACGGTAAGACGGTTGAAGCCGAAGCCGCCCACGGCACGGTCACGCGGCACTATCGCCAGCACCAGCAGGGCAAGGAAACCTCAACTAATCCCATCGCCTCAATCTTCGCCTGGACCCGCGGTCTTTACTACCGGGGTACCTTCGATGAAACGCCAGAGGTGGTGGAATTCGCCAACAAGCTCGAAGAGGTTTGTATTGAAACAGTGGAATCAGGTCATATGACCAAGGATTTGGCGCTTTTGATCGGCCCCAATCAGCCCTGGCTGACCACCCAGCAGTTCCTCGACAAACTGGACAAGAACCTGCAGGCTAAAATGGGTTAATTCGGATGACTGGGGATACCCAAACCGGGTGCCCCCAAATCGGCTATTAACGCTTGACTGCGGGGCTCTTGAGCCGTAAAAAACCGCCATCTTGATGGGGCTGGGCCAAATTAAATTTTGCCAAATTAAGTTTTGTTGAGCCCGTTTATATTATTAGATTTGAAGGATTAAGATTATGGCGCGCCGTTGTGATGTCACCGGAAAAGACGTTTTGACCGGCAATAATGTGAGCCACGCGCACAATAGGACGCGTCGGCGCTATTTGCCCAATGTTCACAAAATGACACTTTTCTCGGATGCTCTTGGTAAGGTGAAACTGAAAGTTTCCGCTTCGGCGCTGCGTTCGATTGGACATAAAGGTGGCCTCGACGCCTATCTGATGGCTACATCCGATACAAAATTGGCACCGGAAGCCCTCAAGATCAAAAACCGTATCAAAAAAGCCCAGGCCAAAAAAGCCGCCTGACAGCCGTTTGAAACTTCAGTTTTTATTAAAATCTAGCTGTTTAGGCGAGGTTTTTGTGTTGTCACACCTGTTTACATAGCCGCTAGACCTCTTTCATTCCCCGGATACACGACTCCACTATAGTCCCCTTGCTTGGCGGAGATACCGCCATACATGTTGTCCTCCCAAGGCGGGTTTAAGAGCAGCCCAGTCGCCGGAAATCCTGCTCCCCGCCACCGGACGCCTAAGGTTCCATTTCCCGCATGAGGCGGAAAAAATTAACTATGGGGGGTGCAGCATGACCAAGTTTCTCGTTTCAGATGACAACAAAACCGGTTTCAGGTTTGAAGAAATCCTGATGATCCTGCGTGAGGATATCATTTTCCGCTGTTACAAGGTCGTCGATGACCACCGGCCGACAACGCTCCGTGTGCTTGGTAACAATATGAATATATTGGGTTTGTTGAGTGAAGCCATAAAACTGGCCAGCATTTTCACCGAAACGCTCAACCAGTCCTTCGAACCCAGCACCTCGTCTGACGGCGTCGAACCGCGGATCGGCACTTCCTAACATATTTAGCCCCGCAAATACCGGGCGGGTTCTCCGAACCCTTGGCTTACAGCCTATAGGCACCATTGCGCAGTCGCGCATGCCAGCCTTAGCAATTATTGATTTATCGCGTAGGTTGGCTATCAGGACCTTACCTATGTTCAAACCATTGTAACACGCGAAAGTTTGCAGCGCTGGCCGTCTAGAGATAAATTCTCTCGATGGCCAGTCATCTTCGATTATCCCTCTTTTATGCCGCTTTGTTTTGCCTGATGGGTGTGTTACTGCCTTTCTGGCCAGTCTGGCTTACGGCGCGGGGGCTGAGCGCTGAGGATATCGGGCTTATCTTCGGCGCGGCGACATTTATCCGCGTCATTGCAAATCCTTTGATCGCCCAGGAGGCGGACAGGCGGGGATCGCGTAAACCCTTTATGATCGTCTTGTCGGCCCTGTCATTTTTTATCTTTTTGATCTATTTCGGTATCCAGGCATTCTGGCCAATTCTGTTGGTGACCTTGGCTTTTAACGCCTGCTGGGGGGCGTTGATGCCGTTGGCTGAAAGTCTCACAATGATGAAAGCCAAGCAGGACGGCTTCGAATACAGCCGAGTGCGGCTCTGGGGCTCGCTATCATTTATCGTCTCGGCGGCCAGTGCCGGTTGGGTGTTATCCCGCACCGGAGAGGAGATTATCATGCCCATGTCGGCGGTGGCTTTGGTGCTGACGACCCTGGTCGCCTTTTACCTCCCGCGCACGCGGGCGCCTCAGGCTTCCCGGGAGACCGTCGGCCGGTTTCCGGTGGTATCCCTATTGGCCAATCGGCCGTTTGTTCTGATGATGATTGCGGCGGCGTTTATACAGTCTAGTCATGCCGTCTATTACGGTTTCGCCACCATACATTGGCGGAGCGTCGGCTTTTCCAACACCTTGATCGGGTTTCTTTGGGCAGAAGGTGTCATTGCCGAAATAATTCTGTTTATCTACGGCGCCCGTATATTGGGGAAACTAGGGCCGGCGAAGCTAATATTGCTGGCCGGGGCCGCAGGGGCCGTTCGCTGGGTTCTGACGGGGGCTACCGATGACTTAAGTGTCCTTATGCTGCTGCAAACACTCCATGCTTTCACTTTTGGCGCCGCACATTTGGGGGCCGTGCATTATATTGACGTCAATATTCCGACGGAACTGTCGGCAACGGCTCAAAGCCTCTACGCTGCCGTCGTTATGGGTCTGGCAATGGGTACGATGATGATACTGGCTGGTCATTTATACGGCAATTTCGGCGCCGCCGCATTTTACTGGGTTGCCCTGTTGTCAGCCTCAGGAATTCTGGTAATTGTCATGCAAATGTATGCAGATAAGCATATTAAATTTTGTAAATGATATATTGATCGCATATCAAAATTTATTGAGAACATTTTATTTAAAAATGTAAGCAAAATAACATAAACAAAAAAAATATAATGAAAACAATTAGTTGTAGATCGAATCAAATTTTGGTGCATGATAGGCCGAAATTAGTGGACCATAACCCCTTTTGGCTGGTTG
>PVBE012184316.1_pt1 | contig 14380 bp, 5 predicted proteins | sample 1631181 | NCBI WGS metagenome assembly PVBE01 (sample SAMN08397723, study PRJNA350692) | Marine metagenome, whole genome shotgun sequencing project. | isolation source: water | place: Pacific Ocean | collected 2012-04
CGGGCGACAAGATGGCCGGCCGTCACGGCAACAAGGGTGTGATTTCGCGCATCCTGCCGGTCGAGGACATGCCGTTCCTTGAAGACGGTACGCCCGTCGACATCCTGCTCAACCCCCTCGGCGTGCCGAGTCGAATGAACGTCGGGCAGTTGCTTGAACTTCACATGGGCTGGGCAGCCCGTGTGCTCGGGTTCCAGTGCATTACGCCAGTATTCGACGGCGCAACCGAGCAAGAAGTGCTCGACTGCATTGACGAGGCAAACGCACATGTTGATTCCCGCCTAAGTCAGTTTGAAGAGACCCGACAGAATCCGGGCGGTTCACGCGAACTTCTTGCTCGCGTGCCATTCGGCGGCAAGGCCCAGCTCTACGACGGCCGTACGGGCGAAGCGTTCGCTCAACCGACCTCGCTCGGCTACATGTACATGCTCAAGCTGCACCATCTGGTGGATGACAAGATTCACGCTCGCGCCACCGGCCCCTACAGCCTCATCACCCAGCAACCGCTCGGTGGCAAGGCCCGTACAGGTGGTCAGCGATTCGGTGAGATGGAAGTCTGGGCATTGGAAGGCTACGGAGCCGCCCACGTGCTTCAGGAACTGCTCACTGTCAAGAGTGATGATGTCGAGGGGCGCACCAAGATTTACGATTCGATGGTCAAGGGCACGAACACGCTTGAGGCGGGTATGCCGGTCGTCTTCGACGTCCTCTGCCACGAGATTCGTGGCCTTGGCATGAACATCAATCTCGAGAAGTCCCACGATGAAGTGGGTCCGATGCTCTGATCGGCCCTGAGTGACTGAAACTGATCCCCCACTCGGATTTTTACGGACACGCAATCCATGACCGAGAACGTCTTTGATCGAGTAAACGACTTCACGTCAGTCAAGATTACCTTGGCGAGCCCCAACGACATCAGGAGTTGGAGCTTTGGTGAAGTCAAGAAGCCCGAAACGATCAACTACCGCACGTACCGCCCTGAAAAGGACGGCCTCTTTTGCGAACGGATCTTCGGACCCGAGCGCGATTATGAGTGTGCATGCGGCAAGTACAAGGGCACCAAGTTCAAAGGGATCATCTGCGATCGCTGCGGCGTCAAAGTCACGCACTCGCGTGTTCGCCGCAAGCGCATGGGGCACATCAACCTTGCCGCGCCGATCGTGCATATCTGGTTCTTCAAGGCACTCCCGAGTCGCCTTGGCACGCTTCTTGGGATGAAGACTTCTGATCTTGAGAAGGTCATCTACTTTCAGGACTATGTCATCACCGATCCCGGCGACACCGAACTGGAATACCGACAGGTCGTCGATGAAGATACGTGCCGCGAACTTCAGCGCGAATATGGACCATCCGCCTTTAAGGCCATGATGGGCGCCGACGCCGTTATCGAGTTGCTGCACGGGCTCGATCTGACCGCAACTGCAGCTGAGATACGAGACGGACTCACCAAGACGCGATCCAAGCAGAAGATCAAGGATCTTGCGAAGCGGCTCAAGATCGTCGAGCAACTACGCTACAGCGACAACGAACCCACGTGGATGGTGCTCGACGTGATCCCGGTCATTCCTCCGGATCTCCGCCCCCTCGTGCTACTCGACTCGGGCAACTTCGCAACCAGCGACTTGAACGACCTCTATCGCCGGATCATCAACCGCAACAACCGTCTCAAGAAGCTCATGGATCTCAACGCCCCGGAGGTCATCATCCGCAACGAAAAGCGGATGCTCCAGCAGGCAGTCGATGCGCTCTTCGACAACGACCGATGCCGCCGACCAGTACTCGGCAGTAGCAATCGTCCGCTCAAATCACTCACCGACATGATCAAGGGCAAGCAGGGTCGCTTCCGCGAAAACCTGCTGGGCAAGCGTGTGGACTACTCCGCGCGTTCCGTCATCGTGGTGGGACCGGAACTCAAGCTTCATCAGTGTGGTCTTCCAAAGAAGATCGCCTTGGAGCTCTATCAGCCGTTCATCATTCGCAAGCTCAAGGAACACGGGCTTGCAGACACGATCAAGTCCGCCAAGAGAATGCTTGAGCGACGCGACCCGGAGGTCTGGGACATTCTGGAGCAGGTGATCTACCAGCATCCCGTCATGCTCAATCGCGCCCCCACCCTTCACAGAATGGGTATTCAGGCGTTCGAACCGGTACTCGTTGAAGGCAACGCGATCACACTGCACCCTCTGGTCTGCACGGGATACAACGCCGACTTCGATGGTGACCAGATGGCAGTCCACCTGCCACTCTCAATCGAAGCCCAGGTCGAGACGCATGTGCTCATGCTTTCGACTCACAACATCTTCTCGCCGGCCAACGGCAATCCGATCGTCTCGCCCAGTCAGGACATCATCATGGGCATGTATTTCCTCACCCATATGGATGAGGAAAACAAAAAGCCCGACCGCGAACTCCATGCTTTCCGCGACTTGGCTGAAGCCCTCATGGCATTGGAGCACAAGCAAATTTCGCTTCATGAGCGAATCGTGGTGCGTCTATCACGCTTCACGCAACAGGTCATGAGCGAGCGCGGCGACGTCGAGCCGATTGGCAAGAGTGGGCGGGTCGTTACGACTGTCGGTCGACTTCGTTTCGCTGCAATTCTTCCAGACGGCATGCCGTTCTACAACTGCACCCTTGGCAAGAAGGGCTGCAGCCGCGTCATTGACGATACGTTCAAATATTGCGGCCGGGCTGCAACGCTGACGCTGCTGGATGATCTCAAGGAGATCGGCTTCAAGACAGCCACGACATCCGGGCTCTCCATCGCAATCACCGACATGCGGATTCCCGCCTCGAAGCCTGATCTTCTTGGCGTGGCTCAGAAGAAGGTTGATGCCGTCAAGCGGGCCTATGCCGCCGGTGCCATCACAGAGCGAGAGCGACATAATCAGTTGCTCGATATCTGGGCTCACTGCAGGGAAGAATTGACAAAGGCACTGGTCGAGACACTCAAGCATGACCGCCGCAACATGGATACGTTGCAGGAAGTCCCGATCGACAGCAACGAGGGACAGCACTACTTGAATCCCGTGTATCTCATGTCGACCTCGGGTGCCCGAGGCAATGTGAGCCAAATGCAGCAGCTCGCTGGCATGCGTGGTTTGATGGCCAAGCCCAGCGGCGAGATCATCGAAACACCCATCCGCGCAAACTTTCGCGAAGGTCTCAATGTGCTTGAGTACTTCTCGTCAACGCACGGAGCCCGAAAGGGACTTGCTGATACGGCACTCAAGACGGCCGACTCTGGTTACCTCACGAGAAAGCTGTACGACGTCGCCCAAGCCGTGGTCGTCACCGAACACAACTGTGGAACCCGGCGAGGCATCTCCAAGCGTGCGATTTACAAGGGTGAAGAAGTAGATGTCCCGCTCCGCGAGATCATCACCGGACGCACCAGCAGGCAAACGATCATCAATCCGCTCACGGACGATGTTATCGTAAAAGAGAATGACATCATCACCGGTGAGATTGCCGCCAAGATCGAGAAGCTCGGAATCGACTCGGTACAAGTGCGTAGTCCACTGACGTGTGATACTGCACGAGGTATCTGTGCATGCTGTTACGGCATGGATATGTCGACCGGAAATCTGGTTGAAGGCGGCCTTGCGGTCGGGACCATTGCCGCGCAGTCGATCGGTGAGCCCGGCACACAGCTGACCATGCGAACATTCCATACCGGCGGTATCGCGTCGCGCAGTTTGACCGAAACGTCATACCGCGCCGGACATTCTGGCACAGCCCAGATTCGAGACTGCCGCGAAGTTGAAGTGGAACTCGAAGGCACAATGTGCCTGGTCGCACTCAAGCGGCAGGGCGAAATTGCTGTGCTCGATGATCGCGGCAGAGAACTTGAGAAGTACAAGGTTCCCTACGGCGGCATTATCCACACCAAGAACGACCAAGAAATATCCAAGGGCCAGGTTCTGGTCGAGTGGAACCCCCACCTCACTCCAATCCTCGCAGAGGAGAGCGGAATCGTTCGCTTCAAGGACATTGAGATTGGCAAGACCATCCGCAAGGAGGCTGCCAAGGGTGCCGATCAAGACGAGCTTATTGTCATCGAGCACACTGGCGAAATGCACCCGCAGATCCTGATCGAAGACAAGGATGGTCACATCCTTGACTTCCATCATCTTCCTGCGAAGTGCCGAATCGAGGTTGAAGAAGGCCAGAAGATCAGCCAGGGCGAGATGCTCGCACGCCAACCCAAGGATGTTGCCGGTTCGGCCGACATTACCGGCGGCCTTCCCCGGGTTACTGAGATCTTCGAAGCTCGAACGCCCAAGGATCCAGCGATCATGTCCAAGGTCTCGGGCACGATCGAGTTGCACGATGCTGTCCGCAAGAACAAGATGACTGTTCGGGTCATCACCGATGTCCAGGAAGAAATCGACCACCATGTCCCGCAAGGCAAGCACCTGCTCGTGCATGCTGGAGACTGGGTCGAGGCGGGAGATCCGCTGACCGAAGGTCCACTTGACCCCCAAGAGATCCTGTCGATTCGCGGCGAAGAGGTCGTCTTCAACTACATGCTGGATGAAGTCCAGAACGTGTATCGCGCGCAGGGCGTTCCGATTTCGGACAAGCACATCGAGACGATTCTCTCGTGCATGCTCTCGAAGGTACTGGTCAAGCGGCCGGGCGACACAGGTTTGCTCCCGGAGGAGATCATCGATCGCCACGCATTCCGAGGATATAACCAGTCGACGAGCGCAAAACTTCGAATTGAAGATGCTGGCGAGACTTCGTTGATCGTCGGAGATCTCGTCGACCGCGCCGAAGCCAAGGAAGTCAATGCAGTCGCCGAAGCAGAAGACAAGAAACCAGCCAAGACCAAGCGGGCCCAACCTGCAACGGGCCAGACGTTGCTACTCGGCATCACGAAGGCTTCGCTGCAATCTGATTCATTCCTCTCAAGCGCATCATTCCAAGAGACCACCAAGGTGCTCACCGAAGCCTCGTTGCGAGGTGCGGTCGACGAACTTCGTGGCCTCAAGGAAAATGTCCTGCTCGGACACCTGATCCCGGCGGGGACCGGGTTCCGCACCTACACGGACATGCAGGTGGAGCGTCTCGCAGAGCCGCCAACCACCGAGGAAGACGACGCCAGAGCCGCAATGGAAGCTGCTGCGGTGAGAGCCGAAGCACTCGGAGCCGAGCCGCCGACTGTCATGGGTGGCAGCGTCGCCGAGCCCGAGCCACTCCCTGAGCCCATGGAAGCCATCACGGCCGGACCCGCTGAAGAGTCCACGCCTTGAGCCTGAGTCCCCCTCTGCGAAGAGGGGATGTGGCCGATTACACAACGACAGCGACGCCCTATCGCCTGATGGAGATAGGGCGTCGTTCTTTGGGCTTCGGAGAGATACCAAGTGCCTGCGGCACCGCCGCCCGCACACCCCACATGAATCTCGCTTATCCGCCACAAACCGGTCCCTGCCGGGGTGGAGTTGACAGCCCCAGTGTTCCGCACACACCTCAGAGTATTCCAAACCCCAGGACGCCCAGATCCATCAAATCGGTTCGCCTCAACTGGGCCCCAAAGGGGTATTACCTATCACATCCCAAAGCCCCTCAATCGACACCCGTTCCAAAGCGGCTGGCGATATACTTCAAGATCCATTCTTTGCCCCAAATGGACATCGCGTGGATGGATCCTGCGGCGTACTTTGAGCGAATACAAATGTATCCAGAATACGAACTTGCGTGAGAGACTGAGAAAGATCCCCTGAGGCTTTCCATGGTGTGGGACAGATCGAGTTGAGACATCCTCGGGAATGAGCCCCGAGGAAGAATAGGGCCATTCTGGCCGAGAGATGAGACGACACATGACTACACGTCGCTGCGTTCGCTTTACGCTCCTTGCAACCCTGTCGTTGGCCACGGCCAGCGCGGTTATGGCGGCCCGCCCCTCATCAGGCTCGGCCCGACCTCAACACAACGCAGCGACACCGACAAGGTTGCCCCTCGTGGCAGGTGTTGGCGCAGGTACACATCAAGCAACGAAGTACGCCGTTGAGATTCCCCGCGATCTCATGAATCACAGGCTCAAGGTCCGCCTCAATCGCGAACTTGGTGCCCGCGTTCTACCAAACGGGCAACTCTTCTCGATGAGTGGACACGATCTCGCTGCCGTCGACGTACTGCTTGAATCACTCGGGGTACAGCTCACCCCCGCGACCACTGTTTCGGAGAACACAATCCAGAAGCTTCAGCGGCGAGCGGAGATCAAGAGTGGTGGTTCCTTTGCTGACTTTGCTGCGACCTTTTGGGTCAACGGCAATCCCCAAGACATGGGCCGAGTTGCGCAGCGGCTCTCCCGCCTCGATGAATTCGAGGTAGTCACGTTCGCAAGGCAAGCTCCGCAGCCAGCAACCCCGGTTCATATGGCCCGTCGAACCACAGTCCCGAGTCAGAACCGAAACTCACTCACACTCACCGGAGATGTGGGTATTGAGAACAACACCGAACTTGACGAAATACGCGCCCGCGAGGCTCAAGATGAGGCGAATCTTCGCCAAGCCAAAATCGGAAGTCTCGAGGCCATCGAGCGGCTCCGCCAAAAGCGTTTTGCTGATAGCGACGCCAGCAGGCTTTCATCGGCAGTTGACAATCAAGACCGCCCCCCGTCCCGCGGGGGCAGTCGGGCCAATTCGTGCTGTTTCCACATCTCTGTCGAAATTGGCCCGTACGCAGATGCGAGCGGCCCCTTGTACCTCCGGGGATATCAGAACGACGTTGTCGATGAGGACGGTTGCGACATCGTCGCGCAGGACGCCGCGAAGGAGTTGCTTGAGGACGATTACATAGACTTCCCCAACCAAGAGCCTCCTGGTGGATGGATAACCGTCGTTGCGGGAACCGAGTTCAACGAAGACGGAACAGCCCCAGGCGAGTGCAGGGCGTATGGAGCCTGCTGTACCGACCAGCTTGAGTTCCGAGGCGGATCAGATACCTATCGTGACAACTGCGACGATGACTGGAACGGGTCATTTGGCACGGGCGACGGGCCTGATGTACCTGGGTCAGTGGGACTGGATTGGACTTGGGACCAGTGGACGAAAGCCTACGCCAATTGCGCCGTATGCGTGCTCCGATTTGGCATGTGCTGCTTTGAAGAAGAGGCTGTTGGCCAGGTTGAAACATGGGATTTTGAAGACACCGAGCCAGGCACCGAAACCAACGACAAGTTCAGGGCATGCGACGTCGCGGACGCAGTGACGCCCAACGCCCCTGGTCGCCCGACCTATGTTCCAAACTGGCCGCCCTCTGACCGAGGCGGTCTGTGGTGGCAGCCCGATCTTGAACCACTCCCACTTGAAAGTTACACAGGACACGCTCGATCAGCGCAGGTTGACTTTATGCCCCAGTGGCAGGGCAGGGGATTGCCCGACGCTATTGGCCCGTTCCCATGGGATGCCACAGAGAGCAATCCATGGATCTACACCAATCCTTGGGTGCGAATGAGGCCGGGCAGAACAATCGTTATCGGTTCGGCTCGGCTGGTCACCAACAACGACACGACCAGCGCCGATTCGCGGTGCGAACAAATGCAAGGCCAGTGGGCGGGGTATATTCAGAACGAGAACGAGCTCGACCAGTATCCAGCGCTTTTGTTCGGCGGCGACCGACTGTGTCAGTTCGAAGAAACCATTTTGGGTGGCTGCATGAACTCCACCGGTGGTATCGAGGTGAAGGACAAGGTCACTTGCGACGAATGGGGGGCAGGGTCATCCGTCCTGCTGCCGCCAATGCAGTGGGGCTCGAATCTGGGCCAGAGGCAGCCCAATCCGCTTTGGCTGGCGGACATGATCGACCCGGGACTCTTGATCCCTGATCCGACGAACAACGCGCTTGTCCACCGGATTCACCAGAACCAGTGGCGGCCAACATGGGCGATCTGGTGCACACCGCCGAGCGTGGCCTGCGCATTTGACGATTGTGGCGATGCCACCGGGCCGACCGATCCGCCGGCTTTTATTGGTACTGACACATGGTGCCCCCCACTCAATCCCTTCTTGCCCCTAGCGGCATTCGACCCGAGTTGTGTCATCCCCCCCGACTATCAGACTGACCCCGCGAACTACTTGGTCCCACCATGGGAATACATGGGCTCGCGCGTGGAATGGACCGGCTGGGATCCCTCAAGGTGGTTTGACGAGGGCGTGACGCTCGGTCTCTCAGAGGTAGTATTTGATAAGTGGTTCCCACCGCTCGATGGCAGCGTTGGACTCCGGCCTGCAGCGTCTACTGGCGACGGTGTCGGGATCTTCGATCCTGGTTTCTATGCTCATGGCGTCAAGCACGGCTTCGAGCCAACTTGCGATGAGTTTGAAAGCTCAGACGGCTTGGCAACCCAGCGGGGAGTGTCCTTGCCATGGGATGACCCTGCCACCGGTGAGCCGAAGTGGCTGGTCTATCCAACCTGGAACCAGTGGGTATACGGCTGGCAAGTCGACAACATGGCCGGCATCAGCGATGGTGGCGTTACACCTCAGAAGCTTGACCCATTCAATGACGGCTGGAACCGGTGGACAGAAACCATCGGATTCTTCGACTATGGACAAATAACTCCAGATCCTGTGTTCTTCTCCAATGCGAGGTATCTCCAATCACCCGCCTCAGGAGAAACAATCTGGACCTACCAAGGCGATTTCGATTCTCCAGAGGCAATGCCGCCCGGAGGTGGCGAGCCGTCGGATTACAATTCGATCGTCTTCCCATATCTGCTCCCGAGCACCGACTATCCGCTCAGCGGCAACGCGACACGCGGAAGTTGCTTCTTCCCGCACAGCATGCGATTTCCAACGCTATTGGAAACACCTGATTTGGAGGGCGAGCAGGAGTGCTATGTCGGCAATTACTGCAATGACGACACGTGCTGCGACTACGTCGAGACGCTCATGCCGGGATGCTGCGCGGAGGGCGGCCCTCATATCGTCTGGGACTCTGAGTGCATTCAAGTTGCAGTGGATCAATACCTTCTCAATCAGGGCAACACATTCACCGAGTATGCCGACTACACCTGCCGAGGAATCACGCCGTTCCTGGTGCCAAGTTGGCCCGTGTCTGCAGACGGTCCTTATGACCCGACCTATGCGTGGCCACCGAGTGCCCCAGCTCCGCCGATCCTCTATACGCCGGGGCAGTACAACTCCGATCCTCGCAATGTTGCGATCAACCCCTATCTTGACGCAGTGCTACCAGAGTGGATCGACCCCAGCTACATTGAGGGCTCGTGCGAAGTAGCGGACACCAACAACATCAATAGGCTCGCACCTCCACTTCCGGTGCCACCGACCGATGGTGGATGGCCAAACTACGCCCAGGTCCGGGATCAAGCCGGACGGCTCTTCCAGTTCATGCCGCGATGCCAAGGAATCTTTTCCTCGGCAGGGCAATGCAGTGTTCCCGGCTCCGAGAGTGGCCGGTCAGCATGGGATGCAGTGGCCGAAGATGAGAGCATCATCATTGGATGTCAAGACTTCGACTGCTGCATGCGGGTTATTGCCACAATGCTGCAAGAGAAGGACAGCAGTACGAGTGGAAACGACTTCAGCGACCTCGAGTGGATCAACTTTGCCCACATGGGATATAGCGAAGATGACCCGCTATTGCCGGCGCTTGCCGGACAATGGACTCCGTACATGGCCATGAAGGCACGCGATCTGTGCTATCCCTCGGTCGAAACGTCCGCTGTTACTCCCGACTTCTTCCCGCTACAACTTCATGCTGGCGCCGAGGCGTATCAGCAGCGAGCGGGTGCGCCTGGAGATCCATCCAGCGAATTCATCGAGGGTGCGGACGGTACATCTGTGACTGACAGTTCGCTCCTCAGACAGTTGATCTACGCCCCATTCTCTTGGTCAGATCCCATGGCGAACGAAGGGTCTGCAGCGTGTGTCCCGGCACACCAGAACATCTTTGAAATGTGCCCAGCCCCCTACTATCGCGCTGAGGGTGTTGGCCTGTGGCCTGCAAACAACCCCTTCGAACTCGGCAATCAGGACTTCTTCAAGACGTGGACATCGGGGATCTCGTATTTGTCTCAGGCACGGGGTGAAGATATTGATCCCTACGGCGACGGCGTAAGGATTGCCGTCCTCGCTGAGTCGGCTTGGCTGCAGCAGTGGGAACCACCGTTGGGTGGCCCAATTCAAGGTGCCGAGCACGAAGACCTGATCGGTAACGTCATTCTCGAAGGCCCGGCAATCGGACTTCCAAGTGTCACGCTCGACTTCAGTGATCAAACACTCACTGCTCGCGGCACTGCTGTTCTGGGTGTGATTGCAGCCGAAGACAACGACATCGGCGTAACCGGCATGGCCCACCAGGCCGATACCTACTTCTTCCCAACGCGAGCTGTTCCGGCACCAGGCCTTGGTCCCCAAGAACGGCTCGAAGATGCCTTTCTGCATGCCCTTTCGATACTCAACTCTGGTGACGTGCTCTTGCTCGCCTTTGAATCAAGCACTGCGGATGGGTTCCTTCTGGACGACCCGGAAGTCCAGTCGTTGGTCGCGATCGCCGCAGCATCTGACATCAATGTCATCGTGCCCGCGGGCGATCGCGGTGCAGCACTGCCGGGCGGTCTTGACTTTCCAGGCATTCAGAATGTCACAGTGGTCGGCGCTGCAGTTCCTGGCAGTGATGATCAATACCTGCGTTGGTGGAGTTCCAACTACAGCGATGTCGTTGACACCGTCATAAGCCCGCAAGACGGCCTGCCAAATATCTGTGCTTGGGGTGGAGCCGTCACGACCACGGGCGGCAACGCCAACCTGACACTGCTTACGATCGAAGGGGCAGCCGATGTCGATCCCGACACTGGCTCATATCAGTTGACCCAAGCGGGACGAGCACAATCGTATACCAACGACTTTGGATCTCAGATCGACGGCACAGTCGCGGCAGCAGCCCAGATTGCTGCTTCGGTGGCGTGTGCACAGAGTCTCTGCATAACCCTGTATGACGACCCGATCCTTCCAAATATTCTGCAAGACCGCATGATCGAAACTGCTGTGTTTGGTAATGCTGGCGGGCAACCGGCTGGGTTGGTGGGTTCTCCAGCCAATGCAGGTGGTCTATATACATGGGACTTGAATCAAGAAGCCATCGAGACGCGATCCGTCGGTCGAATTCCGCGACTTGGCAATTTGGCTGAGAGCCTCGCCTTCGATGTCCCCGACGACGGCGACTTCACCGAAGAAATCCCCTTCCGCATTATTCGCATGGATGTTGTGTCCGGCGAATTACAGGATGGCTCTCGGTTCAGTTTGGCAATCCAGGACGATGACGAATGGGTGTGGATGAAGAGCGAAGAAATGAGCGCCGGCTATCCGCCGATTAACTTCTACACCCCAGGCGCCATCTACTACAGCTCCCATCGCGACTACACAGACATTCTTCTTACGTGCGCGATCTCGGATGAGGTGATTGCAACAACAGGATTCGGCGTGTTCTCCAATCGAGCGGGACCTGATCAGATCGGCCGCTTCAAGACCTACCTCTTTGACTTCTCCCGAAATGCATGGCGGCAATTCACCGCAGATACCACCCCTTCGGCTGACGCACCGCAAGAGTTCTTCGCAGAACCGTGGCCTGGTGCTCCGTCTGGTCTCAGCAGGTATCTCGAACCGAGCTCGGGACGACTGTACATCCGGATCCTCACGAGCTTGAATACCGTGGATGATTACAACTACTACCTCGACTTCGTTGAACTTCGAGGACTCACGGGATCGTCGCGACCCTAAAGTCGCCCGGCCCGATACGCTCGATGCACAGGAGCCAGAAGTCCGCATGGACTCCTGGCTCCGTGTGCATCACAGCCAAGCGAGCTTCCCCGGAGAAGCGTTCCTCGCACCGAAGGTCCGTAACCTGATCTGCGGCAGCAGCCGAGCCGGCGGAGGTGAAGTCAGTCGAACAGGAGCGTACCGCCCCCATCCGGCTGCAGCCAACCACTCGCCCACTACGCAGGAGGAGGGCACATCGTTGTTTCGCTCCCCAACCCGGGAGGAGTTCCGACCGAAAGCCCAGCGAGAGGGTCGTTGGATTGTGGAGTAAGGGGCCCGCTCACCTATCTTGCGTCGCAGCCACAGCCTTTCCATCGCATGACAATGCGATTCCCGGGCGGAGGCACGTCAACCTCGGTCATGAACGCCCGGATAAGCGCGAGCCCTCGGCCCGACGCGATGGTGAGGTTCTCCTCAGCAGTTGGATCCGGCACCGAAGCAGGATCGAACCCTGGCCCCACATCTTTCACCGACACGACAACTTCTTCAGGTCGTACTTCGGCGTCAACACAAAGCTGAAGCGATAGATCCCCCCCATGTCCATGGGCGATCGCGTTGGACAAAGCTTCCTCAACTGACAAACGTACTGCAAAGACCACGGCAGACTCCATTTGAGCCTCGTCCATGGCCGCAAGAATCTCATCAACAATGGTCTGGCAGGCCTCCCGATGGCCTGTCACCTTCCACGAGCCCTGCCATGCCGCCGATGCCGTCATCTCATCGCTTTCCGCTGGGCTGCTGATCTGGGATCCAAGCCCTCACTCTCCGTCCAGCAAGACCGCCCTTGCAGCAGCGAAGTCTGGCTCGCTGCGAAGTACTTTGTCCAACCGAGTAATCCGAAACACATCCGCTATTGGATCCGCTATGTGGATCAAGCACAATCCGCCAGACCGATCCTGCAGCCGACTGTTCAACGTGATGAGCAAACCCAGTGCCGAAGACGAGAGATGTTCGACATCTTCGAAATTGAGCACAAGATTCGCTGAAGACGCATCGCGTATGATGCTGTCAAGTTCTTCCCCGATCTGCTGGATAATCAATTCATCGAGAATGTGCCGATCCAGCAGTTTGGCCTCTACAACGCCGCCGTCTTCGCGAGTCTGAATATGCTTCGAATTCTCAGACACTAGAAGACCTCCTCAGCGGGAATTCGCCACCCCGCCATACTGCGTGTGATGCCCCCATTTCGGACGACGGAAACACACCCCTACTAGATCAACCTCACTGCGAGTACGCGGAGCCCAGCCGCAAGGATTCGCTCAGTCCCGGGAACAATTGATCTTCGTTCTCGTGCTGGAGAATGATTTCCGGTCGGAGCAGGATCAACATCGTGTTTTCTTCGGTCGCAGTAATGCGATTGGCGAAGAATCGGTTGATGTAAGGGATTTTCGACAACAGCGGGACGCCCGCCTCTGTCTCGAATTCCTCACTCGTCCGATATCCGCCGAGCATCGCTGTGCCCTTGTCTGGCACCGACGTCGTTACCCGAAGCTGCTGCACTGAAATCGTGGGCAATTCAATTCGGCCCGCGAAGTTCGCTGCGCCACCGCCACCGATACCACCGCCGCCTGCTGCACCAGTCGTCGCAGCAGTTGCGATGCCATCCAATTCCGACTTCTGAAAGTTCACATTCATCGTCACATAGCGGCGATCTGCCGATGCAGCACCCTTGATATGAAGCATGACGCCAGTGTTGATCGTTCCGACTTGTGGCACGAATGCACCTGAGCCACTTCCCGATGTAGCAGTCAATCCTTGAACATAGGCTTGTTCGGTCGTGATCGAAATCCAGGCCCCCTGGCCGTTGAAGAATGTGAGACGGGGTGATGACAGCTGCACTGACCGTTCGTCTGCCTGCGTGGCTTTCACCAGCAGATCCACTTGAATGTCATCGAGATACTTCATCCCGAAACCGAGGGCTGGCGCGTCACCCAGCAATTGCTGACCGAAGATAGGAGCAGAACCTGAGGCGATCGATTCAACGATGCTCAGACTGTTGTTGACAACACCAATGGGGCTCCATCCGGACTGATCGGCACCAAGTCGAACGGGTGCTCCATCGCCGCCGATGCCACCGAATATGTACTCCACGCCAGCGCCATCAGCGGTAGGCACAGCCTCTTGGCTTCCATAGTTGATTGTGTTGAGAGGCGCTACTGGGCTGCCGTTCTCATCCAATTGATTGATCGTACTCCACAGCACCGCTGGCTTGAGCTGCCCAGCGTTAGCGCCACCGGTGTAGAAGAAGTCGCTCAGATTCGCGGAAGGATCCTGCTCCTTCATGCTGTTCCACAGACCATTATTGGTATTGAAGTACAGATCGAGATCGACTCCGATCTCCTCAAACCAGTCGGTTTGAATACGAAGGAATCTCGCCTCTACGCTAATCAATACCGATCTGGCTTCGCGGAGCTGCCGGAGAAGCTTTCCAATCTTGATGTGATTTGCAGGCGTCTGGCGAACAACGAGATTGCGATTGAACAACATCGGATCGCCAATCGTCTCTTCAAACCAGCTCGGGGGATCCACATTCTTCTTGATGATCTGAATCAGATTCTCGAGCAGATCTTCCTCGTCGGCGTCATAGTTTC
>PVBE011097574.1_pt1 | contig 14378 bp, 10 predicted proteins | sample 1631181 | NCBI WGS metagenome assembly PVBE01 (sample SAMN08397723, study PRJNA350692) | Marine metagenome, whole genome shotgun sequencing project. | isolation source: water | place: Pacific Ocean | collected 2012-04
AGGCCCCATGCCAACCCTCGAACGCCTCGACAAGGGCGGTCACGACCTCGACAAGGCCGCGTGGTATCGGGTCCAGGGCGATCCGGACTGTCCGGCCGAGCGCTATGTCCTGAGCACACCGCACACCAGAGACATCTGCAACAAGCCCGAGATCCTGGGCGTCCCCTACACCGAAGCCCTCCGCCAGGGAATGTCCTTGGGCCTGGCCTCCGCACCGTTCGCGGATCTGCTCACCAGCCACCCGCAGGAATCCATCTGCGTGCTCCACCTGCTCCGCGGCGGGCTGAACTTCGAGCTGCGCCGCGCGCTGCACGAAGCCTTCGGCCACGAGCGACACAGCTCGGCCTTCATGAGCTCCCAGCGCTACGTCGAGGATGGCCGCTGGGGCGTAACCGAAGACAGCTACCGCAAGCTCGACATCCCCTCCGGTGCCTTGCTGGTGATCGGCGACGTGGTGGCCACCGGTGTCACGCTGGAAAACGGCCTCGAGGTAGTGCGCCGCCACCTGCTCGATGTCGGCACCACGCCTCGCGCCATCGTCTTCTTCACCATCGGTGGCCCCCGCGCCGAAGAGGTCCTGGGCCGCGTACACCAGCACTTCCAGGACACCTTCCCCGGCTACGAGCGCACCTGCGTCGTCTACCTCGAGGGTCGCTTCGAGCTCGCTGACGCAGAGTCGCCCTTGCGAATCAAGGAGCTCGGCACCGACCTTCTCCGCCACGGCGCCCTGCTGGCCCCGGAGTTCGAGCTGTCGCAGTACGAAGCCTCGAGCCACGCCCTCGAGCGCTGCAGCATCTACGACGCGGGCTCTCGCGCCTTCGCCATTCGGGGCTACACGGACGACGTGATCGACTACTGGCAGAAAATGGCCCACCAAGCTCACCGCGGATTGTCCTTGAAGGAAGCCATCATCGAGCGCTGGCCCGAAGCCGCCCCCGGCGACCGCTCGGCCATCCTGGCAGGGGCTCGACGCCGCTGGCAGGGCGTGGATCCCGGCCTGCTCCAACAGCTCCTGGCGGGCCGCCGGGCGTTCTGGGGAGAGCTCGTGGGTCCCTTCGGTACACGATCCGCGACCCTGGCGGCGCTCTGCGACCGCCGCATCATCGCCCTCCGCGACGCCGCGGGCCTGACAGGAGACGAAGAATGAGCCCAATCGAACCCCACCACATCCGCATCGGAGCCGAGCACGTCGCGGGAAACGCAGGGCGCGGCCGCGTGTTCCTCGTCCCAGGCTCGTCCTCCCGCACCGAAGCCCTGGCGGAGCACTTCCTGGACGTGCAGGCCTTCCCCTCCCCGCGTCGCCTGGACGTGTTCATTGGTCGCTACGAGCGCGACGGCCGGTCCATCGATGTCGGCGCCTGCCCCACGGGCATGGGCTGCTCCAGCCTCGGCATCATCGTCACCGAGCTCATGGAGCTGGGCGTGCGTCGGCTGCTCCGTGTGGGCTCCGCCGGTTCGCTGCAACCGGGCGTGGTGGGGAGCGGCGACCTGGTCATCGCCACGGGGGCTGTTCGCGACGAGAGCTCGTCCGACGCCTACGCCACCCCCGACCTACCCGCCCTGGCGCACCCCGACTGGGTGCGCGCCCTCGAGGCATCGGCCCGACACCATGGCGTGACCGACCGCACCTACCGGGGCCTCGTCCACACAAAAGACTCCCTCTACGGCCGCGAGTTCGGCCTCGGTCCTCGCGCCGGGGCCAACAAGGCCTACATGCACGAGCTACACGCTCTCGGCGTGCTCGCCACCGAGATGGAGAGCTCCCACCTCTTCGTGCTGGCTTCGGCCGCGGGGGCGCCGATCCGCTCGATGGCCGAGGGAACGGGGTGGGCCGACCAGATCAAGGCCGGAGCTCTGTTGGCCGTCGTGGGAGACGAGGGTGTCTTCGATCCCGCCCACACCACCCGGCCTGTCGAAGAGCAGGCCATCCGCGTCGCCCTGGATGCTGCGCTGGATCTCATCCACGAGGAAATGAGCAGCGCGAAAAAGGGCTGACGAAACTCCTTCAGCCGAAAACAGGTTATTCTCCTAATAGTCCTCGCGCCCTCACGGGGCATCGAGGCGGGGAGGCTTCATGCCCAATCAGCGCCGGCCGCTCGACCACGAGGAGGAGCCAGGGCTCGGCCGGCAGCAAGTCCAGACCTTCGTGCTGGCGCTGGACAAGGCGATGCGGGCCCAACGCCTCTACGGTGGACGCGGGACGGACTTCGTCGTGCGCCTGCTGGAGAACCTCGAGCGGGAGCTGTCCGAGCTACTGGCCGACGGGGCCGTGGTGCTGGGAGTCGCTTCGGTGGGTTTCACCTGGAAGACGCGCCCGCTGTTCACGGAAGACGTCGAGGACATCCAGCTCCCATGGGCCTTCCGGCTCTTCTGCGACGGCATTCGGGAGATCACCTTCGAGCAACACCTGCAATGGGACGAGCTGCTGGACTTCCTGGACATCCTGGCCACCAACCCTCGCACGTCCGAGGAAGACCTGGTCACCATGCTCTGGGAACGAGACTTCGACGGCATCCGCTACTACGCCGCCGACACCTTCGCCGCGGGCCTGCGCGTGGACGAAAACGGCGAGCTGATCCTGGCCAGCAAGGAGCGACTCGAGACCGACGGTGAGGACGGCGCCGAGTCCGTGGCCCTCGCTCCGGACGACATTCGCCTGTTGAGCGGCAAGGGCCACCTCACCTGGCTCGAGCGGGCCGAGGCCCCCTCCCGCTCGGGGGGTGCCCACGCCTGGCAAGCAGCCAGGCTCAAGAGCAGCCTTCAGGACGTCCAAGACCTTCCACGCTTCGTGCAGTTGGCCGTCCAGGTCATCCAGCAGAGCGAAGGGCCCGCCCTCCATGGACTCGCCCTGATCCGCGACCAACTCGACGCCTACATCGCCCGCCGAGACCTCGACGGCCTGGCCGCCTACATCAAGTCCCTGGCCGAGCTGGCGGCGACAGGCGCCCCCGAATCCCTGCCGATCGTCAACACGGTCATGGCCCCGGCCCGACTCCCCGCCATGGCCGCGTTGATCGTCGATCTGGGTCACGAGCTGGACGACGCACCCGCGGGCCTCGTGCATTGCGGCAGCCTGGCCCCCCTCGAGCGCCTGCTCGAGGTCCTGCCGACCTGCCCGTTTCAGCAAGCCCTCGAGCAGGCACTGGTCGAAGCGGGAGCCGACCTCACGCCCCTGTACGCCGAACGCCTGGGCTCGAACGATCCGAGCCTGGTCAACGCCTCCATCGTCGCCCTCGGCCGCATCGGGACCGAGGAATCCCTCAAGGCACTGGCCACCGTCCTTTCGCGTCCGTCCACCCAACAGCGCCGCGCGGCCCTCGAGGCCATGAAGGACCGCTACCATCCCGCGTTGAAGGGTGCGCTCGTCCGCGCACTCGACGATCCCCTCTCGGCGAACCGCGTCCAAGCCGTGAAGGTACTGCGAGAGGCCCACGAACCCGCCGTGGTGCGCGCTCTGGTGCAGTGCATGAAGCAGCCGGGCTTCGAGAAGCGAGACCTCGCAGAGTGCGACGCATGGTACCGAACCCTGGCCAGCGCCCAGGACCCGGCCGCTCTGGCCTTCCTCGAGCGCAGCCTCGCCCGCCGCAACCTGCTGCGGAACCGCACCGTCATGGCCCACCAGGTGCTGGCTGCCCGGGCCCTGGGCCAGCTCCAGACGCCCCAAGCCCACCGCATCCTCCAGGCCGCCTACAAGCACGCTCACCTCCCCCGCCAGATCAAGATCGCGATCCGCAGCGCCGCCGCTGGCCCGCAGGAGCCCTGATGTCCGAGCTGGCAGAAGAAAAAAGGCTCCTCCACGCCATCGGGCACGACCTCATCCTCCTGCTGTATGGCCTGACGCGGTCGGTGCTGCTGTACGAAGCCAACAACGCCACCATCACCAAGCAGATCGACCTGCTCCTCGAGCGCCTGCGCCCCTGGTTCCTGCGCGAGGACGAAGGCGTGCGCTTCCAGCTGCTCTCCGACGAGTTCTTCCTCAACGGAAAGCTGCTCCGCGCCGACCCCCGCTTCTGGGACCGGGCGGTCGGCCTAGCCGAGTTTCTGCGCCAGTTCGAGATCGGGGAGATCCGCTTCGAGCCAGGCATTCGCCGCAGCCACCTACAGTCCTTCTGCCAAGACCTGTCCAACAGCGCGCGCTCGCAGCGCAACCTCCTCTCCACGGATGGCTACGGCCCGCTCTACATCGGCGAGAGCCCAGGACAGTCACTGGCCTCCTTCGACTTCCAACCCGACCGCTTCGCCATCATACTCTGCGGCAGCCTCCTCGAGGTCATGGAGTGGGTCTACACACAGAAGGGCAAGCCGGGCCTGTCGCTGCTGCCCCTGCGTCGCACCCTCCAGCTGGTCATCGACGCAGCGGCCAAGGACCCAGCCATGTTCCAGATCGTGGCAGCCGTCCGCGACCCAGGCCAGCCCATCTCCCGCAGCCGGGCCCGCTTGTCCACCGCCATCGACACGATCTGCTTTGGCCACTACCTCACGCTGCACAGACGAGAGATCATGTGTCTGGCGATAGCGGCCGTGCTCTCGGGTGTCTCCGACAGCGACGACCCCGTGCAGGCTGTGCGCCCCCTGTTCCTGTTCAGGGGCATCAAGGACGCAGCGATGCCCACCGTGCTGGCCGTCCACGATGCCTGCATCATCCGGCAGGGCGGCCAGGGCGGCATGGCGGGGCACGTCCTCGCCGTATGTCAGACCTACCACCAGCTCACCACCGCAAAAGCCGAGAACGGCGCCCTGAACCCCGCTGAGTCCCTGGAGTCCATGACCGACGGAAGGGCCGGAAAGTTCGACCGCGGCACCGTTCAGACCTTCGCCGACTACAAGGGCCCCTACCCCCTGGGCTCGTGCGTGCTCTTGTCCAACGGCGCCCCCGCCATCGTGGTGGCCCAAGGCGAAGGCAGCACCGGCAAGCACCGCCCCACCGTCATGTTCTACGACGGCGAAGGCCTCTACGGCGCGCTGATGAACCTGGCCGAAAGAGACGACGTGTGGATCGACCACCACGCGTCCAACCAGGAGATGACGGTGAACCTGGCCAAGACCTAGCCGCGGCGATCGATCGCCGGTGGGACGCTCACTCTTCGCGCCACCTCACCACCGTCCCCCCGCTCTGCTGCTCCAGACTCACCCAGACCTCCCCCGCCTGTCGAGGCCCCACCTCGACCTGCTCGGCGCTCCACCGCACCCTCACCCCTGGCAGGTTGTCCCCCCGTGGCGGCCAACCCCGCTGGTTTATCGGCTCGAGCCTGAGATCACAGCGCCGGGCCGCCAGCCAGGCCTGAGCGAGACGAACATCTGGGAGCCAAAGCTCGCCCCAGCGCCCCTCTCCGCCGCTCTCCCAGACCCGCTCCTGGCCATCGGAATAGCCCTGCACCCTGCGCTCGATCCTCGCGCCGCTCTCGGGATCGTCCAGGCGCTCCACGACCGTGGGTCCGTCCGGCTCCCACCGCGCCGCCCAGTCGTCGAAGGCCCGGCAGCCCGCAGGCGGGCCAGGCAGGTCCAACAGGAAGGCGTCGAACACGAAGCCACGCAACACACCCGAGCGCACCTCGACCCATGCGCCCGCGAGGGTTCCTTCCCGGACCTCGAGCGCTGGCCGCGTGGCAACCGCCACGGCTTGCCCGAAGGGCAGCGAGCCCAGGCTCTCCGCACCCGCCGAGGGTGCAGCCCGCACCGTCAGCCCCGGCCAGCCGACCACGTAGCGGTTCTCCACCGTGATCACTTCCGCCGCCACCGCTGGCCCCCCTCCGAGCAGCCCGACCAGGACCGACAAGGGCACCGTCACGGCGTCTCCTCGGGCCCAACCTCGTACAGCGCGATGTAGTCCCAGCGCCGGACCGGGTGAAGAACGTCCGCGGCCACCAACCCCATGAACTGCCGGCGCAAGCGCTCGGTCCGCCCCGGTGTCAGATCGGCGTTGCGACCTACCAAGAAGAAACGATGATGGATGAGCACGTGGGTGATCTCCGCCCCCAGCAGCTCCGCCAGCACCGCGGCCGGTTCTTCGTGTTCGTCCAACAGCTCCTCGAAGCGCCACGCCTCGAAGATGCAGTCCACCCGAAAGTCCCGCCGCAGGTAGTAGGTCTTGTTGCGCATCCAGACCAACCAGATGCGTCCGTCTTCGGGCACGAACTTCTCGACCTCGGGCCAGATGCCGTAGGAGTCGGGCATGAGCGCGGTGAGCACCTCGTCGCGGCTCATCTCGCCCCGCAGCCAGGCGCTGGTGTGTTGGCGGTTCCAGACCTGCAGCTCCAGCTCGGCGGTCCAGACCAGCTGGGCCAGCACCACCGCCCCCAGCACCACGCCGCGCCATCGCTCGACGAGGGCGCCCAACGCCACGGCCGTCAACGCCGCGAGGACCGGCAGCGCCGGCAACCAGAACCGCATCTGCTGGGTAGAGAGGGCCCAGAACGCCGAGAAGCCCAACACGAATCCCAGGGCGAGCAACAAGGGCCGCAGGCGCTCCGGGCGGGCGCGGAGCCTCCAGGCCAGCACCCCGCCCAGGAGCAGGCCGAGGGCCAGCAGGGGCCCGTTGGAGCCCTCGAACGTATCGAACATGTCGCGAGTCGTGAAGAAGCGCCAGGGGAGCAGCAGGCTGTCCAGGATGGTGTGCCCCGCGCCGTAGTTGGAGAGAATCTCGCCCCAGGCCGAGGCGCGCCAGGCGCTCCAGCCCTCACCGCCGAGCAAACCCCAGGCCGAGGGGAAGACGGGGTTGCCCCGCTCGATCCAGTTGCGCAGGTAGAAGGGGCAGCCCACGACCGCCGCTGTCAACCCAAAGGCGGAGACACGGCGGAACAGCGCACGGTCGTCACGCCGGCCCAGGCCATCGAGCAGCAGACCCAGGCCCAGCAGAGCCGCGACGACCAGACCAGGGAACTTGCAGGAAATGGCCAGGCCCGCAAACAGCCCGGCTGGCACCGACCAGCCGCGCGCTCCTCCCACGACGCGGACGACGCCCTGGGCGGCCAACGCCACCAACAGCAACATCCAGGGCTCGACGTAGGCCGACGGAGCGTAGTGCATCAGGGTGGGGTGGAGCAGGAGCAGGAAGCCCGCCAACCAGGCCACCCCACGCGTCGCCCCGAGCGAACGGGCCAGGCCCACACAGGCCAGGGCCGCGAAGCCCGCGGTCCAGACGGACAGCAGCCTGGGCTCGAAGGGCGCGAAGTAGTCCGGTGGCCGCCCGAAGGCGTAGACCAGGGACAGGATGCTCTCCCAGCCCAAGGGCAGGTAGGTGAAGATGTTGTCGTCTGGGACCACGTATCCACCGGCCATGGCGAACTGTCGCGGCAAGGCCAGGTGGTAGGTCATGTCGTCCTGGTACCAGGCCGGTACCGTGGCCATCAGCAACAGTGGCAGCATCACCAGCAGGCCCGGCAGGAGCGAGACAACCCAGCGAGACGGCAACCTGGGGCGACGGATGCCCAGTACGGCAAAGCCGAGCCCCGCCAAGAGCCAACCCGCCGCGGTCTTGGCGCTCAAGGTGTGAGTGAACACCAACACCATGCCCCCCAGCTGACACCAAGCCAGCCCCAGGGCGGCTCCCGCGGCGACCCGGGTGGCGCTGTCCAGCTCCACCCCCCGCCAGCGCTCCCACCACCGCACCACCGGCGCGCCCACCAGAGGGACGAGCAAGACGAGGAGCGAGAGAAGGAGGGAATCGAACCAGAGCATGGACGCGTGAGCCTCGCACTAGCCCTTAGCCGCTGAGTCCAGCCGTGCCAGGGCCGGACGTCCATCGCGACGGTCTCGCGCTGGGCCGGGCGCCGGACCACCGGGACCGCACCGCTGTCGTGACCACGCGCTGGGTGGGGCCTACTCGAAGAACCGCTCCCCACGGGCGGCCATGTCGCGCAGCACCTGGGCGGGCGCGTACCGAGGCCCGTGGGCCTGGGCCAGGGCGTCGAGGCGCTCCACGAACGTGGGCAGGCCTTGCCGGTCAATCCACGCCAGAGGGCCGCCGCTGGGAGGTGAGAAGCCCAGGCCCAGGATCGCGCCCAGCTCGGCGTCGCGGTACCGCTTCAGGATTCCCTCGTCCAGGGTCCGCGCGACCTCGGCCACCTGGATGGCCAGCAAGCGATAGGCGAGCACCTCGACACCCGTTTCCCGGGGCGAGCCATCCGCCAGATCAGCCAGGCCAGGCCACAGCCCTACCCGCCGTCCGTCCTTGTAGTCATAGAAGCCCGCACCGCCCGCGCGGCCAGTGCGGCCCAGATCGTCGACCATGCGGACCACCAGATCGGCGCCAGGGATGTCGAGCTGGTCGCCCAGGTAGGGCTTCGAGCCCGCCACCACGTGCTTGCCGAGCACCAGGGTGATCTCGTCGAAGACCTGCAGAGGCGGGACGGCCATGCCACCGACCTTGGCCGCCCACTCGATCAGCGCCGGGTCGTGGCCCTCGACCACCAGCTGGGCGCTCTCGAGGATGTAGGAGGCAAAAACCCGGCTGGTGAAGAAGCCGAAGCCATCCCCCACCACGATGGGGGTCTTGCGGATGCGCTGGCCGAACGCCAGGCAGCGAGCCAGGGCTTGCTGGCCGGTCTGCTCGCCCTCGATGACCTCGAGCAGCGGCATGACCTCGACCGGGGAGAAGAAGTGCAGGCCCAGGAAGTCTCGAGGCCTCGCCGAGGCCTTGGCGAGGTCGGTGATGGGCAGAGCCGAGGTGTTGGAGGCGAAGACGGCCCCGGGGGCCATGAGCGGCTCGACCTCTCGAATGACCCGGTGCTTGAGCCCAATGTCCTCGAACACGGCTTCGATGACCAGATCGGTGCCGCGCAGATCCTCGAGCTCGAGGGAGGGCCGGATGCGCGCCATGATGGCGTCCACCTCGGCCTGGCCCTTCTTGCGGGCGAGCTTGGAGCCCTGCTTGGCGATGTGGGCCATCCCGCGGTCAAGGGCGGGCTGCCCGATGTCCTTGAGCACCACGTCGTAGCCGGCACGAGCGCAGATCCAGGCCAGGCCTGCACCCATCATGCCGGCGCCCAGCACCGCGACCTTTTCGAACCCGTCCGACTCGCAGCGGGGGAAGCCCTCGAGCTTGTCCGCGGCGGTCTTGTGGAAGAAGAAGGTGCGGATCATGTCCTTGGCGCCGTCGGTGACCGCCAAGCCCGTGAAGATGCGTGCCTCGAGCTCGAGGGCGCGGTCCATGGTGAGGCGCGCGCCTTCCTGAACGGCGCAGAAGGCTGCTTCGACGGAAGGGTAGGCACCGGCGGTCTTCTTGTAGGTGAGCGCCGTGCCGGCCATGAACATGTTGCGGGCGTCCTCGCTGTCGGGTGCCGGAGGGGGCCAGCGGAAGCCCTTTTTGTCCCAGGGGGCCTTGTGGCCGGGATTGGCGAGCACCCATGCCTTTGCGGCCTCGAGGACCGCGTCTGGGGTATCCGCCAGCTGATCCACCATGCCCTTGGCCTTGGCCGCAGGTGCGGGCAACACCCGCCCCTGCGTGATGAGCTCGAGGGCCGCCTGGAAGCCAATGAGCCGCGGCAACCGCTGGGTGCCACCGGCGCCGGGAATGACACCCAGGCTGACCTCTGGCAGGCCGAGCTTGACGCGGCCACTGTCCAACGCCACGCGATGGTGGCAGGCCAAGGCCAACTCGAAGCCGCCGCCCAGGGCCGACCCGGTGAGGGCGGCGGCCACGGGTACGCCGAGGGTCTCGAGGGCCCGGTAGGCCTGAGTGAGGGCCTGCACCACTGCGTACAAGCTCTCGGGATCGCGCTCGGAGTAGAGATAGTCGAGGTTCGCACCCACGCAGAAGTCTCGGTGCGCAGTGGCGACGACGATGCCGTTCAGGCCTTCGACGTCACCGAGAGTGCCGATCAGCTCGAGCAGGGCACGCCCGAAGACGTGATCGATCTTGTTGACTCCACCGGCCCCCTGCAGCCAGAGGGTGCCGACGCCGCTGTCCGTGTCGAGGTCGAAACGTACGGGTTGGTGTTCTCGGGTACTCATGTCACACCCGCTCGATGATGGTGGCGATGCCCATGCCGCCGCCGATGCACAGCGTGACCAGGCCTGTGTTGAGATCGCGGTCCTCGAGGGCCTCGAGCACGGTGCCCAGCAGCACCGCTCCCGTCGCTCCAAGGGGGTGACCGAGCGCGATGGCGCCACCGTTGACGTTGACCTTGCCCCAGGGGATGTCCAGCTCGCGCATGAACAGCATGGGCACCACGGCGAAGGCCTCGTTCACTTCGTATAGATCGATGTCGCTCGGCGACATTCCGGCGCGGGCCAGGGCCTGGCGCGAGGCTTCCATGGGGCCGGTGAGCATGATCAGGGGCTCGCTGCCCACCACGGCCAGGCTGCGAATGCGGGCGCGCGGGCGCAGGCCCTGGGCTTCACCCGCAGCGCGGGACCCCAGCAGGATCGCGGCCGATCCATCGACGATACCCGAGGAGTTACCAGCGGTGTGAACGTGCTCGATGCGATCGACTTGGGGGTAGCGACGCCGGACCAAGGTGTCGAGGCCGAAGCGCGTGCCCATCAACTCGAAGGCCGCACGGAGCTTGCCCAGGCCCTCCATGGAGGAGTCGGGCCGGAGATATTCGTCCCGCTCGAGCAGGGGCAACCCCCCAGCGTCGCGCACGGTCACCAGACCCCGTTCGAAGGCCCCGGCCTGCTGAGCGGCGGCCGCCCGGCGCTGGCTCTCGAGGGCGAAGGCGTCCACGTCGTGACGGCTGAACCCATACAAGGTGGCGATGAGGTCAGCGCTGATGCCTTGGGGCACCGCACCCACGGTCCACTGGGTGGCCGCATCCCACCAGGCGCCCCCGTCGGACCCCATCTTGACGCGAGACATGCTCTCGACACCGCCCGCCACCACCCAGTCCATGAAGCCCGAAGCCACCATGCCGGCGGCGTGGTTCACCGCCTCGAGACCCGAGCCGCAGAAGCGGTTGTGGGTGACCCCCGGCACGTGCTGGGGATAGCCCGCGGCCAGCAGTCCGAAGCGCGCCACGCAGGCACCCTGTTCTCCGGCCTGGGTGACACAGCCCATGGCCACGTCGTCGATGACGGCCGGATCGATCCCCGACCGATCCACCAGCGCCGCCAGGGGGGCAGCGAGCAGGTCCACCGGTCGGACGATGTTGAGGGAGCCGTTCTTGCGCCCGCTCCCCCGCGGTGTGCGAACGCTCTCGTAGACAAAGGCTTCTGACAAGGAACACCTCCGAGCGCGCGGGCTCGGGGCCCGCGTACGATGGGGTCGGAACCGTTTCGGTCTACTTGACCTCGAAGGGGTAGACGACCCGCATCTCCTCGGGCTTCTTGTCGAGGGAGCCGGGCTCGGTACCGACCAGGATGTCCTGGCTCACGAAGGCATACACGCCGGCCGCGAAGGCTTCGTCCGGGGCGATGACGAAGGTGTCGTCGGCGTAGAGGCTGCGCAGCGTGAATGGCCTCTCCACGTCGGCCACCCAGAACTTCGTCTCGATGTCTTCCTCGCCGGTGATGCCCTTGATGGTGGTCCCCTCGAGGAACTTGAGGGAGAAGACCTTGAGATTCAGCTGCGTGATCTCGGAGCTGCGCAGCGTGGATCCGAACAGGTACTCGTCGGCACTGGCCAGGGCGATGGAGAAGTCGGGGATGTCCCGCACGCCATGCAATTCGGTGAGATCGGTGCCGGTAGCGGTGACCTTGGAGGCGGCCAGATGAACCAGCTCGCCAGCTCCCTTGGCGTAGAAGCCCGGTTGCTCGGGCTTGTTCCACAGGCTGAAGTCGATGCCCGGGATCTCGGCTTCGACATCGACGGGGATCGCCCCGGACCCGAAGTCCTTGACGAACCCCTCGGCACCCGCGACCAGCTTCACGACGCCGGTGTTGACGGCCTCGAGCTGGTAGGCACCGGCACCGTCCGAGGTGGCGCGCGCGCCTTCCCAACCTTCGACGAGGATGGTCGCCCCCTCGATGGGCTGGCCGAATACGTCGGTGACCTTTCCGGTGAGGTATCGCGGGTCGTCCTTGCACGCGGAGAGCGCGAAGAGTCCGAGCAAGAGAGTCGAGGTGTGCAGGCGCATGGAGAATCCTGATGGCGTGGGTCGGTGGGGGAGTGAGTTCGCGTGCCGCGGTGGTGCGATGGAGCTTTCGTTCGTCAGCAAGACTAGCCGATCCAGCCCCCCGATGGAAGCCCCTTCGAGCGGTCCCGTCATCGCCCGGACCGCCGAGATGGAGGTTTGGCAAGCCTTGGACAGGCCCAGAGGGCAGGTGCAAGGTCCCTGGGCTACACTGGGACGCCCTCCTCCCCTGAGTGTGCCATGGTCCCCACGCTCTGCCTCTTGGCGCTTTTGGCGACTTCCTCCGTGCAGGCAGGCGCCACCCCACCGCCGCCCATCGTCAATGGCTACGCGACCACCGACCACGAAGCTGTCTGCGCCATGGCAGCCGTGGATGGCTCGTACTGGTACGGAGCCTTCTGCTCGTGCACCCTCATCAACCGCTACTGGGCGGTCACCGCGGCCCACTGCGTCGAAGCGATGAACGACGACTACCGAGGCTACGACATCTACGTCGTCTTCGGTGGCGACCTCAACAACGACTACTGGCTTGACTACAACAAGATCGATCAGGGCATCGAGCACCCCAGCTACAACTCCAGCAACCTGTCCAACGACATCGGCCTGCTCGAGCTGTCGGGCAACGGCGTGTACGCCATCGATGTCATGCCGGTCAACGAAGACAGCGTGACCAACAGCTGGGTGGGCGACGATCTGCGCTACGTGGGCTACGGCGTCACCGGAGACAACGATCACCACTCGAGCGGTGTCAAGCGCTACGCCGACATCCCGTTGTACAGCTACGACTCCTCCTTCATCTACGGTCGCGACACCCGCGACGACCAGAACGTCTGCTCCGGCGACTCCGGTGGCGCCGCCCTCGAGATCCTGGGCGGTGGTTCGTTCGAGCTGGCGGGGGTCAACTCCTTCGTCTGGACCGAGTGGGGCGGCGATCCCTGCGAGGACGGCGCCAACGGGGCGACACGGGTCGACCGCTACATCTCCTGGATCAACGGCTACTGCGAGACCATCACCGCCGACGAGGCCGACACCGACGCCGACTCCGACTCCGACTCCGACAGCGACTCCGACAGCGACGCCGACGCCGACGGCGACTCCGACGCCGACTCTGACAGCGACGCCGACGGCGACGCGGACAACCCCTGGGACACGGGCATCGACAACCCCAAGCGCCCGGACGACGTGGACTCCAGCGCCCTTGATGGCTGGCTCGGCCAGTGTTCCTCCGTCCCGGCCCGTACGGTGGGTCTCGCAGGCCTCTTCCTGGCCATGGCGGGCCTGATGGGGCGGCGCAGGGACTAGCCCCGCTGGCCTCATCAAAGGCGCCGGGCGGTTACCCACCTTGCACCCACAAGCTCACGAGGACCCCATGCGACACCTCCTCCTGGTCTCCAGCCTGCTCGTCCTCGCCTCGTGCGCCAAGCCCGAGGGCTACTACACCGACGAGTGCTGGGACGGCGCCGACAACGACGGTGACGGACTGTACGACTGCGACGATCCGGACTGCACGGGTTCGGAAGACTGCATCGAGTCGGACACCGACACCGACAGCGACACGGACAGCGACACCGACGCGGACGCTGATGCCGACGCCGACGCCGACACCGACGCCGACGCCGACGCCGACGCCGACGCCGATGCAGACGCCGATGCAGACGCGGACAGCGACGCCGACGCAGACTACGACCACTACGAAGGCGCCGAGAGCCTCGACTACGGCTTCGGCTACGGCTACGGCTACCGCGACTGCTACGCGTATTGGGACTCTCTGGGCACCCCGATCCCACCCTGCTCCGGCTGCGAGTGGGCCTTCGATGTCTACATGTCCTACAACTCCGCCGTGTCCTACGGCGATAAGTGCTCCGACTACGGCCTCGATCAGGACACGAGCTACGAATACGCCTACATGGACGACTACTACGGCTATGGCTCGGTGATCATGATGAGCTACTACGGCGCCTGGTACGCCTGGACCTACGCCAGCTTCTCCGGTACCACCTTCACCTACTCCACCGGGTACCTGGACTACCCCTACACCTACGGCGGCACCTACCCCGGCTACTACTACAGCTACTACTGGTCGGGCTACGCAGAGGTCTACTGATCTTCTCCAGCACACGCGGCCCACTCAGCCGGTTACCATGCGTCGAAACCCCCAGCTCACGAGTGCACCATGAAGCGCTTCCTCCTCGTCCCCGGCCTGCTCATCCTCGCCAGCTGCTCCAAGCCCGAAGGTTTCTACACCGACGAATGTTGGGACGGTGCGGACAACGACGGCGACGGCCTGTACGACTGTGACGATCCCGACTGCGACGGGAACGTAGACTGCGAAGAGGCCGACACGGACACCGACGCCGATGCCGACAC
>PVBE012892589.1_pt1 | contig 14378 bp, 12 predicted proteins | sample 1631181 | NCBI WGS metagenome assembly PVBE01 (sample SAMN08397723, study PRJNA350692) | Marine metagenome, whole genome shotgun sequencing project. | isolation source: water | place: Pacific Ocean | collected 2012-04
GATAGGTTCACCTGTTATCGAGAGAATTGACTGCCCATAAAACAACCTGTCCTCCCACACAAATGAGAACGAAGAATCAGGACCTCTCCACGTAAGATTACTAAATGCCCTTCTACATGCAGAATCGTCAATTTTTTCCTTCTTGTTAAAAGCTACAAGTATTCCACACATAATATTTCAAACATCTAAGAATATAATAATAACTATACATCTTTAATGTGAAACTTCGTTTATTCGACTGAAAACCAGCTTCTTAAGTCCAGCACGTAAATCATATTCCGGTCTAAACTCGACTAAATTAATCAATTGTGTAATATCTGCTACGTTGTAATGGGGATCACCTACCACAGGCTCTGCCTGCCGGATATCTAAATCCTCTTTCTTGCGATCAAGCTCTTTACAAAGAATTTTAATAATATTCTCAACAGATGTCCCTATACCAGTACCAACATTAATTATTTTCCCTCTGGCATTTTCACAAAATAATATATCTACTATGGCGCGGGCCGAGTCTTCAATATAAATAATATCACGTACACGGCTTAGAGATCCTTTTATAGTCAGTTTATTTCCGGACATCAACTGAGTAAGGATTACATTTACTATACCCTGATGAAGGTTAGGTGTGTGACCGGCACCATACGTAGCAAACAACCTCAGAACGGTCCATTTAAGACCATAACCATTCTCTAGAACCTTTAAAAAGTTCTCACAAGCGACTTTACATACACCATATATAGTTCCGGGAAACAAGGTTGCATTTTCCGCTATCGGCTTATTCGGTTGTTCACCATAAACGATGGATGAGCTTAAATATACAACCGGTATATTTAGGCGAGCACACCACTCAAAAATACGCATGCTGCCAAGACAGTTCACTCTTACATTCTCGACTGGTTCCTCAAGAGAACGTCCCCCTGGATGTGCCACACAATGAATTACTGCATCAACGCCATAATCACCAAACTGTTCCTGTAATGAATCTGAAACAATATCCTGCTTTATCCAAACAACATTTGGATCCTTTTTATGCCAGACGCCAATAGAGAAATTGTCGTACGCAACAACACTTTTGTTACGTTCCAGTAGATTGCGAATAACTGCCGAGCCAATTAGACCTGCACCACCAGTAACAAGTATCTTTGAAAATTTTGCTTCTATTTTATTAATCCCTTAACATTGTGAACGACATAAATACTCTATATATATGCATACAACATTATTCCATAGCTACTATACATTTCATCACTGTTGAAAAGGAGTAAGAATCCATAACTCCCACTAAACCGTATAAGCAATACAGTCTTCACATACCGTTCCTTTTACAGCCTTGGCAATGTGTTGCCTTCTTAAGGCAGCCAGTTCTTCGGAATGCCATGCTTCAATGAGTGAAATCTCATTTAAATTACCAAAATAATATTTCTCATCGTGATCACAGTAACAGGCACTCATATATCCATCAAAACTGATATGCGGTATCGTGAAAAGAGACCAACATGGCAGCATAGAAGAAAGTGTTCTGCCAATGTTATTCGGTACAGGCTTGAATATCCCTTGATTATCATTTTCCCTTAAAAAAGAATATTCACCATACATACGCAGAGGATAATGTTCATCAACATAAGGATCGATAATGGAATTAATTTCCTCAAAGTCATTTTTAGTGTTAGGATCAAATATACTACTAGCGTATATGGCTGGCTTACTCTTGTTCCCACGGTAATTCCACGTGGATTTTATATTAGAAACCACCGTATCAAAAGCATCAACCCCGTGACTTTTCTGATAAAGTGTTCTATTGCCAGCATTGATAGAAAACTTTATACTGTCAAGTCCGCTATCAAACAACTGTTGAATTCTACCCGGCGTCGCAAGCCTTCCATTGGTTGTAATAAACACATATTCAAGACCGATTTTTTTTGCATACGCAACATATTCCGGCAAGTCTTTAACAAGCAATGGTTCCCCGATCCAGAACAAGCCAACTTCCTCAACACCTATATCCTTTAATTCCTGAAGAATTCTGAAAAGGAATTTTCTATCAATATCCCCCTTTTTGATCTGTTTGTATGTATGTGAACAATAAAAACATTTTAAGTCACATCTCGAGGTAGCTTCTACCTTTGCTTTCTTTGGAAATTTCGGTAATTCAACTAAATATTCCGCTGGAATATTATTAGTTTCGAAAACACGCTCTTTTATTTTCTTCATATCATTATATCTCTATTATTTTCTATTATATTCCCTGGATTCAACCAGCAAGTATAAATATTACTATTAGTCTTTATATTGTTACACACTTTCAATCAGGACATTCAATCTGATAACGAGCTCTCCATTCCGGGTCAGACCAGTAAATACGGTAAACAAGTTTCATTGTAGCCAGCGCATCTTCAATATTTCCAGATAAGATCTGACCATTATTTACAATAGCGTCTGCAAATTCACGAATTTCTTCATACCAAGAATTATCATCAAGATATGTAACTATCTCTTCTCTCTCTGTACCTGTATTAGATTCATTGCGCCGCCCAATGACAAGCTTTTCCTCTCCATAACTCTTTGTACCTGATAGAATCCCTTGTAGTTCTACATATCCTTGTGTTAAGGTGATATCAAGAGAGAACCGATGCTGCCACTGTGTAGCACTTGAATGAAGCATGGCAATCCTACCTTTTGTGTCTTTCATCAAGGCATAGGCGTTATCTTCAACGTTATGCTTCCAATAATCACCGGAAATATAACTCTTTACATCTGGGAACTCCCCACAGAATAACCGAATCAGATCCACCATATGAATACCCTGGTCCAGCAAGATACCACCACCAGCATATTCACGTTCCGAACGCCAATTCCCATGAAAAGGAACAATCTGGCTTTTGCCGTATACTCCGCGCAAATTGTTAATTTCTCCCAGCTCACCAGATTTAACTATGCACAGCGCATCCTGTACAGAAACATGATAACGATGATTAAATCCATACTTTAACAAAAGGTCGGGCTTGTCTTTCTTGACCTTAGAAACCCTCTCTATATCAGCAACATTCCTGCCGGGTGGTTTTTCACAGAAAACATGTAAACCTTGCTGAAGACCTGCAATGGTTGCCTCCGGAGCTAAATAATTAGGAAGACTCACAAAAAGAATATCAAGTGGTTCTTCAAGGAGCTGCTGATAATCAGAAAAACATTTTACACCGTCAGCCATAACAACCGGTTCTTTATAGAACTGATCACAGACAGCAATCGTCCTTAATCCTGGATGTTGGTCTATAAACATGCGCCGCCTCTTTCCCACTACGCCGTAACCCGCAATACCAACCGAAAGGGGTTCTTTTTTTACTTTTCCTTTTAAAATCATTTTATTCCATAGAATATTTTCATAATGATTACATATAACGTGAAGATATTGAGTCTCTAATCATTAGTTTCTCTGCCTGCTCCAAGTCTTCCGGTGTATCAACCGCAATCATCGGGTATGACGAAGAAACCATACGCACCTCAAAGCCATTTTCAACCAGTCTAAGCATATCCACAGATTCAATTTCTTCTAAAGGTGTCCTTGGCATATTGGTAAATGTGTGAAGTGATTGTTTGCGGAAGGCATTAATTCCAAATTGCCTGTACCTGGTTATTGCACTTCCAGGTAAAACCTTTTCAGAAGAAGGAATAGGTCCACGAGAATAATAAAGTGCATTGCCTGGTACATCTAGTACTACTTTAACAACGTTATGATTACTAATATCTGACTCATTCTCTATGGGTGCCATCATGTCAGTATACATAAGTGTTTCTTCCTGTAACAGTGGTGCAACTAATTGTTCAAGAGAATAAGGATCAATAAGAGGCATATCACCCTGTACATTTATAACAATATCAAATGTTAGTTTATCAGCTGCTTCTGCAACACGATCAACACAACTTTGATGATCGCTGGACGTCATGACTGCTTTACCATCAAAACTGGTAACTTCATCAACAATCTCACTATCACATGTTGCAACTATAACATCATCCAGGAAGCTACACAGAGACACCCTGCGTCTAACATGTTCTATCATTGATAAGCTTAAAATCTTCTTTAGAGGTTTCCCTGGATAACGACTCGATGCCATTCTCGCAGGTATAATAGCAATTATAGACATAACTACACCTTTCTTATCGCTTCCCTCAGGTTTCTCAATTCGCCTCGGCACATTTCACCCAGAAATAGAAAGTCTACACCAAATGCTACAAACGAATAGCCTTCCTCTATTCTTTTAAGTACAAGATCGTTCTGAGGTGAGACTACATGATAACCTGCCGTAATATTCACTTTTGAAGATATATTTCTGATCTTAGTGAGCGCGTCCATCACTTCAGGGTGATCAAATTCTCCAGGCTTTCCAAGAGAACCAGACAGGTCGTAAGGACCAACAATAAATGCATCCACTCCCTCAACACTCAAAATATCTTCCAAATCATCCACAGCTTTGATATGTTCTACCTGAACAACTACAATACTTTCCTTCGCAACCCAATCTTTATATTTTTCGAAATTTGTACCATATCCCTGGGCCCTGGCAAGCCCAACACCTCTCGTTCCAGCCGGCGGGTACTTTACAGCATTTACAACAGCTATTGCATCTTCTCTGGTATTAACCATCGGTGCTATTACACCATGGGCGCCGGCGTCCATAACTCGCTTGATTTGAGTAGGATCATTTGCGGAAAGACGCACTAGCGGATCAACACCACAAAGTTCGATCACACGAATCAGTTCTTCTGCCTCGCTAATTGTGATAACACTATGTTCCAGGTCAACTACTAACCAGTCAAACCCGGCCTTTGCCATTATCTCAGCAATGGCAGGATGAGCAAGAGTGATCCATGAACCAATAGTAACTTCTTTATTCTTCAGTTTACCCTTTAAATTATTCATTTTCACCTTAATAAGTTTTTAATATAGCAACCATAATAAAATTAGCTAACTTCTTTCAAAGATCATATTAACTACACTCCCCTTCCCCTTCTCTTCCATATGATATTCGCCTGTTTTGTACACATCAAATCCACACTCTTTCAGCAATTTAATAATTTCCAAATCTTGAGGAAGTTTCATATTAAGTTCTACTAATATACTCTTCAATCTTTTCTCCTTAAGCAATCTCATACTTCCATTCAATATTTTTGACTCCAGACCATCAACATCAACCTTAATATGATTAGGAACTTCAAATCCTATGTCGTAAACAATACTGTCTAATGTATAGGAGATACATCCTTGTTCAAAAACAGGATTAAATTTCCTTCCATTAGAATCCTTATTAACGGCAAAAGAATGCAATGCCGACCCCGGAGTTAAACTGCTTAACCTTATAGTATTGAACGTATTTTCATCTGATATTGCAATACAATAAGCCTTTACTTTGCGTCCCAAACCGTTTATCTGAATGTTTTTATTCAATAACCCGAAATTAGACGCTTCAGGCTCAAAGGCATAGACCTTCTTACATCTTTCTCCTGCGTATGTTGTATAAAGGCCAATATTGGCACCGATATCAAAGAAAATATCATCAGATTTGAAACTTTTAATCCATTCAATTGTTTCAGGCTCTTTAGAATAAAATGTTTTCACTCTCCACAACAAAATTGGATTTGTAGTCGTAAAAACAAACCTCTTTTTTCCATCTGCTATTTCAGCAGTAAGCCCAAACAACTTTGATGACAGTGCAACACTCCATTTATTGGGAAAGTTTAAAGCAAATAGGAAGCTAAAAACTTTTAACAAGATATGCTTTACTCTTGATAAAACCAGATATCTTTTGTTCAATTCTGACAAGCTATGAACCATTATTTATTCCTATTGCCACAGAGTATTATCACAATTTATAATCCAAGCTTGAATTTAATAAGAGTATAAACCAGGTAAGCTACTAAGCTACAGAGGCAGTTGGAATGGTAATACACAAAACAATAGTGGCTTCTATATCCAGCAACTTCACTTCACACCATTTAACTAATCTCTACTATTTAAACACACTTTTTTAGACTGCTTATCATCCTTTCTGCGTAGGCATTGAGTGTAAATTCTTCCCTAACCCTCTTCATGGCGCTATTGCCCATATCTTTGCATATTTGAGAATTATTATATAAATACAATATCTTTTCCATTAATGATTTAACGTTCTTAACCGGGACAACAAAGCCATCTTTACCTTCTCTTACTACATCCCCGGCTGCAGTATTTGTAGTAACAATAGCCGGTAGTCCGCAAGCCATTGCCTCCACAATAACCTTACCAAAGGAATCTTCCAGTGAGGGCAAGACAAAAATACTTCCCTGTGAAAAGTATTTATAGAGTTCATAACTAGCAACAAAATTTATTATCTTATAAAGTCCTTCATATTTTGCTAAAAGGTTCATCATGCCATCCGCAACACCCCCAATCAACCACACTTCAGAATTCTTCAGCTTTAATGACGCTATGGCTTCCAATAAATACATTATACCTTTCCTGTGACTAATACCACCGCAATAAATCACCCTGAAAACATCATCATTCTTAGGTATTCTATTAAAATAAGTTAAATCAATTCCAGGAGAAACGCATAGTATTTTCTCAGCGGAAATCCCTTCCTTAATAAACCCATTCTTTACAAATGTAGAAGGAACTATAATGAAGTCTGCTTCTTCATACTCATTCAGCCCTCGTTCAATATCTCTATTATCGTGCCATGGTTTCATGCCTAACCTCTTTAATTCATCCGAATCTATTCTTTCCTGAATCCTGATATGTGAATTTGTTCTATCCAGAAAGGTAACAATACCAAGTTCTTTCGCCTTTCGTATTGTGTGCAATGCCTGATGAGATTCGGCTATAATTATATCAGTGTTTCTATCAGTAATTTGCTTTGAAACCCATTTATCAAACATATCCCCCACTCGGTATCTATCTCGAGCTTTTGGCACTCTTCTTAATCCTCTTGTTCTGTGTAATATTTTCCTAAAAATACAAACCTTCAGGTTTGTTTCTACCTTCTCAACAGATACAACTTGCCTGTCTTCGCCCCTGCCAAATATCCGTGTCAAGTTGGACCATTTTTGACTGTAAAAAGGAATAAATATCCTTTCAAGAATCCCCTTCTCGTAAAACGCACTTGCCAGCTGAATACCACGATAGGTTCCTCCGCTATACGACATTGTAATTCTCATCTTTTCATACAAAAGTAAATATCCTCATCCGGATCTAATGATAATTTGTCGACCATAACTTTGCCTAATTGCCTGGTATATTTTATCTTTCTTACATTAAAGCCACACTCTTCTAACCGTTCCTTATAATCCAGTCCATATATCCTCACGTGACTCTGAACACCATAAAGTTTCCTCCTGTCCTGGAACGTCTTTATATTTGGGTCCTCGAATGTCTCTTCTCTATTCAAATCAATCGGCACCTGTATAATTGCCCATCCACCGGAACACAATACCCTAAGAACCTCTCTTAGCGCCTTCCCGTCATCTGATACATGCTCCAAGACATGATTACATATAACGGCATCAAAGTAATTATCTGGATAACCAATAGCCGTTATATCCATCTCAACCTGTCCCATCTTGGGGTCAATGTCCGCAGATAAATACACAATATCTTTCCTGTTGCGCAGAATTTTTCTTATATGAAATTCAGGAGCAATATGAAGGAGACTGATTTTCTTATTTACCGATGGCAGTATTTCATTTTCCAGGAAATGATAAAGCTGTCGATCGCGGTCCAGGGAATTACACTTTGGACAAAAAGCATTCTCTCGATATCTGATACCGACTGCATTATCCCACGCGGGATCTTTGTTTCCGTTATGAAGGAATCTTTTAAAATTATTTCCACAAATTTGACAATAGAATACATTGCCACGGTATTTCAGATAACTTCTAGACTTCCAAGGTAACCATTTCTCCCTACACCACATCATCTGGTCGTAGGAAAGACATGATGACAATGCTTTCTTAATTAATTCCTTCACGTTATACCATAAATACAAACTCCAAATTACATTGTAATTCTTTGTTTTTTTGTTACAATTGGTGAACAGTATTATTTCTCTTATCAGCACATATAAACACGGTACCATGCCGACAATAGGAAAAGCTTCCACAACATAAAAGAACGTTCTGCATCTGCGAATCTATTGCTTCCGGCTGTAAACAATCTTTCCAGGTCACTTCTTGAATAGAAAATCCTTGCACTGCTTCTTTCGTCCAGAATATATTCCTTTACCATTTTATCCCCTTTCTTTAATACATCTGGTATATTCAGCAAGAAACCCATCTTATTTCTGTCCACTATAACAGCTGGAAGGTATTTTGACATTGTCTGCCTTAGAAGGTGCTTTGTGTCCGTATTTCTTAGTGAAAAGAATCTACTTGAACTTTTGTACTGCATCGGTAAAGAATAAACGAATTCAACAAGCTTATAATCCAGGAAAGGTACTCTTGCTTCGACCGAATGAGCCATAGTGGCCAAATCAACTTTTCGTAGAAAATGATTCGGTAACTTATAATTAACCTCATAGCTGGTAATACAACGAAATATATCCTTGTGCTTTGAGTACACCGGTTTCAGTATTTTATATAAAGACTGTATTTCCTTGTAGTCGCTTAACCGGGGAAATAAATGTGAATTCAAGAGAGTATTATAGGCCAAAGTACTGGCATAGAAAGGCAGGATGTTAAATGGAAAAGATGCTAAAGAGAATCTTGGATAACCCCCGAATATTTCATCGGATCCCTCACCGACAAGAACAACCTTTACTCCAACCTCCTTAACCTTTTCAGACAGCAAGTATGTACTGAAAAAGCCAGGATCCCCTGAAGTCAGGTCATCCAGATACCAAACCATTTCATCAAACCGACTCAAAATCTCCTTCGAATCCACTTCAAGCTCATGATGCTTCGTGTTGAGATGCTGAGATACTAATTTAGCATACTTTCTCTCATCTAATTTGTGATTTAACCCAACAGTAAAGGTTGGTATCCTCTCTACAGATACATTCTGATATAAAGCGGCAACACTACTTGAATCAACTCCTCCAGATAATAGAACGCCAACAGACACATCCGATACAAGTTCTGATTCAACACTATCCCGCAACTTCTCATCTACCAATTCTACGACAGCCTGACGTGAAAGGTTTGAAGCGTCTTTATTGACCTCAAGACTCCAGAATTTACTAAAACTCAATTCGTTATTTTGAAGGACAAACGTATGTCCGGGAGTTAATTTTTTTATTCCGGTAAACATACAGTTTTCATTATCTGGAACCCTGGAATATTTTAGAAACAAGCCTGCCACTATTTCATTTAATTGAAAGGCAAATCCACGATTCTTTAATGCCTTAAAAGCCTTAGCCTCTGACGCAAATGCAAAATATTGGTCAGTTTTAAGATAATAGAAAGGCTTGATTCCCATTCTGTCTCTCGCCATAAATAATTTCTGATTGACGCTGTCCCACAGGGCAAAGGCAAACATTCCACGAAACTTCTTAACACACTCATCACCCCATTCCTCATAAGCGTGCACTACAATTTCTGAATCAGTATTTGTAGCAAAAACATGTCCCTGTTTTCTAAGTTCTTCACGCAAGCTCTTATAATTATAAATTTCGCCATTATAAACAGTACAAAGCGATCTTGTTTCGTTAAATATTGGTTGATGACCACCTTCTATGTCAATAATGTTAAGCCTATTATTACCGAGGCCTACATTCTTATCTATAAAGATACCAGTGTCATCTGGTCCTCTATGCCTAAGTAAACGACTCATTCCCTGTAACACGTCGCTACTTATAAAATCATCAGGTTTTAGATTAACGATCCCATATATACCACACATTTAAGTCTCCAAGGATAAACGTAATAACAACTATTCAGCAATTACAATAACATGATCTTCTTAACAGATTATTGCAAGACTAAGTCCAATGCCTTTCACTTAAACTTTACTATATTATCTCGCCCCCAACTCTTCGCAAAGTTACGGTTGGCATATTCAATAGCTTCGTTCCTGGTATCACCATCTGCCAGCCTTTCATAGACCCAGTTTATATACTGTCCCATTCTCAAGGAAGCTTTACCGTCTCTAAAAGGATCCCTTTCCTTTGCCCATGGGTCTAAATTTCCAAAGCCAGGAATACTATCCGGATTCTGTCTATATTTTTGAATAGTCCTGTACAAATCGTCTTTATCGTCAAAAACCACCTTTCCTCTTCCCCATTTATATACATCTGATGAATATAAACATTCTAAATCCAGAAAGACTGAGGGTGTATTTGATAGATACGCTTCTAATACCGTTGTTCCCCCTGTTAGAAACCCTATACATAAATCAGCAGCCTGGGCTGTCTCAGAAGGATATCGATCAGATATCAGATCTTCTCCATCGTCTACAAAAATGCATCTTTGAGTATCCCTGGCCTCTTTGATTAAATCACTGATAGGCAATAACCTATGAAACAGTGTGTCATATGCTTTGGGTTTAAATATTATGCCTAATGTTTTATCACTTAAAACTTTCTGCAAAAAATATTTATATGTATCCACATTACTTTTATTGGACCTGGTCCCTATTCTCCAGTCTGAAGAATTTTCATCAAAAAAGCATAATATAAAATCAACGCCTCTTCTCAAGAGCTGATTACGCAAATTATCAGCGTTTTCTTTAACATCCTTAAAAGAATGGTCAGTTATGTAGCCGCAACTGACAGAATAGTCTAACGACGAATTATTTTCAGCCCATATAAACTGAAAGTGGGGGCTAAATGAGATTGCGATATCAGATGCAATAGAATGGAGAATGGTTGTACACTCTAAATTAGTATCCTGATAATGTATGGACACACCACCACTCTTATACAGGGCAACATTAAAAGGCACACAATCAGTTAAGAAACTATTCTTGTTTAAGTTGACTTTGATGTTATTAGAAACAAAGAAATCATACCAATATGAATATTGTATCATGAAATACGTCATATCCATCAAACAGTGCATGAACATGGTATTAAGCCTTATGCCTCTCGAGATACATGATCTAACCAACAAACTTATATTCCTCTTCAATTCTTTTTTATATAGAGGTGAGGGTTTCCATACGGGTGGTTCGTCTTTTCTTGGACGGTCCTTATTTGATAATAATGGAGCCCTGGTTTGAACAGGATTCAACTTTACCAGGTCAAACAACGACAACAGGTTATCTTTGTGTATATAATCAACAATAATTAATACGCGATTATGAGGGATTTCTGATTTTATCAGCCAGAAAAAATCACTTCTCTCTTTAGTATCTAACGTTATCTTTCTTCCGGTATAGATAGCTGAAACAACCGGATAACCATTGCAAATTGAGCTGGCCTTGACTTTTGCTATTCTTTCTCTATTCCTGTATTTTAGTATAAATCCTCTAGTAGTAACAAGTAACTTTAAATACAATCTGGGAGATATAACTAGATTATATAATTTAGAGAGTATATTTCTATAAAACGAATTAACCACACTTAGAGTTTCTATTACTCTTAACCCTTTCTCAGAGAAGAAGAGAACTAGATATTTGGACCATAAATCCCTTTCTAGAAAAATAACTATATTTTCAGGATTTCCACACAAATTATCTCTTGTATTCCAGATCGCATAATTAATAAAAACAACTACCTCTCTAATATCTCTAAATACATGCTTATCCAGATACACAAAAATCTTTTCAATGGGAAGGTGACATCCAATATTCCTAATAAGAACACTATTGGCAAACTCATTCTCTCTTACCATACTACACACTTTTGTAATTTCATTTTCTACTGAATATTCAACACACCCCCCTTCTTCATCTCTGATAGATCCAACATTGAATTCCGCCCTAATTGGCTTAGACCTCAGAATGCGAAGATATAACATCACTTTAACTATCTTTCCACAAAACAATGTGTCTGTATAATAGTAAATGTGTGAATAGTTCAACCCTGAAAAAACTATTGCTACAAGATTCAATATAGAAAGTCTAAATGTATAAATGTGTTTCATGAACTCGCAATCCTCACTTTTCATGAGATTACATGCCAGCAAAACTCCAAGCGGATCGATGGTGATGAACGGTACTCTTTAGGAGGAATGGTGTATTCTCTATACTGCCCTGAGTATCAACACGTTGAGACATAACATATCCCAACCTTTATTATTTTAAACAGAATCATTCTTTGACTCCTTAAAATAATTAATTGAAGGCATGAAATTATCAGAAATCTTAGGACTTCTCCTTTCTACTCTCATGTATTTACTGGCAGCAAGAAGGTGTGATATAATACAAAATATTGCTTCAACAACGCCGACTGTAAAGTAAACAACTAAACCAATATAAGGGTTAAACATAATAATAAATATTAAAACACATTGCAAATCACACATCATATTGCCTAAAGTTAATGGCATTATTTTATTTCTTAAATATGGCTCTAATTGCACACTTGTATCTTCAGTAATCCAACGGGCATATGCCGAATACCTATCGAGCGTTAAATGGTGGTATGGTGTCAAGATAACAGATAAAACTCCTATCCAGATTAAATAATGAGGCCCATTATTTACAAATACAAAAAAAGCGAGTGACAATCTTAGTGCTGTTAGCGTTATAATATCTGCGTATCCATCTATAAATTTTCCAAAAAAAGTAGATGTCCCCTTAACTCGCGCAATATTACCATCCACAAAATCAATTAAGAGCGAAAACAAAAAAATCCACAAACCTATAATCAAATATTGTTTAGTCCCGAAAAAAATAAACAATGTGGCAAGAACTCCTATCCCACCACTTAAACACGTTGTCACATTTGCTGAAATGTTCAGTTTTAGAAAAAATGGAGTTATGAAAAATGATAAATATCTAAACACACGGTTGGATATTGACAGAGAAAAAAAACCTGTTTTTTTATAACTGCTACTAACATGTTTGTATTGATTATAATAATTTCTAATCATTTTCTCATTTGGGAGTAACGTTTTCTCGCATTATCAAGATCTTCTTTTGTGTCGATCTCTAACCACATTTTATCCCTGACATCAACATAGCCTATTTTAACCCCTTTTTTCCCAAGACTATCAATTGCAATCGTATAGTAATCATCCTGATGGCCAGAAACCATTGACGCCATCTGTTCTAATAACATTTTTGTGCCAGTATCAGAAAACTTTGCAATACCTATAAAATTACCGGACGCTTCTGATGCAGAAATATGGCTACCTAAGCTTATTAAATTCCCATCCTCTATCTTAACGTTCATAGTGCCTTCTAAAACCTTGCTGGTATCAACAATAACACAAATATCCTCTTCAGACTCTTTTGCTCTTTTAATAATCTCAACATCAAAGATCACATCTGCGAAAAAGCATAATAAACCACCGTTAAATTCTTCTTTGACACTCCACAAAGTATGAAGATTGTTCGTGTTCTCATAATCAGTATATTCTCTATACCTGATCCTATCATCACCCAACTCCTCTTTGATCATATCACCCTTATAGCCGACAACAACAACTATATCCTTTATACCTATATCTCTGATGGCGTTAATTTGCCAATCAATCATCCTTTTCATACCAACTTCAAGCAGACATTTCGGTTTCTCAAGTGTAATCGGATATAATCTTGAACTCCTTCCTGCTGCAAGTATAATTGCTTTCATCTTAGTGCTCATAAAATGTCCTTATCCTTCTCATTCCGTAAGCAGCAAGAATTGCTCCTTCTTTTTCTCCATTACCTGAGTTCTTAAAGCCTCCAAATGGTGCTGCCTCTGTACGGTAACTTGGAAAGCCATTCCAACTAAACTGTCCCACTATTAATTCATTTGATACCTTTTCCGCAATTTCACGCTTCTTTGTCATTACAGCTCCGGCCAACCTATAACCAGTCTTTTTAGCACAAGAAATTGCTTCATCGAGATTTTCCACCCTTATAATCGGAGCAATAGGACCAAATGTTTCATTTGAAACAAGTTCTGAGTCTATATTGACATTATCAAGTACTGTTGGAGAATAAAGAGCTCCATCTCTTTTATTGCCTAATAGCAGGTCTGCACCGTCCTTTATTGCGTTACTAACTCTTTCCTCAAGCACTATAGCAGCCTCCTCAGATATAACTGTTCCCATATCAACCGTTTCGTCATAAGGGTCTCCATATTTTAATTTTTCCACTTCACCGACTAACCTCTTTACAAATATTTCAGCAACGCTTTTAATTACTATAATCATCCTTATTGCAGTACACCTCTGGCCGGAATTCTTAAAACAACCTTTAAGAGTCTCTCTCGCTGACCTTTCAATGTCTGCGTCATCATTGACAATAAGCGCAGAACACC
>PVBE010534234.1_pt1 | contig 14375 bp, 9 predicted proteins | sample 1631181 | NCBI WGS metagenome assembly PVBE01 (sample SAMN08397723, study PRJNA350692) | Marine metagenome, whole genome shotgun sequencing project. | isolation source: water | place: Pacific Ocean | collected 2012-04
ATGACGACAGAAGTAGGAGTAGAGAACTCGGGCCCCATCGGACAATCGGTGTGCCTGCTCGGTATCGAACATGTCCCAGCTAACTGGAGCGTAGTTGAAAGGCAGCTTGGAATGGGCTTTGGGGATGTAGTCGACAGTGGCACGACGACGGTGGAAATCGTTGGATTCGGCTTGGTAGGCCGGGCTGGTAGCTTGAAATTGGTCTAGATGTTGGGCGATAGCAGATTCCATAAAAATCTCCTCATAAGAAAGGTTCTTGCGAAGAGATCGTTTGATACGATACAATTGCGGGTACCAACCCTGGCAACTGTAGAGATCAACCAATCTCTCACGAGCTTTGCCCCTGTCTTAACAGGCAGGGGCTTTTTTTATTGTTTACAACCAGATTCTATTTGCTCATTCCGCTCCACTGCGCTTTCTAACAAGCGAAATTCAGCGCAGTTATTGTACCTCCCTTACCGACTATAACGCAAGTTAAAAACGATGAAACTGTGTAGTGATTGTGTCGTATTTATGAGGTGACCATGTGTGTTGTGTCGTAACCACACGGAGGCCACACGACAACGACACAATCACACAGCACATCTGCCACACGGAGGCCACACGTTGACCACTGCTGAATACGCACGCAAGTACAAGATCTCGACCGAGACCGTTCGCCGCAGAATCCGTGAAGGTCGGCTACAAGCTGAACTGCGGGACGGTGTTTACTGGATCAAGGATCCTGAGGCTGACACCACACAGGACGACACGAAGACCACACAACCTGACGACACAGTTACCACACAAGAGTTGCTGCAGGAGAAGGATGGTCGAATTGCGGACTTAAAACACGAACTCGACGAAAAGAATCGACAGATCGAGGAGATCCTAAAGCAACAAGACCAAGGCCAACAACTAGCAGCAATGCAACAAAAAACCATCGCCACACTAACCGAACAAAACCAACTACTACTAGAAGACAGCCAAGAGAAAGAAGAAAAGAAAGTCGGTTTCTGGGGCCGCTTGATTGGCCAGCGGGCTTGATTCTGGTGTCAAATCAACATACTGCTTAAGTATTCAACCCTCTCAAACACCTAACCCTATTAGTTATCTCAGCTGGTGGGGTTTTTCTTTGCCTAAAAACAAAAAGGTAATCTGATGAGGTATGGCTGGCTATCGTCTGCATACCATATATTCCAACAGATTAGGCTTATTGCAGAATGTTGAGCAGATAGCTAATTTGGTCAAACAGTTTGGCAATTGCCTTGACCGGAAAATTAAGGGGTCTAAGAACTATGCACAATGCGGAGTTCTATCGGTAGGAATCGTGTTTGTGTTTCGATTTTACTGCCATCTATGTGGAGGTAAAATCAGAGGAATTTAACCGGTAGAAGAAGCATTGTTACAAACTATGGCAATCGATACCAGTCGATCAGGGATGGTAAGTTCCACTTGAAAAATCGATGAAACGCTTGGCATCTTACATCAGAAGAGGGTTAATATTTCAACCTTGGTAGCGCATGACCTTGTAACTTGGAAGATTGGGGGCGGAGCGTGGCTAACAGGTTAGTAAACAAGCAATTTTCCGGTTAATTTTCTCTCTCTTTCATTCTGAACACCAATGACTTCAACAAGATATAAACTACTGAGCGTTATAGGGTTACTTCTAAATTCCGCTATGGCCGAGGTGGTTTTTACCGATATAACGCAGCCCGCTGGAATTCACGCCGTCACCTATGCCGGAAGTAAAAAGAAGAAACATCTATTGGAATCGTTAGGTTGTGGCGCGGCTTTTCTCGATTACGACAATGATGGTGATCAAGACCTATATCTCGTCAACGGCTGGAAAATTAAAGGTCCGGGTGACATTGTCCGTGGATCAAATATGCTTTACCGCAACAACGGCAACGGTACATTTACCAACGTTACAGCCTTTGCGAACGTTGGTAATGACAACTGGGGGGTGGGTGTCTGTTGTGGCGACTACGACAATGACGGCTGGGTAGACCTGTACGTGACGAACTTCGGAGCCAATTGTCTGTATCATAACAATCACGATGGCACATTTACTGACGTCGCTCATCAATCTGGAGTAGCAAATGGTACGGAAAAACCGGGTATGGATGAAGTGCAACATTTAAGTGCGGGGGCTACCTTTTTAGATTATGACAACGATGGTAATTTAGACCTTTATCTGGTTAATTACATTGATTGTACAATAGAAGAGGTTCTAACGGCAGAATTAACTCAAGACTGGAAAGGGGTGACAAAAGTGATGTCCGGCCCTCGCGGATTGAAGGGTTCTGCCGATGTCTTTTACCGAAATAACGGTGACGGCACGTTTACCAATGTCACTGTCGAGGCGGGTCTGATCGATATTGGAGAACTATACGGGCTGGGTGTCTGCAGCACTGACCTCGACCTAGATGGTGATATTGACCTTTATGTAGCCAACGATGCAGGCCCAAACTATCTTTACCAAAATAATGGCAACGAGACATTCTCAGAGATAGGCCTTTATGCCAATGCCGCTGTGGCCGAGACCGGGTTACCCCAGGCCAGCATGGGCGTCGATTTTGCCGATTATGATAATGATGGGGATCCAGATGGGTTTTTAACCCACTTTAGCGGGGAATGTAGCACACTATACCGTAATTTAGGGCAAGGCTTGTTTGAGGATTATACCAAATCAGTTGGCTTGTGGCAGCCAACCTATCTACCGATGAGTTGGGGAGTCGGTTTTTTTGATTATGACAACGATACCGATTTGGATTTGTTTATTGCTAATGGACACATCTATCCCCAGGTGGATACGCACCTAGAATACGGCGAATTATACGCACAGCCCGATCAACTATTTCAGAACGTTACTTATCTGCCTAAAGAGCCAATAGATGGAGTACACCAACCAAGGTTGGATCATCCATTGGGTGAAGTTCTCAACTTTAAACTTATTACGGAGAGTACCGGACTTGACCGGCAACTGTCGAGTCGAGGAACTGCCTTTGCTGATTATGACAATGACGGTGATATCGATTTACTGGTCACTCATATGGACGCACCACCAACCCTCCTTAGAAACGACACTATGAGCAATCGTCATCAACGCAATTGGTTACTGATCGACCTAGAAGGCACGATTAGTAACCGAAGTGGAGTTGGCTCAAAAATCTACGTTACTATTGGCAACTTAACCCTAGTACGAGAGGTGCGATCCGGTAGCGGTTATGTCTCCCAAAATGACCTGAGAGCACACTTTGGGTTAGGGGAAGCCAACCTCGTCGATCATATCCAGATCAAATGGTTAAGTGGATCCGTTTCTAACCGGTACAAGGTCATGCCTTCACAGATTATACATTTTCGAGAGTCGCAGGACTAAGAACCATGTCAATGAAAGGGCTTAGCAGGCGACGCAGTTCTATTGGCGTACATGTCTTTCTCATTTCCATGATATTGATTCCAATCAATATCTATTGGAATGTGCAGATGGAGCTAGTCCGCTACTCCGGCCTACCGACGACCATCTCCCTGTTCTTCAATGTCATCTTCAATCTACTTGTTCTCTCTCTAATCAACATCATCGCTAAACGCCTGTTCAGAGTCACACTCTTTCACTCTGGAGAACTCTCCATTATTTATATCATGCTTTCTATCGCGTCGGGCATTGGTGGACATAGTATGATGCAGATTCTACCGCCGATGTTGGGACACCCTTTCTGGTTTGCAACCGACGAAAATGACTGGAAAAACCTGTTTTGGAAGTACCTTCCAAGATGGTTGGTAGTAGATGATACCAAGGCTCTCAGCGGCTATTATGAAGGGGACACTCTTTACAAAATAGAGTACTTGAAGGCCTGGCTATTGCCTGTCGCAAGCTGGTTCGCCATCATTTTTACCGTTTTGCTAATCATGCTCTGTCTTAATATGCTCATTCGTAAACAATGGGTTGAAAATGAAAAGTTAAGTTACCCGATTATCCAGCTACCAATGGAGATGGCCCATTCCAGATTTTATCTGAACCGCTGGATGTGGATCGGGTTTGTCCTAGTAGCGATAATAGATCTGCTCAACGGACTCCATTTTCTTTTTCCCTCTATTCCTCAGGTATTCAGCAAGCGCTATTACTTTAGGTTTACGGAAGACCCATTTCTGACCATGGGCAATTTACCTTTCGCACTTTACCCGTTCGTGATTGGCCTGGGCTTCTTAATACCGCTAGACCTTAGTTTTTCCTGCTGGCTTTTTTTTTGGTTTTGGAAACTACAACTAGTATTGGCCAATATAATTGGCCTGCGGGCTTTACCGGGCTTCCCTTACCTGCATTCTCAGGCTATTGGCGGTTACATCGGTGTCACGCTAGTGGCGTTGTATGTCAGTCGGCCGCATTTGCTGGTAGTTTGTAAGCGACTATTCTCTTTAGGTAAAATCCTGGACGAGAGCAATGAAGTGATGTCTCACCGAGCTATTATCGGCTTACTTGGCGTTAGTTCAATCCTTTTGCTTGCCTTATGTTACAAATCAGGAATGTCGATGACGGCCACTTCCGCTTTCTTCTTGCTCTATTTCCTAATTTCTTTAGGAATTACGCGAATGCGAGCCGAATTAGGTGCGCCCGTTCACGATATTCATTACACGGGGCCGGAGCAAATAATGGTGTGGATAGTCGGAACGCGTCGATTGGGAGCTGCTAATCTAACAGTTATGTCCCTATTTTGGTTCTTGACCCGAACGCACTACAGCCATGTCATGCCCCATCAATTGGAAGGATTTAAGCTATCGACGCAAACGGGTGTGGATCAAAGAAAGGTTGCATTTGCAATTGTGCTAGCCTGTGCGGTTGGCGTTCTGTCAGCCTTTTGGGTTTTACTTCATATCCCTTACCGTATGGGAGCATTGACGCAAATCCCCTGGCCAACAGTCAACGCCTTCGGTGTTGAACCCTGGCGCCGACTGGAAGCTTGGTTGACCAACCCATCATCGACCAACTATCCAGAAACCATCTTCATTGGGGTGGGATTATTCTTCACTTTTTTTCTGATGTTCATGCGCATGAAGTTTTTCTGGTTTCCGCTCTATCCGGCGGCATATGCGGTCACCAACAGTTGGGCGATCCACAATATCTGGTTTTGCCTTTTTATCGCCTGGATGGCTAAGTTGGCGATCTTACAATACGGGGGATTACGAGCACACCAGAAGGCAACTCCCTTTTTTTTAGGCCTGATTCTGGGTGAATTTACCGTTGGTAGTCTGTGGACCATTGTCGGCATATTATTGGGAATTCCGACCTACGGTTTCTATACCTAGGCCCAGACGAGGTAACGTTGCTACCAAGATATATCTTGTTCGACAAATCAAGGTTAGCTTCAAGTTCGCAAACCGGCATACTATAACTTGATAACTTGCTTTGGTTAAAGAATTGATTTATGATACAAACAACATCGAGGGAGAAGAGGCGGGTAATCATTTTAGTGGGTGTTACTGGCGTGAAAGGCGGTAAGCCGAAAAATACTCCTAATACTATTTCCATCAACGGTTTCAGTACTACCTTTTGTTTTCAAAATAGCGAGCCGGGATAGCAGGTCATCTCAAATTTGTCAGGAACGGGCATCGGGTTAAATCCAGGGTCTATATCCACTTCTTGATTGGCTTAAATTTGAAGCCTGTTAAGGTACCGGGACATGCCATCCCTGCCCCCCATGATTGGGTGACTATGTCAGTTGGACCTACATGCCACATCAGCGGTCAGGTAGAGAAACGATATGGAGCGGAGCTAGTTTGTTATTATCAGGTTATTCCTATGCACGATACTGTTCACTATATTTCTCAATCACCAGGTAACGCTGGGATTTTTCCATTCGGCGATTGACCGGCTCTAGTTCCTAAAATGGCAGCCAAACGTCGATGCTTGTCGATTCTTTATCTGGTTGGTCTCTGGGCGCTGAGTGGGCTACCAGTTTCAGCGAAAACGAGGGGCTCAAGGATTTTCGTCAGCAGCCAACCAGCGGGCGCAGTTGTCTTCATTGATCGCCAACATCAAGGTTATACGACGCCAACGGCGATTAAAATCACGGTTGAGGAACAAAAACAGGAAATCGAGATTGCCCTCAAGTTGGCTGGGTACCATATCAAAATCCTTAAGGTTGAACTGAATGCTCAACCGGTTATTGAGTTAGGAGACATCGCATTAGATGCGATTAAATCCCAAGTTGGTGCGATACCTACTCAATCCTCTGCCAGCTCGACCAATCAGGTAGACCCAAATCTTATCGATACCGACTTGGAGCAGACTAAAAAGCTGTTGCTTCAAGCGATCGCCATTGAGCCTTCAGCTAATACCTACTACTATCTGGGTTTGATTTACGGTACACAGTTACAGTGGCAGAAAGCGATCGTCAATCTAAATCAGGCAATTGCGCTTAATCCGACCTATACTCAGGCTTTCAGTAAGTTAGGAGAGGGTTATCTAGTTGGTTTGGCTCAAGCAAAAACGGCGATCCCCTTTCTTGAGCGTGCCATCCAAGTAGACGATCAACACATAGCCTCCTATCGGCTTTTGGGCACAGCTTACCTACACTTGCATCAACATGAACAAGCGATCTATCATCTGACAACGGCAGTTAATCTTGAATCAGCTGATGTTGAATCACAATATCTGCTGGGATTTTCCTATTATCAGCAGGGCCAATTTCTCGCAGCGATCCCGTGTTTTGAAAAGGTGATCCAGCAAGACCCTTTCCATATCAAGGCTTACTTCAATCTCGGTAACTGCTATTTTCGGAGTGGGCAAATGGAACTGGCTCAAACAGCCCTCAGTAGATTCCAAGAACTGAATCAAGAGCAACAACAAATCCAGATCCTGAATCACTACTTGCTCAGGGATGCACAAGAACTGCAGTATAGTCAATCCAGTGAAATAGCGGTCAACCACAAAGCTGATCTGAAAAAATGGGATCAATTGATCAATCTGCTTCTCAAGTATCAGCTCTGGTCAGAGTCCATCGCTGCGCTGGAACAGGCTCAGAAAATTGCCCTGAAGCAACAAGATCCAAAGCAGGTTGGTTATTCACAATTACTGGGCTCGGTCTATCTAAAAACCAACGCCTATCCGCAGGCGGTTCTCCTCTATCAGGAACTATTGACGAACGACCCGACTAATGCTGAATATCATCATTGCCTAGGCCAAGCGCATATGATGGGTAAAGACTATATTTCCGCCATCGATCAGTTTCAATTGGCAACCTATCTTCAACCGGACCAACCCGGCGATTATTTAAACCTGGCCAACGCTTATCGGCAAACGGGTAACATCTCTGAAGCAGATGTGGCCTGGCGAGCGTACCAAAGGCTAGTCCGGTAATGAAGCCAGATCTGGTCTTGTTGCTCCTCACACTGTTCGTATCTAGCGCGTCACCTGGAATTGAACCAATGGTTCAATTCATCGATGTTACCGCCTCCACAGGCATTGACTTTCAATATTCCAACGGCGCAACCGGTGACTATCATCTGCCGGAAACACTCGGCTCCGGAGGGGCATTTTTCGATTACAACAATGATGGCCATTTAGACCTTTATCTGATTAACAGCGGTGACTTGACTCATTCCGACATGGTGTGTCGTCTCTATCATAACAATGGAGATGGCACTTTTACTGACGTTACCACCGAGTCCAAAATGGATAGTCGTGGTCATTATGGACAAGGTGTGGCAACCGGGGATTACGACAATGATGGCGATGTCGATCTATACCTGACCAATTTTAGAGCCAACCACCTCTATCGTAATAACGGGGACGGAACCTTTACCGAAGTCGGCCAGCAGACCAGTGTTGCTGATCCATCATGGAGTACGAGCGCCACCTTTTTCGATCATGATCGGGACGGCTATCTGGACTTGTATGTGGTCAACTATGTTGATTATTCACTAACGGAGGCTTATCCTATCTGTTATGACGGTAAGATTCGGAGCTACTGCCATCCCAGGTTTTTTCAGGGTGTCCCTGACCGGCTCTACCGTAACAACGGTGATGGGACCTTTGACGATATCACCGAAAGAGCAGGTATTGAGGATCCTGGTGGTTCACATCATGGTAAAGGGTTGGGGGTCGTGGCCGCCGATTTTAACAACGACCGGTATCCCGACATCTATGTTGCCAACGATGATACCCCCAACTATCTGTTTCTCAATAATGGGGATGGAACCTTTCTGGAAATCGGAACTTTTACTGGAGCTGCCTACAGTGGTGATGGTGTCGCAGAGGCCGGGATGGGGGTTGACGCGGGTGATTATAATGGAGACGGATTTCTGGATGTTTTCGTTACCAATTTCTCGTACGAAACCAACACTTTATACCATAATAATGGAGACGGAACTTTCTCAGATGTCAGCTATCGTGCGCACCTAGGAGAAGAGAGCTATCTGAGATTAGGCTTCGGCACCAACTTTCTGGATTATGATAACGATGGTGATTTAGATCTCTTTATTGCTAACGGCCATCTTTCTCCCAGTATTGAGCAGTCAACGGATGCAGTGACGTATGCGCAACCTGACCAGCTATTTCAGAATAATGGTAATGGCACATTTACCGAAACCTCTCCTTCCGCTGGTTCTTACTTTCAACAAAAGCGTGTCAGTCGAGGTAGTATTATGGGCGATTACGATAACGACGGCGATTTGGATCTGGTCATCACTACACTGAATGGAGCGATCCTGTTTCTGCGTAACCAACAAGAAGACCAAAGTACCGGAAGGGCAAACTGGCTTAGCCTCAAGACCGTTGGTACCGTCAGCAATCGTGACGGGATTGGCACTCGACTGATTTTCAAGATTGGATCCCAACAACTGATTCGAGAGGTCCGCACCAGCGCCAGTTATCTTTCCAGCCATGATCCACGTGTACTTGTTGGGGCTTCGAGCTATCAGTCTATCGATCGCATTGAGATTCACTGGCCCAGTGGAATCAGACAGGCCCTTAAGGATGTGCCAACGAACCAACACCTGAAAGTTGTAGAGAACAAAATACCAGACTAAACTTTACATTGTATGTAATACTGTGATAGCATAGCATTTACGTCTGATATATCAGACGTCTCCTTCTTATTTACACATCGGCAGAGTTCGCAGTTGGATGTAAGTAGGATAGTAGCAGAACTAAAATGATGGGGGCAAAATTACCCCCTCGTAATTGATGGAATACGGAAGGGAGATAATAGGGTGAAAAAAACAGCTATTTTCTTTTTTTTATTTTTATCAGCAGTTGTTTTGATCGGTTGTGGTGGAGATGAAACCGAACCAGAATCGACCTCGTCAAAAGTCGATATTACGATGCCCAAAGGGGCCAAGGAAACGGTAGAAGAAGAAACTGTTGTCGAAGAAAAAGAGGTCGTTGAAGCTGGGCTTGCCAAAAAGGAGATTGTTTGGCCAAAGGACCAGGCCAAAATGATACTAATTCCAGCAGGGAGCTTTGAGATGGGGGACAGTCTAAACGAAGGTGAAAAGGAAGAACAACCCGTACACACGGTAGAGTTGGACGCTTTCTACATGGATGCTCATGAGGTCACGATGGAACAGTGGAAAAAGTTCAAAGGTGGGAAAGTCCTAGAACCGTGGGTCAAAGCTGCCTCTCCTGGCAATAAACACCCGGTGGTTGGCCTTCTTTGGGAAGATGCAGTGGCTTATGCCGAAGCAATGGGGAAGCGGCTGCCGACCGAAGCAGAGTGGGAATATGCGGCTCGCGGTGGGTTGGTTGGTAAAAGATTTCCTTGGGGTGACGACGACCTTGATGATGATGCTGTTCCCAGAGAACACGCTAACTTCGATGGGAAAGGGGGTAAAGATAAATGGGGTGATAAAACAGCCCCCGTTGGTAGTTTTGCACCTAACGGTTATGGCCTTTTCGACATAGCTGGTAATGCGTTCGAGTGGACACACGACTGGTTTAAGTATGAATACTACAAGAAATCACCCAGAAAAAACCCGACCGGGCCCAAAGTCGGCGATAACGTAAATGGGGCCAAAAAGGAACATGTGATTCGTGGCGGTTCAGCTTCACTCAATTCGTGGGCTTTACGTGTCGCCAAGCGTACTACTATTGCCAATAACACTTTTCATAAAGTCGCTTGGATTGGGTTTCGCTGCGTGGTTGATGTTAAAGATGGCCGTCCACAGCTTAGACCTGCTAATAAGAGGTGGGACGTCAAATAGCGTCTTGCTATATAGGAGTGAACAGTGAATGACCATAACGTTCAAGAGAAATTAGACCAATTAGAAAAGGATGGGTATCTGCTGATTGAAGGGGCTCTCTCACCTGAAGTGACGGAACACCTTCGACAGCGAATTAACTGTGCCCGGGAACAGGGATGGGAAGAGGGGCTAAACTCGGTTGGCAATATGTGGTTTGACACATTACTGGATCGAGAACCCGACACCTATCAACCCCTGGTCGGCCATCCCAGTGTCCGTCCCTATCTGGAAGGAATGATGGGCAAGCAGTGTCAGTTGCGCAGTTTTCGGGCGCATATCAACCCGGGCCCCTATCTGCAAGAGTGGCATCTGGACTTCTACGGTTACTGGCACGAAAAACGGGAAGCCGAAAAATATCCCTATGCTGTTGACACTATCAGTTTCAATACCACTTTCTATTTTCAAGACAACAAACCTGGATCCGGCCATCTCAAATTTGTCAAGAATGGTCACCGGGTTGAACCTGAGCATCTTTATCCAGTCGACCGGCCTAAATTTGAGGCTTGGTGTGAAGCCCAGGAACACGCTATTCTGCGTCCGATGGCGGGCGACTGCGTCGTTTTTATGAACCACATGCCGCACCAAGGAGCCAAGGAGCGAGACGACATGGAACGAAGCAATGTGGTTTGTCATTACCAGGTCACTCCCATGCACGATGGGGTACACTATGTCTCGCGGCCACGAGGTTACGTCGGTACTTTTCCTTTTGTAGACTAATCTCCTGGCTCGATTTCGTACGTGTTAAGTCTAACTATATATCTCAGATCTAAGACTGGTTGAGTCTTAGTTTGATATTTATTGAATCGTTCGTTAATGATTTCGAAATAATGTACTTGTTTTAAAGCATTAAAGGAGTAAGATTTCAATCATGCAACATCTAAAATACGGTTTAGTTTCCGGCCTGCTATTAGTTTGTCTCATCGTTACCATACCTGATGCAAACGCCAAAGTGTTGTTTGAAGAAGACTTTGAAGGAGGCAAACTTGATGAAACCAAATGGCACCCCAAAGCCGAATGGAAAATCATGAAACCGGAAGAGAAACTGGCAGCCCTCGGCAAAGGTATTATGGATACAGCGGCAGGTCAGGCCAACACCACCAAAAAGAAAGATTTTAAAGACTTTGTTTTTGAAGCCGACTTCAACGCCAAGAAAGATGGCAAAATTACTGGGTTTGTCTTCGCTGCCCAGGATTTGGCCAATAATTTCTACATGCACCAAATTTCGGCCACCGGTTCGGGACATACACCGAACAACCTGCGCTGGCATATCCGGCTTAAAGGAGCTTGGCAGGTTTTCCCCGAAGCTTTCTTGAAAGGTGAAAAAGTTGACCCTGAAATTTGGTATCGATCCCGTTGGTTTATCAAGAACTATAATTTCAAGGTCTTTGTGTTGGAATCGGAGGATTTCTGGAAGGACCCTCGTGGTGCAAAGATGCGTAAAATCGCTGACTGGACCGATAAGTCGAGACAGTTCCGTTCTGGTGCCGTTGGTTTCCGGGCCTCTGGTGGTGAGCATATGCAGTACGATAACGTGTTGGTGTATGAGGACGGAGATGACCCATTTGCAGTGGATGTTTCGGATAAAGTAACTACTAAATGGGCTAAAATCAAGACTCGGAAATAAGCCAATTTTTTAAAATAAAGGCTTAGGCCTTTTAAGTTTATTAACCTACATGCTAGATAAAGGATAAGGTGATTTTATGAGTCGATCAGTCAGAGGAACCCTTTGGGTTTCCTTGTTTTTGTTAATGTTTATCGGTGTCTTTGCTAGCCATGCAACGACCTTGCTAGAAGAGGACTTTGAGGGGGGTAAACTCAACGAGTCAAAATGGAACGCTAAAGCCGAATGGAAGCTTATCAAACCAGAGGCCAAAGTTGCCAAATTGGGTACAGGCGTGGTCGATATCAATGGTGGCCAAGCCAATTTTAGCAAAAAGACAGATTTCAAAAACTTTGTTTTTGAAGCTGACTTCAACGCCAAGAAAGATGGTAAAATTACCGGTTTTGTTTTTGGCGGACAAGATCCAGATAATTATTATATGCATCAAATTTCGGCTAACGGTTCAGGGCATACACCCAACAACGTGCGCTGGCACACTCGTTCCAAAGGTGCGTGGGCAGTTGATCCTAAGCCATTCTTAGGTGGAGAGAAAGTGGAGCCGGAAGTTTGGTATCGGTCCAAATGGATTGTTAAGGATTTTAATTTTAAGGTTTGGGTTTTAGAATCAGAAACTTTCTGGAAAAACCCGGCTGGAGCAAAAATGCGCAAGATCGGTGACTGGACAGATCCAAAGAAATCATTCCCTACGGGGGCGGTTGGCTTTAGATCTTCTGGAGGCGAACACATGCGATACGATAACGTGCTAGTCTATGATATTGGTGATAATCCACATGCCAGCGGTACGGCTGTAGATCCACACGGGAAACTGGCGGCTACCTGGGCTAGTTTGAAAACCAACCGCTAGATGTTTCGCAGTGCAGAGGGTTCGAGGCTTGTCTCGACCCCTCTCTTTTCCCTATAATTTTCCTACTTCTAACAAAAAGATGTAGAGAAGGTTTAAAGCCTTTCCTATCCCCTTCTCCCCCGCCTCTATTTAACCTATCTCGACCATTAGGCTTTGCCACATACCCGTCCTGCTATTCGTCAAACTCGAGTATAGAGAGGATGTATGTGGTTTGTGTAACTCCCCGCTGCTTCTAAGTATTTTTTCTACAGCTTGACTGATCGTCCTGCCCTTCCGTATTAAAGTAGGGTTCCCGACTGGAAAGCTAACAATAATAGAAAATTATATTTTAAGCGTAATTATGGTAAGTCAGAATCTCAACAAGAATACACATTACCAAAAAATGAGAATGAAGTGTAGATGGAAGTCTCTATTTACGTTTGCACGAGCACAGATAAGGCTTGCCTTGGATCATAAAATCCAACTTGTCAGGATAGATCTGGCATCGATCTTAATCTTTCTGCTCAGTTGCCAGTTACAGATCGTCTTAGCTGATAAAACTCTTTACCTTGAAAAGGGAATTCAAGCTGCGGAAAAAGGAGATTTCCAAGCAGCCATAAACCAGTTTCGACGAGCTATTCAACGAGACCCACAAAATACTTCCGCCTATTTCTACCTCAGTCGAGCCTACCAGGAAATCGGCGATTTAGAGTTTGCCTTGACAGCTTGCCAGCAGGTGATTAGCCTTCGCCCGGATCTGGCCGATGGGCACAACGATTTAGGACAGATCCTACATCGGCAAGGACAATTTCAAAAGGCAATTAAAGCTTATCAGCACGCCATTAAGCTGGGACCAAAATCAGCGCATTTCCATTATAATCTAGGAACTGCCTACCATACTCTGGGGCAATTTTCCAAGGCTAAGACTATATACCAGACAGCATTGAATTTGGATCAACAGTTTACATCCGCTCGCTACAATCTAGGTGCAATTTATCAGAAGCAGGGGCGGGTCAACGAAGCTATTGAAACCTACGAACAGGTTTTAAACGAGGTTCCAGATCATACCGACGCTCATCAGAGTTTAACTTTCGCTGCGACCGAAAAACAGAAACTATTTGGTCAATTGATTCTGAAATACCAGACGGCTATTGCCATTCAACCGGACGAGGCCAATAATTATCGCAAGCTGGGTTTAGCTTACTACCATACAGGTCAATGGTTTCAAGCTATCCAAACGTTAAAGATCGCCCTGCAAGTTGATCCTGATTCTGAGCAGCGGTGGGCTGACCTTGGGAAAGTCCAATCTCAACTGGATCGACATGTAGAACATCAGCTTCAGCGTTACAATCGAGCAAGCCAAACCACAGAAACGGCGACTAGAATTGGGCAAATCCATTTGGCGTCTGGTCAGTTAGCGTCAGCAGAAATATATTTTCGACGAGCACTGAAACTCGCTCCCACCTATCCAACGATACAGGCTAATTTGGCTGAAGTGTTGTACAAGCAAAATAAATGGGATGAAGCAAAGAAAATCTTTCAGCAGATCATCCGATATTATCCGAAACACGGTAATGCTCACAAATATTTGGGGCTAATTGCACATCAACAAAAGTTACCCCACCAGGCTTTGAAACATTTGGAGGTTGCCAATAATCTCAACCCAAACGACCCGACAACCTGCTATTATCTTGGTTTAGCTGCCAACCG
>PVBE010879281.1_pt1 | contig 14375 bp, 8 predicted proteins | sample 1631181 | NCBI WGS metagenome assembly PVBE01 (sample SAMN08397723, study PRJNA350692) | Marine metagenome, whole genome shotgun sequencing project. | isolation source: water | place: Pacific Ocean | collected 2012-04
ACCCGAAGATCCTCACTGTAGCTGCGCGACATCAAACCCTCCTTCGAATCAAAAGATCAAATCGAAGGAAAGCGAATCACATCCCAAACTAAATGGGAATCCCCGAATTACGACTCTGTGTTCATTGAAAATGCTCTAGAACAGCGAGCCAATCTTGAGACCGTCGAGGATCGCTTCCTCCGCCGTGCGCGGCGACAGCGCATCGCCGATGCTGTGCACCTCGCCCTCCCAGCCGGCCAGCGCATCGCTTAAACCCATCTCGCTTTGATGGCCATATGACACCACCAGCGTATCGGTATCAGCGCATTCGAGCGGCTCATCGGACGCCGTGTGTTGGAAGTAGGCGCTTTCGCGATCGGCGCCGTAGAGCCGCGCATAGGGGATGAACTCGACGCCGAGGCGCGACAGCTCACCGATCCAGAGATCGCGTGTGTAGTACTGAACGTTGACGCCGGGCGCGTTGGCGGTGCTGCAGAGGCGCACGTGACAGCCCTCGCGGGCGAGCTTTTCGGCCAGGCCGAGGCCGATCCAATCGCCGCGCCAGTCGGCGATGACGACGCACGCGCCGCAATTGGCCTCGTTCTTGATGACCTGCCATGCATCGACGACATGGGCGTCTTCACGGCCCTCGATGTCGGGCATGAAAGGCGTCGCTCCGGTGGCGATGATAACCACCTCCGGAGCTTTGGTGCGGACCAGCTCGGCGCTTACCTCGACCCCGGTTCGAACCTCGACTCCGGCCTCGGCAACTTCGTGCGCGAGGTTGGTGACGATGCCGCCAAACTCCTCGCGGCCAGGCAGCATCTGGGCGAGAAGCGCCTGTCCGCCGAGGTGCTGCGCCTTCTCGTAAAGCGTCACCTCATGTCCGCGTTCGGCGGCGACGGCGGCCGCCTTCATGCCGCCGGGCCCGCCGCCGACCACCATAACGCGGCGCGCTGCCGCGGCCGGAACGCGGGTGCCTAATTGCAGCTCACGGCCGGTTTCCGGATGTTGGATGCAGGAGATCGGCGCGCCCAACTCGTAATGCCCGATGCAGGCCTGGTTGCAGGCGATGCAGGCGCGGACATCTTCGAGGCGGCCGCTGCGGGCTTTGTTGGCCATTTCCGGATCGCAGATTTGCGCCCGCGTCATGCCGACCATGTCGGCCTGGCCGGCGGCGAGGATTCTCTCGCCCTCCTGCGGCTGATTGATGCGCCCGACGACCATGATCGGACGGCTGGTCTTGCGTTTTATCGCCTCGGCGAAAGGCGCGACATAGCCGGTCTCGACCGCCATCCCGGGCACGATGTGGACGGCGCCGCCGACGGTATCCGAGGAGCCCAGCGTGACGTTGAAATAGTCGAACCTATCGGCGCGGTCGAGCGCCGCCATGGCGTCGAGGACTTCACCCTGGGCAAGGCCGTGGGGGTTCTTTTCATCAGCCGAAATGCGCAGTCCGACCAGCCTGTCGCCGCCCAGCTTTTGCCGCACCCGATCATGAACCTCAACGAGAAAGCGCAGCCGGTTTTCGAGCGGGCCGCCATAGCGGTCGTCGCGTTGGTTGGCGTGCGAATTGAGAAACTGGGCCGGCAGATAGCCATGGCTGGCGAGCACTTCGACGCCGTCGAAGCCGGCCTCGATCATGCGCACCGCCGTGTCGGCGTAACCCTCGATGATGTCTTCGATGAGCGCCACGGGCAGCGGGCGGACAGTCACCAGATAGCGTTCTTGATGGCGCGCCGAGGGGCCCCACGGCACCGGCCGGCTGCCGTCCTCGCGCTTGGCCGGGATCTCCGAGCCGGGATGGAACAACTGACCGATGATGCGGCAGTCATGTTTGTGGACCGCGGCCGCGATGGCGCTGAAGCCCGGGATACAGGCATCTACATAGCCGGTCGGCAGGGCGGCGTTGAAATAGGCCGTCTCGTGAACAGCGGTCGCTTCGGTGATGATCAGGCCGGCGCCGCCGCGCGCGCGCGCTTCGTGATAGGCGGCCATCGCCTCGGACGGCAGGGCGCCCTCGGCGAGCAGGGTCTGGTGGCCGGAGGAAAATATTCGATTGCGAAATTCGACGCCGCGTATGGTGAGCGGTGAAAACAGATGCTCGAAATTCATTTCCCCATCCCTCCGTCGTGGCGGTGCAGCTCACTCCGCCGCCTTGGGCTCCTCTGCCCTGAGTGTGTCGGTGGCGGCGGCATCGACCTCAAGCTTCTCCGGGTCGATCACGACGCCGTATGAATCGCGCGCCTCCGGAATCGAAATATAGCCGTCCAACACATCGTCGAGCACATGCGCCACTTCCCTGGCCATGGGATTTCCCCAGCCGCCACCGCCGGTAGTTTCGATGCGGAAGGCTTCGCCCGGCTGAAAGCGGTGCGCGGCGAGCAGCGGATTGAGCCACGAGCCGTCTTCGCACCAGCCGCCGATGACTTTCGACGAGCCCTCGGCATCGAGCTTGTAGAGCTTCTGAACGGCACTCGCCTTGCCGCCCTCGACGCCGGGGCTGCCGGCGATAGTTCGCGATGTTTCGATGCTGAGCTCGGCGTCTCCCTGAAAGCGAAACTGCAGCCGCGCGCCGAGCCCGCCGCGATGGGTGCCGGCACCGGCCGAATCCATGCGGATGTCGAAGGCCTCATACACGACGGGAAAAAACAGCTCGGCCACTTCGGCCGAGAGGTTCATGCAATTTCCGGTGGGATCGAATCTGACGCTGGCGCCGTCCTGGCCGCTCAAGCCGCCCCAGCCTCCGGCCGGCAAATCGGAGAAAATCGTCTGCCGCCGCGTCTCGGAGTCGGTGACCGCGCAGACCAGCCAATTAACGTCCGACATGGTGCCGCCGATGGCGTTTTCCGGCATCGCCTGGCCCATCGCCAGCCATATCGAGCTGTTGATTTTGGCCGCCGTTACCGTCGTGCAGCCGATCGTCGGCGCCGGCCATTTGGCATTCAGCCAACAATCATCCGGCAAGATGATATCGACGGCGTCGAACAGGCCGGCATTAGCCGGCGCCTCGGGGCAAAGATAGAAACGCAGGGCCAGATAGACGGCCGAGTAGGTGTTGGCCAGGGGCGAATTTATGGCGCCTATGCATTGCCTGTCGGTGCCGGTGAAATCGACGGTCAGGCTCTCGCCCGCGATGATGATCTTGACCTTGAGTTTGATCGGCTCGGTGCTGAAGCCATCGGTGTCGACGAAATCCTCGGTCTTGTATTCGCCGTCGGGGATCGCCGCGATACGGCTGCGGCTGATGCGGTTGGTATAGGCGATGAGCTCGCGCATGGCGATTTCCACCACCGCCTGGCCGTAGCGGTCGACGGCGCGGTTGAACTCCTGCTCGGCGACCTTGAGCGCGCCCATATGGGCCTGCACATCGCCCTCGATATATTCCGGGCAGCGAGTGTTGTTCTTGATCAGGTCCAGGAGATCGCGATTTATTTCATAGCCCTCGAACAGCTTGGTCGGCGGTATGCGCAATCCTTCGCCGGCGATATGGGTGCCGAAGGATTGCCCGCCGGCGGCGCCACCGCCAAGGTCCTGCCAATGGCCGCGGCTGACGGCGAAGCCGAGCAGCTCGTCGCCGCGGTATATCGGCATCGTAAAGGTGGTATCCGGAATATGCGTGCCGCCCTCGAAGGGATCGTTCAGGATCACCACATCGCCGGGACGCAAATTCTCGCGGCCGTATTTCTTGATCGAAGCATGCGCGGCAAAATGCATCGCCGCCATATGGACCGGGCAGCCCGGCGACTGGGCGACGAGGCGGATATCGGCATCATAGACGGCGTTCGAATAGTCGAGGATGTCGCTCAAGATCGGTGAAAAGGCGGTTTTCTGGAGAACCTTGCTCATTCTCTCGCAGCAAAAGTCGAAATGGCTGCGCAGAACTTCGAAGGTCACCGGATCGAGGTCCTTGATCCTGGGGGCGTTGTGTAGGGCGGTTTCCATGGCGGTCATGCTTGGCCTGCTCAGTCTATTTCGTCGAGAGTGATGATGAGGTTCCTGTCGGCGCCGATGGTAGCAAACGTCGCCGGCGGCAGCACCGTCTCGGAATGCTGATAGTCGATGATGGCGGGGCCGGTGATGGTCACGCCGACCTGCAATTCCTCTCCGGCATGGATGTCGATTTCATGCCACACGCCGGAAAAATAAACCGAGCGCGTTGAGGTCTCGCCAGCCTTGGCAGCGCTGTCCGGCGCGGCGCTCGACGCGGGCCGCATGAATTCGCCCGACGCCGTCAGCCCGATGCTGACAAGCTCGACCGGAAATGTCGGCGATTTTACACCATGCTCGGCGTCATGCGCGGCGTGAAACGCATCGGCGATCTCCTGCGCTCCGGCGGCGCTGAGTTCACCATCGCGAATGGGCGTCAACACCTCCCACAACTGGCCGACATAACGCATTTGCGCGTGGCGCACGACCGTCATTTTGTCCTCGCCGATGCCATCCTGCGACAGCAGATCCCGGCCCTCGCTTTCAAGCCCGGCATAGAGCCGGTTGAGATGGGCGAAGTCGGCGTCGGTCAGGGGGGCGTAGTAGAAGGCTTCAAGGTCATGGCGAATATCCATCGAAATGGCGCCGCAGGCCGAGGCGACGCCGGCATTGGAGGGCACGATGATGCGCGGAATGCTCATGGCGCGGGCGATGAAGCAGGCGTGCATCGGCCCGGCGCCGCCCGAACTGGCGAGGACGAAATCGCGCGGGTCCCGGCCGCGGTCGGTCAGCAGCAGCTTGATCGCCTGCGCCATGCTCTCGCAGGTGATCAAGATAATCGCCTCCGCCGCTTCAAGCGGGGCGAGGCCGAGCTGGTGGCCGATATTCTCCACCGCGCGCATCGACGCTTCGGCGTCGAGCGTCATTTTTCCGCCCAACGTGCCGTCGAGGCGGCCCAATATAAAATTGGCATCGGTGACCGTCGCCGCCTCGCCGCCGCGTCCATAGCAGGCCGGACCGGGATCGGAGCCGGCGCTCTGCGGGCCGACGCGCAACGAACCACCGCTGTCGATCCAGGCGATCGAGCCGCCGCCGGCGCCGACGCTCCTGATATCGAGCATCGGAATGGAGATCGGAATCTCCCACTCCAATTGATAGTCGTGGGTGATCAACCCCTCGCCCTGATCGACGATCGAGGCATCGAAGGTGGTGCCGCCCATATCGGTGTGGATGATGTTGGAAAATTCGGTGGTCTGGCTCAGATAGCGCGCATAGGCGACGCCGCCGGCGGGCCCGGATTCGACCAGTTCCTCGGGCCGCTCGATGGCCAGATCGACGCCCATCATGCCGCCATTGCTCTTGATAGCCAGAAGCGAGCCGGCAAAGCCGTTCGATTTCAGCCCGTCTCTCAGGCGGCTGAAATAACGCGTCATCACCGGCAGAAGTGCGGCGCGAATGACGGTGGTGGAAAAGCGGCCATGCTCGCGGAATTTTTTGACCGTTTCGCATGACAGCGCGACATGGCAGCCGGGATGGTGGGCCAGCAGAATATCGCGCATTTCATCTTCATGGCGGCTGTCGAGGTAGGAATTGATGAAGCAGATGGCGACCGATTCGATGCCGAGGTCTTTTATCCTCCGCGCGACACTTGCCGCTTGCTCGGCGTCAAACGGGCGGATGCCCTCGCCGCCGGCGGAAAGCCGGCATGCCAGGGTAAAGCGCAGGCGCCGCGCCACCATCGGCTCGGGCCGCTTTTGCCGCAGGTCGAACAGATGCTGGCGCCGCTGACGGCCGATCTCGATGACGTCGCGGAAGCCCTCGGTGGTGATCATGGCGATCGGCGGATAGCTGCGCTCGACCAGGGCATTGGTCGCGGTCGTCGTGCCGTGCACCAGGACGCGGATATCGGCCGGGCGAATGTTTGCCGAATCAAGCGCTTCCATCACGCCGATCGACCGGTCCTCGGCCGTCGTCAGGACTTTCGCCGATACCGTCTCTTCGGTCTCGCCGTTCAGCGCGAACAGGTCGGTGAAGGTGCCGCCGACATCGATGCCCACATGCCACATATATCTTCAAATTCCTCCGGCGCGGCCTAGGAAGCCGCCGCCATGCTGTCGCCGTCGAGGGCGCGCAGCTTGTCGACAAGTTCACCCTGCACCGGCGCCGAGCGATGGCTGGCGACGTCGGTATTGACCCAAACCACCTCGCCCGACGCCAGGCATGAATCCTCGCCTTGCGGGTGGATTTCAAGCGCAAAGGTCAGGCTCGACCTGCCGATGCGGGCGGTTCGCACGCCGACTTCGATAAGCTGATCGAAATAAATCGGCTGGGCATATTCGACCAATGTCTTGACCGTGTGGAAATCCTCTCCGGTTTTCTCAAGCTGCTCGCGGTAATCATACGGCAGGGCGCGAAAATACTCGGAAATCGCGCTATCGAAATAGGTCAGGTAATGGGCGTTGAACACGATCATCTGGCCGTCGATTTCGGAATAGCGCACACGAAACGGGAAGAAAAACGAAAAGTCACTCCTGGCCATGTCGTTCCTGTCAAAATGCTGGATGTTTGTATTGCAGCGGGCTACTGCGGGTCGATGAGGAATTCATCGCCCGGCCTGAGACGCCGTTGCGCCCAGTCGGCGGCGCCGGGAACATTCGGTACCGTCACATGGCGCGATACGCCGGCGGCTCTGAGCTTTTTCCTGAGCGCCTTGGTTTTCGCCGGATTGACGGTCATCGTGGCATTGTTGATCACGACGCCATAGATTTTCCTGGCGCAGGCGACGGACAACAGACCCTCCAAAACGCTGCCGAGGACCAGTTCCGGGTCGCGTTTCAAGGCGATGCCGTAGCCGCCGCCGCCGCTCGATTCGCCAACCCAGACTTCGTCCTCGGCGATGATGATGCGGCCCTTGGACGAGCAGTAGGTCCGTTTTCCGGTGCTCAGATTCTCCTTGTAGCTGCCGCCGCCGATGCCCTGCATGCCGCCCATGACGCCAAACGGCGGATTGAGTTGGCCGTCGCCGAACAGATTACACTCCATGGCGCCGCTGGTCGGCGAAATCTGGATACTGACCCCCGGGCCGCCGTGAGTTTTGCCATGCCCCATGGAATCGGTATTGATTTCCTGACGGTCGATGCGCATCGGATAAAGCATTTCGCTCATCTCGACGCTGAGGATTTTAAGCCCGCCCATGCCCGCCGAGGTCATGATCAACGGCCAGCCATCGGTGCTCGACGAGGCGCCGCCCGCCGTCGCGCCGTTGAAAAACATGCAGCCCCATTCTCTATCCTCTGCCTCGCGCGAGTCCGTACCCGAAAAGAAAGGTACGTTGGGGATGCGGCCATTGCCGCCGATGACGCGTTCGGGAACCGCCTTTGCCAGCGCCTTCCAGACAGCGTCCTGCATGGTATCGTCGGGGCCGATCGTCGCCAGGGCGGTCGACGCCGGATATTGCGCATTGCACACCGAACCCTCGGGCGCCTCCGCCGAAATATGGCGCAGGCAGCCGTCATTATGGGGAATCGAGGGGTCTATGGCGCACATGATGGGGATCCCGGCCGCCGCCTGCATGACGCCGAAGGACGAATTGTTGGCGCCCGGGGTCTGCGGCGCGGAGCCGGCGAAATTTATATGCACCTTATCGTCGCGGATCGAGACGCGGGCGCGAACTTCGATATTGGTGCCGCCCTGGCCGTCGGTATCGAGCCATGAGACGCCATCGTAATCGCCGTCCGGCATGGTGCGAATTTCGCTCGCCATGCGCATATCGGCATAGTCGAATATGCCTTCGACATATTTTTCCATCTCGTCATTGCCGTAGGTCTCGGCGAGCTCGACAAGCCGGCGCCGCCCCGTCCAGATCGATCCCAACTGCGCCATGAAGTCGCCGTACAGCCATTCCTGCCAGCGCATATTGGCCAAATACATGCGCACGACATCTTCGCGCCGTTTGCCCTTTTCATAAAATTTGATCGGCGGCAGCTGCAGGCCTTCCTGCCACACATTTTGCGCCGCCGCCGGCGTACTCGTCGGAATGAAAGCGCCGCAATCGAGCTGGTGGCCCTTGGTCATGCTCCAGAACATGTGCTTGCCGTCATGGAAAATCGGACAGGCGGTGACGAAATCGCCGACATGGGTATTGCCGCTATAGGCATGGTTGCAGACGATCACATCGCCGTCATGGATATTGCCTTCGAAAACCCGGGCGATCTCGCGCAGCACCACATGCATCGAGTTGGTGTGCACGGGCAACGCATCCATCATGCAAATCTGGCGCGTCTTGGCATCATAGATGGCGCAGGAGAAATCCCTCGCCAGCGCGATGATCGAAGTCCAGGCGGTCTTCTCCATCGTCAGCGTCATCTCATCGGCGATCGTGTTGAAGCGGTTGAGGATGACCGAAAATGTAATGGGATCGAGCGAATTTCCGGATTTTCCGCCAGATTTTCTATTGCCTTTGCCGCGGCCGGCCGCGGCGCCCGCTTTGCCACGCCTAGGTCCAAGTTTCGCCATTTCCTATTTCCCTAAATGTTGGTCACGCCGTGGCGTTTCATGATCTCACCGATTATTGCGCATCGAGCAGGTATTCGTCACCCGAACGAAGGCTGTTCTTCACCCAGGTCGCATAGCCCGGAACATTCGGCGTGGTGATTGCTTTCGCTTTGCGGGCGGAGCGGAGCTTCTTGCGCAAGGCCTTGGTCCTGTCGATATTCAGCGTCATCGTTTTTGCATCGATGACGGTGCCGTAAACCGCTTTGCAGCTTTTGAGCGTCAGGAAACCACCGATCAGAATTTCCAGCACCTCTTCCGGGTCGCGGTCCAACGGGTCGCCGTAACCGCCGCCGCCGCTTGAAATCCCGGCCCAAAATTCTCCATCTTCTATGACCATGCGCCCCTTCGAGGAGTAGTAGATGCGTTTTCCGGAACGAATGTTTTCCCTGTAGCTGCCGCCGCCTATACCCGGCGTGCCGTTCATGGCGCCGAACGGCGGATTGCTCTGGCCTTCGCCAAACAGCTCGCACAGCATGGCGCCGCTGGTCGGGGTCATTTTGACGTCGACCCCGGGGCCGCCGTGATACTTGCCATGACCCATTGAATCAGCCGCGATTTCCTGCCGGTCTATGCGCATCGGATAAAGCAGTTCGCATAATTCGACGCTCAATATCTTGAGGCCGCCCATTCCGGCCGACGTCATGATCAGCGGCCAGCCATCGGCCTTCGATGTGGCGCCGCCGGCCGGCCCGCCATTGAAAAACAAACAGCCCCATTCGATTTCCGCTTTTCCCCTCGAATCGGTGCCGGACAGCATCGGCAGGTTGCCGTCCTTGCCGTTGCCGCCGAGGACGCGCTCCGGAACCGCATGCGCCAACGCCTTCCACACCGCTTCCTGCATGGTGTCGCCGGGCCCGACGGTGGCCAGCGCGGTGGAAGCCGGATAGGCCGCATTACACACCGAGCCCACCGGCGCATTGGCGGTTATGTGGCGCAGGCAGCCGTCATTATGCGGGATCGTCGGGTCTATCGAACATAAAATCGGAATTCCCGCCGCCGCCTGCATGACGCCATATGAGGAATTGTTGGCGCTCGGATTCTGCGGCGCGGAGTTGGAAAAATCGATGTGAACCTTATCGCCGCGTATCGAGACGCGGGCGCCGATCTGGATATTGGTGCCGCCCTTGCCGTTTGAATCGAGCCAGGATACGCCGTCATAATCGCCGTCCGGCATGGCGCGGATCTCTTCGGACATGCGTTTGTCGGCGTAATCGAGAATGCCCTCGCTATATCTCTCGATCTCGTCATTGCCGTATTCTGCAGCGAAATCGACGAGGCGGCGGCGGCCGTTCCAGATCGAGCCGAGCTGCGCCATCAAATCGCCATTGAGCCACTCCTGCCAGCGCACATTGGCGATATACATCCGGATCACATCGTCGCAGCGCTTGCCCTTGTCGTAGAATTTGATCGGCGGAAGCTGCAGGCCTTCCTGCCATATATTCTCGGCCGGCGCCGGCACGCTGGACGGGACGAATGCGCCGACATCGAGCTGATGGCCCTTGGTCACGGCCCAGAACATGTGCTTGCCGTTGTGAAAAACCGGGCAAGCGGTGACGAAATCGCCGATATGGGTGTTGCCGCTATAGGCGTGGTTGCAAGCGATCACATCGCCGTCATGGATATCATCGCCAAACACCCGCGCAATCTCCTGAAGCACGACATGCAGGGAGTTGGTATGAATCGGCAAGGCGTCCCACATGCAGATCTGGCGCGCCTTGGCGTCATAGATGGCGCATGAAAAGTCGCGCGCCAGCGCGATGACCGAGGTCCAGGCGGTCTTCTCCATGGTCAGCGTCATCTCATTGGCGATCGTATTGAAGCGGTTGAGAATGACCGAAAAAGTGATCGGATCCAGAGCGGCCTTCGATTTGGCCCTGGTTTTGGCCTTTGATTTGACCGCCTTTTTTCCGTCGTGGCGTAGCCTGGATATCCGAGCCATGCGATCCTCTCCTAGTTTATGGCGAGGACAAAATCGCCGTAGCGATTGATCTTCAGCGTCTGCTTGCCGAGGACGACAACCGTCATGTTCTCCTGCTCGACCACGGCCGGGCCAACGACCGTCATGCCATGCTGCAACAGATCGCCATCATATATTTTGGTTTTCTTGAATTTACCCGCCTCACTGGAATAAACCGGGCGCGTTCCCTTCTGGGCATCGGATACCGGTTTGCGGGTGCGCTTGAAGGCGCGCGCCTCCCTGTCCGGCAGCTTGCCAAGCGCGGTGATGCGCCAATGGAAAAGATCTACCTCACTCTCGCGCACACAGTAGGAGAACATGCGTTCGTGCAGGCCGTGAAACTCCTCGGCAATAGCGCCGACATCGCTCTTCTTGATCTTGCCGCGCGAAGGCAGCGGGATGGTGAGTTCGTGAATTTGATTGGAATATTTGGCGTCGGCGAAGCGCCGGATCTCGATACGCGAGCGCGGGAAGCCCTGAGATTTCAATTCGGCGATGGCCTCGCCTTCGAGTTCGGCAAATATTTTGTTGATCCGCGCGAGATCGAGCGCCGCCGTATTGGAGGCAAAGGCGCGTACCAGATCGAGGCGCACATCGCTGACGATCATGCCGTAGGAGCAAAACACACCGCCGAAACGCGGGATGATCGCCTGCGCCATTCCGAGCTCGCGCCCGAGCGAGCCGGCATGGATCGGGCCGGCGCCGCCGCCAACCACCAGCGTGTAGCCGCGCGGATCAATTCCCTTTTCCACCGAGACAACGCGAATCGCATTCACCATATTGGTGTTGACGATGCGGAAAATACCGTCGGCGGCCTGTTCGGTGGTTAGCCCCAACGGCTTTGCAATCACCTTGTTAATGGCGCGCGCCGAGGCTTCCGCGTTGATCGTGCGCCTGCCGCCAAGGAAGTAGTCCGGGTTTATGTAACCGAGAACCACATTGACGTCGGTGACCGTCGGCTGATCGCCGCCGAGCTCATAACAGGCGGGGCCGGGCTCGGCGCCGGCGCTTTGCGGCCCGACCTGGAGCGCGCCGCCTTTGTCGATCCAGGCGATACTGCCGCCGCCGGCGCCGATGGAATGCACCTCGATCGCCGATACGCCGACGGGATTGTCGTGAATGCGCATGTCCTGGGTGAGAGCCGGGTGACCATCGGTGACCATGCAAACGTCGAAGCTGGTGCCGCCCATGTCGATGGTGATGACGTTATTGATATTCATCCGTTCGGCGCAGTAGAGCCCGGCCGAGGGACCCGCCGCCGGCCCCGAGGCCAGGGCGTAGATCGGCCGCTTGAGGAGCTGCGCCAGCGTCGCCGTGCCGCCGTTCAACTGCATGACCAGAAGATTGTGGCCAAAGCCGTTTGCCGCCAAATATTTCTCAAGGTTGATGGTGTATTCGGAAATGCCGGGAAGTATGTAGGCGCTTAACACGGTGCTCGAGGTGCGCTCCCATTCGCGAATCATCGGCAGCACGTCCGAGCTCAACACCACCGGCACGCCGGGCAGTTGCTTGGCGACGATCTTTTTTACCTTTTGCTCATGGCTCGGGTTGACGATCGACCATAGCAGCGCGACGGCTATCGATTCGACGCCGTGCTTCTTAAAGGTCTTGACCGCCTCACGAACCGACTTTTCATCGAGCTTTTGCAGCACGTTGCCGCGATAATCGATCCTTTCCGTCACCGGCAGGCGAAGATCGCGGCGGATGAAATCCTTTTCCCTTGGCAGGCTCACATTGTAGCGGTCGGGCTTGAAACCATCGCGAAAATAGAGCACGTCGCGAAAGCCCTCGGTGCAGAGCAGCCCCGTCTTTGGCCCGTTGCGCTGGATTACGGTGTTGGTCGCGATGGTCTGACCATGCACAAACAGATCCAGGCTTTCGATCAACTGGCGGATTTCAAGGCCGCGCGTTTCAGCGAGCGCCGCCAGCCCGTCGCGGATGGCGATCCCGGGATCGGCCGGTGTCGTCGCTTCCTTCCACAAATTAATTTTGCCCGCATCGTCTATCAGTGCGAAATCGGTGAACGTACCGCCAATATCGACCCCGAGGATATGTCGCATAAGATCTCTCCAAATCAGTCATAAGAGCGGCCCATCAGCCACTCGATTGTTATTGCTGTAGAAAGCTTGCTGGTTTTTCGGGAAAATATTTTCCGAGGCTCGGCGTTATAGCACCCGCGATCTCCAAGCCTGGGGTGAGTTCCCTTTCGCTCCCATCGTTTTTTTCTTTAGGGCGTTGCCAGTTGTATTTTAACGGCCAAACTCGCGAGCCCATTTGTTTTGAGGTTTTAAGGCTAAGGCATTTCAAACGCACTATCTAGCAAATATTAGCGCCATATCTTGTGAGCCGCCGCGCCACATAATATCATCCCGCTGCACTGCGCTTAATCCAACAACAGGACGAAGACCCATGCGAGAAGCCGTCATCGTTTCAACCGCACGCACGCCGATCGGCAAGGCTTTCCGAGGCGCGTTCAACAAGACACATGGCGCGACGCTGATGGGCCAGGCCATCGAACATGCCGTGAGCCGCGCCGGGGTCGAGCCGGCCGAGGTCGAAGACGTTATCGTCGGCTGTGGATATCCCGAGGGCGCCACGGGTTTTAATTTGGCACGCCGCGCCGCCATCCGCGGTGGCCTGCCGATCACCACTTCGGGCACGACGATCAACCGCTATTGCAGCTCCGGCCTGCAGGCGATCAGCAGCGCCGCCCATCGCATCATGCTCGATGACGTGCCCGTCATGGTCGCCGGCGGCGTCGAATCGATCTCTCTCGTACAGCCGACGGCCAACCAGAACGATAGAGACGAGGCCTGGTTGATCTCCAATTACCCCGATCTCGACATGCCGATGATCGATACCGCCGAGGTGGTGGCGAAACGCTATGGGGTCGATCGCGAAGCCCAGGACGAATATGCGCTGGTCAGCCAAACCCGCACCGCGGCGGCGCAAGAGGTGGGCCGCTTCGACGATGAAATCGTCGCCCTTGCGAGCGCGAAATCGGTCACCGACAAGGAGACCGGCGAGGTCAGCGACGTCGAAGTCAGCCTCGCCAAGGATGAAGGCAATCGCCCGGGTACCAATCGCGACGGGCTGGCCAAACTTGAGCCGGTGCGCGGGCCTGATTTCACCATCACCGCCGGCAACGCATCGCAGCTCTCGGACGGCGCCTCGGCCTGCGTTTTGGCCGAGGCCAAACTGGCCGAGCAAAGGGATCTGCCGGTGCTCGGCATCTATAAGGGGTTTGCCGTCGCCGGCTGCGAGCCCGACGAGATGGGTATCGGTCCGATTTACGCGGTGCCGAAGCTGCTCAAAAACGCCGGCCTCAAGATCGACGATATCGATCTTTGGGAGCTCAACGAAGCGTTCGCCGTGCAGGTGGTGTATTGCCGCGACAAGCTCGGGATTCCGATGGAAAAGCTCAACGTCAGCGGCGGCTCGATCTCGATCGGCCATCCCTTCGGCATGAGCGGATCGCGCATGACCGGCCATATTCTGATCGAAGGCAAGCGGCGCGGCGCCAAACATGCCGTCGTCACGATGTGCATCGGCGGCGGCATGGGCGCCGCCGGCCTGTTCGAGATCTGCTAGAGCAAATCCCGAGCAGGTGGAATCACCTGCGACGACGCATTTGCTTACACCCAAAGAGATAGAGCGTGGCGGGTGAGCGCAAGCGAACCTGACATGCTCTAGCGCGAATTAAACAGCCGATGGCGGCGCGCTACACCGCCTTCCATGTGCCTTCCTTCACCAGCTCATCGGTAAGCCGGTTAAGCGCGCCTGAGAAATGCGCCAATGATTCGTCGACTTCGCTCTCGCTGATCACCAGCGGCGGTGAAAAAGAGATCGCGGTCGAGAGCGGCAGCGAGCGCACGATCAGGCCCGCCTCGATCGAATACTTGCTCAGCCTCGGCCCAACGGTAAGCGATTCATCGAACTCCTGTTTGGTCTTTTG
>PVBE011821502.1_pt1 | contig 14375 bp, 14 predicted proteins | sample 1631181 | NCBI WGS metagenome assembly PVBE01 (sample SAMN08397723, study PRJNA350692) | Marine metagenome, whole genome shotgun sequencing project. | isolation source: water | place: Pacific Ocean | collected 2012-04
AATTGCCTATCAGTACCAGTAACGTGGCAAACAGCAATCCGACCAAGGCGAGGTTGAAATCGTTGGCCAGGATCGAATCGAACAACAGCTTACCCATACCGAGATAGCCGAACATGGTCTCGGTAATCAGCGCCCCAGAGAACAACGCGCCGAAATCGAGCGCGACGATGGTCACCAGGGGTAACATGGCATTGCGCATAGCATGGCCGACAACGACCTGGCGCACGCCCAGTCCCTTGGCAAAGGCAGTGCGCACGTAGTCCCGGCGCATCGCCTCCATCATCGAGGCGCGGGCGAAGCGGGTATAGCCGGCCAAGCTAGCGATGGTCAGGGTCAGTACTGGTAGAATGAGAAATTCGAGGCGGGTAAAAAACCCGCCCTCGCCACCGGCCGGTCCCATACCACCGGCGGGCAATATGCCGAGTGTGACGGCGAACAGGATGATCAGCAGAATCGCCAGCCAGAAGGGTGGCACAGATATGCCAGCGAAGCAGAACATGTTGATGGAATTATCGGTTGTGCCGTGGGGGCGCACTGCTGCGGCGAAGCCCAGAGGAAGCGCAATCGCGATGGCGATGAGCGAGGTGATGCCGAGCAGGATGACAGTGTTACCTAGACGCGGTAGCAGGATTTCCAGAACTGGCCGATTGAAGGTGCGCGAATAGCCTAGATCACCTCCCAGAGCAGCGGTCAGCCAGTTCCAGTAACGCTCGGTGATTGGCAGGTCGAGGCCATAGAGTTGCTTCAACCGCGCGCCGTCGGCGGTCGTCAGTTCGGGGTTCGAGGCAATCATGATGTCGATGGGGTCGCCCGGCATCAGCCCGATGAGCGAAAAGATCAAGAACGACATGATCGCTAGAACGATTACGGTGCCAAACAGGCGGCGCGCGAGGTAAGTAAACATGGTGTGATCTATAGCGCTGTTCGCGCGCGTCGGCGACCGCGATATGCGCTACGATTCTTTCTTAGGCCTACTGCGCCGTCCAGTTTTCGATCCACAGGGTGCTGGGATACTGGTGGCCGGTGGGGGTCACGCCGGACAGCCATTTGGGCATGATGAACGCGTTGGCGCGGAAGTAGAGCGGCAGCACCGGCAGGTTTCCGGCGTATTCAGTCTGGATTGCTCGCCACCATTTCGCCTGTTCGGCCGCGCCGCACTCGATTTCGACCTTGTCGATGGCATCATCCATGGTGGCCGACACGTAGCCGGTGTAGTTCTGGCCCGACCAGCTATTTTTCTCGGTCGGGATCATGGTCGAGTGCAGGGTCGTGCGCGGCACGTTCTGCGGTGAGGAGAACCAGGCGAACATGGCCATGGCAGTGTAGCGGCGTTGCTGCAGGGTGCGGCCGAAATACACCCGCGCCGGTTCGTTACGGATACGCAGAACGATGCCGGCGTCGCGCAAATTGCTCTGGATCACCTGTTCGACCAGCTCGCGCACCCGGTTACCGGAGGTGGTCATGATCTCCAACCGCAGTGGTTCTCCCGCCGCGTTGTGGCGGATGCCGTTACGTATCTCGGCCCAGCCGGCTTCGTCGAGCAATTGGCCAGCCAACGCCGTGTCGAAGGCATATTTGCGTACCTCGTCTACATGCACCCTGTCGAGGGGATGAACGAAGGTGTCCGCTACCGGCTGCTTACCCTCGAACAGACGGGCGCTGATCGCGTCGCGGTCGACGGCGTGCAGCAAAGCACGGCGCACGCGCAGATCGGCCAATATGGGGTTGTCGAGATTGAGATCTATGTGCTCATAGAACAGACCTGGCTTGAACACCACATTGTAATCCTTGCCGTGGCGTTTCTTGAAGGTCAGTGCCTGATTCAGCGATACGCCGTCCTCGCCGGCGATATAGTCGATCTCACCGGACAAGAGATTGGCTTCGAGCGCCGCCGTATTCTCGATGGTGCGTACGACGATGCGCTTGAAATGGGGCTTTCTGCCCCACCAGGTGGGGTTGGGTTCGAGGGTTACCGATGCGCCGGGCTCGACCCGGGTAATCCGGTAGGGGCCGTAATAGAGGCCCGGGTTGGAGGGATCTGAATCGTAGGTGTTACGGTTGCGGTATTCCTTGGGATCGGCGGCGGCGGCCGTATCCAGGTGGGCCGGTACGATTTCGAAATCGTTTATCGCCTCAGCATCGCATGTGCGCTTATTCCACTGGATGGTGAAGCGCTTATCGTCACGAGCGACTACCTTCTCCATGCGCCGGTAGAGCTCCTGGTTGTTGATGCCGGCTTCGGGAATGCGGCCGACCTTCCAGGTAAAAAGCACATCCTTCGTGGTTACCGGCACGCCGTCGCCCCACATCGCGTCGTCGCGGATCGCGTAATCGACTTCCAAACCGGGCTTGCCGTCGCCAGTCTGCCAGTCGCGGATAGTGCCGTCGGCCTTGCTCGGTAGCTTGGTGCACAACAGGCAGATTAGCTTCCAGTCGGCGTCGTAAACGGTGAATGGACGCCGCGTCATGCCGTGGATCAGCGACAGGGCGACATGGCTCGCCAGGTTGGGATGAAATCCGGTGGGAAACTGGCCGATGCCGATCACTAATTCATCCTTGGCGGCCCTCGCGGTGGCCGGTAAAAGTATTGCCACCAAGACAGCTGCAGCGATGTAATTTCTCCATCTCAGCATGCCCGTTCTCCGTACATCGGTCTGCACCTGTCCAACCCTTACATCAAACTGTATGGCCGCGCTGGGTAATTGAAACTTTTGTGACCTAAAATCCATTTGCCCACGGGAAAATATTGCGGTGATCGCACGCTCCAATTCTGGTTACGGAGCAGGACTTTGGCGCGATCTATTTTAGTGCGGCGCACCATGCGGTACGGCCGCCGGCCGGCGACGAGACGTTCTGGTAATCCATGTTGGGCAGGGTTTTGGCGCTCAGCGGGGAACGCCCACCGGTACCGCAATAAGGTATCAAGAGATCTTCTGGGCTGAACTCGTTGTCGTAAACTGGGCTGTCTGGGTCGGCCTTAAATTCGAGCATGCCGCGTGGCATGTGCAGTGATCCCGGTACGGCGCCATTGCTATCGTGCTCAACCGTCTCGCGAACGTCGACTAGCATGGCTTCCGGGTCTTCCATCAAATAGGTCAAATCTTGCACCGAGGCCGATTCGATCACAGCATTCGCCTCGTCCAGCATTTGCTTGAAACCTCGTTTCAACATTGCATCCTCCCCGGTCGTTAGAGCACAACGTCACCTAAGAGAGTACATCGTCGGAATGACTTCGATAAATTGGGGCTCGGTGTGGCCGAATTTGTCGGCGGTGGTCGAAAGGTCTACTCCCGCGCCGCGCTCCAGCCTTCCGGGTCGTCGAGATAGGCCTCGACGGTGTCGAGTTGATCCGGCGTGTAGAGAGCGCGCGCGCGGGCCACTTCGAGCACGTCCCACCAGGTTGCCAGGGCGTGTAGATTGACGTCGAGCTCGGCCATGGTGGTGAGGCTCTCTGCGAAGATGCCGTAATGGAAGACGACGTAGGTATGGGCGACCTGCGCACCGGCTTTACGCAGTGCTTCGATGAAGCGCACCTTGCTGCCGCCGTCGGTGGTCAGGTCCTCGACCAGGAGCACCCGCGCACCCTCGGTCAGCTCGCCCTCGATCTGCGCCATGCGAGCGAAGCCCTTGGGCTCCTTGCGCACATAGACCATCGGCAAATTTATCTTGGCGGCGATCCAGGCGGCGAAGGGAATACCCGCGGTCTCGCCACCGGCGACGATGTCGATCTCGCTTTCGCCGATGTCGCGCTCGATCAGATCGACAGCGAGCCGGGTTAGCTTGCGGCGCGCTTGTGGGAAGGAAATAATGCGCCGGCAGTCAATATAGCTCGGGCTCTTACGGCCCGAGGTGAAGGTATAGGGGTCGTCGGGGCGAAAATTTACCGCTTCGATGTCGAGCAGTGTCTCCGCCGCGCGTTGCGCCGCCTGGCGGGCGTCGTCGGTGGTGTGGGCGAGTTCGATGGGCCGGGGCATGGACTGATTCCTGTAAACGGGCGCGAATGTGGCACAGTTTATAGGCAAATTGGCAGAGTCGTTAGAGTTGATCTGGGTCGTTAGGGCGGATCCGGCCAATTTCTACGCTTAGGACGGCCGCCGAAAGTTCTGTTAAACTGCGACACTCACCAAAACGGTAGGCGCAGTGAAGAGCGTCTGGATTAACATACTGATTTTGTCGGCGGTGCTCGCGTTGCCCGTGGCGCTAACGCCGGCGCCGGTATTCGCCGATGAACACATAGCGGCGCGCAGTTGGCAGGGCACCGTCCGGGTCAAGAACCTCAACGTGCGCGGCGGCCCCGGCGAGGGTTACGACATCGTGGCTAGCCTCAAGCGTGGCAACAAGGTCAACGCGGTTGACCAGGCGGGCCGCTGGGTGCGTATCGTCGGCATCAAAGAGGAAGGCGACAGCGAGGACTCGCCGGATATCGAAGCCTGGGTGCACCGCTCGTTCGTTCGCCTGCCCAAGGATTTTCTCGCACCCACGTTCGGCGACGCCGAGAACAGCTTTGTCGACTGGGCAATCGCCCGCGGCGATTTGTCGGAGCTGTCGGTCGAAAGTAGCGAGCGGCTGTCGTTGGTGCTGGCCGAGGAAACCGACAAGGCACTTGCTCCCGATATCGCGTTGGAAGTCGGCTGCGCTTATCGCGAGCAGCTCAAGATAAAAGAAACGGTCGTGGTCACGGTGTGGACCACCAAAGGTGCCGCCGCCGGCTGGCTTGCCCAGGCTAGCTGTCCTTAAAAAGGAATGCCTCATGCTGAGCTTGTCGAAGTATGAGGTCTGCTGTTCCGTCTCCTCGTCCTTCGATAGGCTCAGGATGAGGAGCTTAGGATGAGGTTGCGGCCGCGGAGGCGGGGCCGAGTAATTCGGGGTGGGTGCGGACTTCGGCTGTGGTGCCCGTGAAGACCACGTGGCCACGGTCGAGGATGATGGCGTGGACGGCGATGTTGAGGGCTAGGCTGGCGTTCTGCTCGGCGAGCACGATGGTGCTGTCGGCGGCGATTGCCGCCAGCGCATCAACCACGTCCTTGGCGACGGTGGGAGCCAGGCCGAGCGACGGCTCATCCATCAGTAACAGTCTCGGCCGCGCCATCATTGCCCGGGCGATGGCGAGCATCTGTTGCTGACCGCCAGATAGCTGCCACGCTGCGTCGCCATCGCGCGCGGCCAGTTGCGGAAACAGGGTATAGGCTTCATTGCATCGCCGCTGTCGCTCGATGGCATTCGCATGCGCGGCGACCTCGAGGTTTTCGCGCACCGTCATGCCGGCAAAGACCCGCCGTCCTTCGGGAACGAAAGCGATCCCGTGCCGCGCCCGGTCCGCAGCTGCCAAGGCGGCTATGTTGGCGCCGTCAAAGGTTATCTCTCCGTTGGTTGGCGCCAACCCCATGAGACCGCGTAGCAGGCTCGACTTGCCGGCACCATTAGCTCCTAAAATGACGAGGCATTCACTGGTCTCAACTGTAAAGCTCAGCGGCGCAACGGCGACGACGCCACCATAGGTGATAGACAGACCGGTGACTGAGAGCAGGGGTGTGCTCATAATCCGCTTCCACCAGTACCGAAATAGGCCGCGATCACCGCCGGTTTGCCGACCACTTCGTCGGGCGCGCCGTGGGCGATGACTTGGCCGGCATCGAGACAGACCAGACGTTGGGCCAGAGGCAGCAGGAAGGTCATGTCGTGATCGATCACCAGCACCGCCGCGCCGTTGGCGGCGTAGGCACGCAACACGCCGGCAAGGGCGGCAGCTTCGTCCTGGGTTAACCCGGCCGCCGGTTCGTCAAGCACGATCACCGAGGGCCGGCGGGCCAGCGCCGCGGCCAGGTCGGCACTGCGTTTCACCCCGTGGGGCTGGCTGGCACACAGCTGGCCAGCGCGCTCGGCAAGGCCAAAGCGCGCGAGGATCGCCGATGCATCGGCGCGCGCCGAGGCCAAATCGTGCTTATTGTCGGCGGCGTGGGCGGTGGCAACGGCGTCGACCAGTGTTAGCGACGGCGCCAGCTGCGGTGTCTGGAAGGTGCGCCCGATGCCAAGCCGCGCGATCCGGTGCACCGCCAGACCGGTGATGTCATTGGTCTCTAGGACGATCTGGCCGCTGTCGGGGCGGTCGAGCCCGGTGACCAGATTGGCCAGGGTCGTTTTGCCGGACCCATTGGGGCCGATGAGTCCGACGATCTCACCCGGCGCAACGCTGACGTTGACCCCGGTCAGCGCGCGGATGCCACCATAATTTTTTGTCAGGCCGCTTATCTCAAGACCACGCGTGCGTTGCGGGCTGATATCAAGCGGTGTGCGGTCCGGTGCCGGACCGTCCGCAGACCTGGCGGTCCGGCGGACGATAAACGCCGCCGCACCGTCGGGGGCGAACAGGATAAACAGCAGCAGCACCGCGCCCACCGCGACCAGGTAATACTGTTCGAGGCCGCGAAACCATTCGGGTAAATGGATCAACAAGACCGCGCCGACCACCGCACCGGCGATCCGGGTGCGTCCGCCGGCCACGGTCATGGTCAGGCAGGTCACCATGACGGCGAAGCCGAGTACCTCCGGCGATATCACCCGCACGGTGTGGACGAACAGTGCCCCGGCCGCGCCGCCGTAGGCGGCGCTGAGCACGAAGGCGGCGAAGCGCAGCGCCGCCCGGTCGATACCCAGGGCGCCGGCAGCCAGTGGGGTCTCACGCATAACCGTGAAAGACAGGCCGTAGAGTCCGTTCATCACCCACCAGGAGAGCGCCGCGCCGCCCGCTGCCAGTCCCCAGACGAAACCCAGTAGGGCCAGGCCGCGCGGTACGGCGATGTCGAATAAAACGATGCCGGGTACCCCGGGTAAGCCGTTGGCACCGCCGGTCACACCCTCCCAATTGATCGCGATGAGCAGCAGTCCCTGGCCGAGCGTCAGGGTGGCCAGCGCGAAGTAGTGGGATTCAAGCCGCAGCACTGGCAGCGCGATAGTTGCGGCGAGTAGGGCGGGCATCAGGATCGACAGGAAAAACGTGGCGGGGAACTGCCAGCCCAGTTGGCTGCCGAGAATACCGGTTACGTAGGCGCCGAGGCCAAAGAACGCGCCTTGCGCCAGGCTTAGCGCGCCGGCGTGGCCAAAGATGAACTGATAGCCGAGCACCAGGATCACATAGATACCCGAGACGGTGAGTACGCGCAGACCGTAGGACGAGGCAAACAGCACCGCGTAGGCCGCGATCGCCACAGCGATGACCGCGAGAATGGGACCGGCACTGACGCGGAATTTTATCATCGACGGGTCACGCGCGCTGACTGACGGTTTCGCCGAACAGCCCTTGCGGTCGGAAGAACAGCACCACGAACAGGGTAACGTAGAGCAGACCCTCGGCGAGCGACTGGGAGAACTGGCTGGCCACCGCCACCTCGAACGCGGCGATTAGCATCGCCCCGGCGACCGCACCGCGCAAGCTGCCCCAACCGCCGATGGTCACCGCGATGTAGGCCTTGAGTATCAACATGCCGCCATCGCTCGGAGTGACGAAGAACTGGTTGGTAAGTAGTAACCCGGCGGCGCCGGCCAGCGCGGCGGCGAGCGCGAAGGTGATCATGGTCATGCGGGCGAGGCGGATGCCTACGGCCTGGGCCATCTCCGGATCTTGGGCGCAGGCGCGCAACTGGCGGCCGATTTGGGTACGGTTGAGTAACAGCGACAGGGCGGCGATCAGCACCGCCGAGACGGCGATGATGGCGACCGACTGGCGGCTGAGGAAAAGATCGCCGGCATAGAACCCGCCGCCGCCGATCAATGTCGGCGCGCTGCGTGGCGCGCCGCCGAACACGGCGTTAATCCCGTTGGCGACGATGATGCCGAACGCGATGGTAGTAATAAAAGTGGCCACCGGCGGCCGGTCGTGGATTGGCAGGTAGACCAGCCACGACATGACGACGCCGAACAGCGCCATCAGCGCCAGGATGGCGGGTAGTAGCACTAGCCCGGGCACAGCAAAGTCAACAGGGACGAGTGTTGCCAGGACGACGGCTAGAAAGCCGCCGGCGACGACGGTGTCGCCGTGGCCGAAATTCACCGCCGTTGTAGCGTTCAACACCAGCACGAAGCCTAGCGCCACTAGCGCATAGGCCGCCCCCAGAGCGAGCGCGTTCAGCGCCAGTTGCGCTGCGAGCATCTAGCCCTCTCCCTGTGGGAGAGGGCTTTTTAACGGACCCCCTACCCCATCCCTCCCCCGCAAGGAGGGAGGGGGAAGTCTAGCCGTGCCACCAACACGTTCCCTCCCCCCATCTAGGGAGAGGGTTAGGGAGGGGTGGGCGAGCGAAGCGGCAAGAATCATGTTCCAGTGTGTAGCTGATTTCTACCGTACACCGGTAACGTTCTCGTAGCGCTTGACGATGTCTGGCATGCGGTCCGATCCGTCGTAGCAGAGGATGACCGCGTCGTGGGCCATGTTTCCCTTGCCGTCGGACCGGTAGGTCATGGCCAGACCATCGTGGCTATTGTTGGCCAGGGCGCTACGGATGGTGGCGGGGGTGCGCGCACCGGCGTGGATCGCCGCGAGGATCATCTGCACCGCATCGTACTGGCCCAGCGCGAAGGCGTCGGGCTCGCTGCCGAAGGCAGCGCGGTAGCGTTTAGCGAAGTCCTCCATGTCGCGGTTGCCGCCGGAGATCGGCGACGAGCCGCTTTCGGCGCACACGCCGGCGAGTTCGGCCGGCTCCAACAGGGCGGCGGTCTGCGGCTGGTGCATGGCCGAGCCAGCGACGATGGGAATGTCGATGCCGGCGGCCCGTGCCTGGCGAATAACCAGCGCCGTCGAGCCGGCGTGCAAGTGTAGCAGCAACGCATCGGCGTTGGCGGCACGCACCTTGCTCAGCACCGGCAGCATGTCCTTGACCGATACCGCGATCGCCTCTTCGACTACCGGCGGGATGCCCAGCGCGGTCAGATTACGCGATAGCTCGGCGCGGCCGCTTTGGCCGTAGGCGGTGGTCTGATAGACCACGGCGGGCCGCTTGATGCCCAGTTCTTCGACCGCGTAGCGCGCGTGTGCCTGCTTGACCACCACGTCGCCGGGGAAAAAGCGGTAGATGTTGGGGCTACCCAGCTCGGTGATCTTGGCGGTACCCGACACTGTCACCAGGGGCACCTTGAACTCGTCGGCAAGCGGCACCAGAGCCAGCATCTGGGTGCCCAGCATGGGGGCAACGACGGCGACCACATTGTCGCCGGTCATGGCGCGCTCAAGAGCGTTGACCGCCACCTCTGGAGAGGTCGCGGTGTCACTGACCGCATAACTCACGCCGGCATTGGCCGCCCCGCGCAGGGCCAGAACGGCGCCGTTGCGCTGGCTGGTGCCTTCCAGCGACAGGAACCCGGTGAGCGGCACCAGCACCGGAATGGTCACCGGCTTCGACTGGGCGCTGGCGATATTTGCCAAAGCAAGCGTGCAGCAAGCAGCGCCGATTAGGGCGAGCAACGAAGAACGAATAGACATAGCTATCTCCCGGCAAGCGATCCGGTGGTTAGGGCGGTGGGGAGAGTTTGCGAGACTTGCGATAGCTCCCTCCGCCGGCATGATCCGGATCAGGTTCGTGGGTATAATCTCAGACCCCGAACATTCGGGGACACCCCAGCATCACTTTAAGGCCGACACGATGGTTCGGCAGCGGGAGCTTGTCAAGCCAGGAGACCGGGCCTGATGCCTGGCCAAACGTAAACTGGGTGCCCGATGATTGAGCGCCTGGCAAATAACTGCTGAGAATTTAGCCGCTAAGCGAGCGCTCTTACGTCCTCAAGGGTCTTTTCGGGTTCGGGTCTCGTGTTGTAGCGGGGATCGATATCGGTGGCACGCACAATGCCACCGTTGTCGACGACAATGCGCGCCGGCATTGGCAGGGTCCAACTGTCGTCGCCGTTGACGGTCGCCAGGTCATTGCCGAAGCCCAGGTAAATCTCGCGCACCGCGTCGGGCAAATCGAAGCGAATACCCAGTTCCGCGGCATAGGCATTGCCGGGATCGGCGAGCATGTCGAAGTTTAATTTATGTTTTTCGACCATGCCGGCGCTGAATTCGGGCAGTTGTGGGGTGAGGGCAACCAGGGTCGTGCGGAGGTCTTTCAAAGGTTCTACGATGTTGCGCATAGCATACAGCTCTGCATTGCAGTACGGTCACCAATGGCCGCGGAACACGGTCATTACCACCATCCCCTGGGCCAGTAATCCGGCTGACGTAACTTCGGCTCCGTTCGAATTCTGTAAAGCGAAAGGCGGCAAGGTATCGCCGACCTGGATCGTCCGGTCCATGATACCTGAATCGATTAACTCCTGGGTGTGGCTACCCAGGACTGCACGTTTGTCCTCAGGAATTCGTTTGGCGCTGGCCTCGCGAATTTTGGTCAGCTGGTTTTCTAAACTCATATCTGTTTCCCCCAGAAGTTGTTTTCATTCGGCCCTGATTATAGTAGCCGATGCGATGACCAGTCATCGGCCTTAGCGATGGATCACGCGGTGTTGTTGAGGAGCTGGCCGGTCATCCAGTCAGCCATCAGCGGGCGCACTACCGCTGGCATGTTGTCGCAGCAATGGTTGCCGCCCTCGAACACCACCAACTCGGCATTGTCGCCGATAGTTGTGGCGGTGCGTTGGGCCTCGGTGAGCGGGCATATTTCGTCGCCGTCGCTGTGCACTACCAGCACCGGGCATTCGATGTTCTCGGCTGCGCCAGACAGCGTGAACCGCTGCGCCCGCTCGCGCGCCTGCGTGCGGTCTTCGGCGCCGAAGGCGAACTGCAGAATATCGAGCAGCACATCGGACGATGTATCCCAGAAGCTCGCCATATCGAAAAATCCGCCGAGGCTGATGCACGCCTTGATGCGGCTGTCGTGGGACGCGACGCGCGGCGCGGCGTAACCGCCCATACTGCGGCCCCAGATGCCGAACCGCTGGGCGTCGATCTCGGGTCGCTTCTCCAGCACGTCGAGCACGGCGCCCACTGGCGCCTCGAAGTCGGGGCGCAGCTTCATCTGCTGCCACGTCATGCCCTGGCCTGGCCCGTCGAAGGCGCAGGTGGCGAGTCCGCGCTTAAGGAACTCGTTCTCCAGAGTGAAGAACTCCTCCTTGGTGGAATCGCCGCCGGCGTTGAGCAGCACGCAGGGGAACGGCCCGTCGCCGGCACCATCAGGTAGGCGCAGATTGCCGGGAAACTCGATTTCCTCGAAGGGAACCGAGATGTGCTCGGACGGTGGCTGCACATGGGGCATGGCCTTCAGATAGACCTCGCGCTGGCGGGTCTGCACGCGTAGCTTTTCCTTCGGGTCTTCCACATTGCCCGACTGGCCGGTGTGGAACGATATGGTGGCACGGAAATAGGCCTCGCCGGCGGTAACGGTATTGCCGGCGGCCAGCGCCTCGTCGCCGCGCGCCTCGTGGCGCTCGCCAGCGGCCTCCCAGCCGCGCGACCAGTCGGCAACCTCCTCCATGCCGGCGATTACGGCCATCGCGTCGTTGTAGTCGACGCCGGAGCCGATGAGTCGCGGCAGGCGGCTGATCAAATGCTGGCGTGTGCTCTCGTCGGTCATTGTCGCCTCCCAGCGGTATTTAGGAAGCGATGTTAGCACGGGAATTGGTGACGGTGGGGCTCTACTTCCGTTGCGCGTCCACGTCGGTATAGGCGTAGATGGCATCGGCGGTGGCGATGAGATTGTCCTGGTCGTCTTTTACTTCGGCGGCGGAGAAGTAGATGCGTCGGCCCGCCTTCACCACCCGTGCGGCGCAGGTCAGTGTCGTGCCCTTGGGCCGGCCGACGAAGTTGACGGTCAGCGAGACGGTGACGTTGCCGCGGCGCTTTTCCGGATCGGGCTCCCAGACACCGCAGAAACCGGTCGCCGCGTCGATCAGCGCCGCCGTGGTGCCGCCATGCACGCCGCCTTGGCGGTTTTTGTGGACGTCGTTGATGTCGACGGCGATCTCGGCATAGCCGTCGCGCCAATCGTTGAGGCGAAAGCCAAGAAAGCCGTTGAGGCCTTCGGTCAGCTCGCGCGTTCTAAATTCCGCCATGGTACAGCCCGTTGTTCTTGCAGATTTGCATCCCCATATGCCCGATGACGCTGCTGTGGGCAATTCCCCCATACCAAATCCCCCGCTAGACTGCGTCGGCGTTGTTTAGGAGCACCCATGCCCAAAGACCCGAAGAATCTCCGCGGTAAGATCCGCCATTCCATCGAGACCCTCGAAGGCTCGCTAATCCGCCAGGTGGCGGAGACGAATCTCGACCGTGATAATGTGATTGCCTTGTGGTTCGGCGAGCCCAATATGACGACGCCCGATTTCATCAAGCAGGCGGCCACGGCGGCGCTCGATAACAATCATGTGTTTTATGCCCAGAACCGCGGCATTCCGTCCTTGCGCGAGATTCTATCGCAATATGTCAGCGAACTCCACGGCCGGCCCATCGTCGGCGACCGGCTGACCGTCACGGCCTCTGGCATGAACGCCATCATGCTGGTCTCCGAAGTTCTTATCGATAATGGCGATAACATGGTGGTGGTCGGCCCGGTATGGCCCAACTGCCGCCAGACGGTGCAGATCATGGGCGGCGAACCGCGCCAGGTGGCTCTGCAGCCCGACGAGAACGGGCGCTGGCAGCTCGACATGGACGCGCTGTTTGACGCCTGTGACGACCGCACCCGCGCCATCTTCGTCAACTCGCCGGGAAATCCCACCGGCTGGGTGATGAGCGAGGCCGAGCAGCGTGCAATGCTCGACGAGTGCAAGCGCCGCGGCATCTACGTGGTCGCCGACGAGGTTTACGTCCGGCTGTGCTATGACCACCCGAAGGCGCCGTCGTTCCTCGATTTTGCCCAACCCGACGATCCGCTAATCGTCATCAACAGCTTCTCCAAGACCTGGTTGATGACCGGCTGGCGGCTCGGCTGGCTAACCCATCCGCCGGAACTGGGCGATATTTTCTCGGTGCTCAATGAATACAACATCGCTTCACCGACCACCTTCGTGCAGCACGCCGCCGTAACGGCGGTGCGCGAGGGGGAAGACTTTGTTGAGGAGATGGTCGAGGGCTACCGGTGTAACCGCGATCTGGTGTTCCAGCGGTTAGCGGCGATGCCCAAGGTCAGCCTGTATCGCCCGGAAGCGGCGTTCTATGCCTTCTTCGCTGTCGACGGCATGACCGACAGCTTGGAATACGCCAAACAGTTGATCGCCACCACTGGCGTCGGTTTGGCACCGGGCCGCGCTTTCGGCGAGGCTGGTGAGGGCTGGCTCAGGCTATGCTTTGCCTCCGAGCCGGAGCTGCTGTCGCAGGCGCTCGACCAGCTCGAACCGGCGTTTTCATAAAACGGGCGTTAGAGAGAGCCGATGAAAGTCGTGATTACAGGCGGTACCGGTATGCTGGGGCGGCGGCTGGCGCTGCGCCTGCTGGCTGCCGACGAACTGGTTGGTGCGTCGGGACGAACCGAACTCCTCAATCGATTGATCCTGGTCGACGCCTTCGAACCGGCCGAACCGCCGCCCGACGACCCGCGTGTCGAGATCGTTAAAGCCGACATCTGCGATGCGTCGATGGCGAGCCGAGTGATCGACGACAGTGTCGACTCAGTGTTCCATTTCGCCGCGGTGGTGAGCGGCGGCGCTGAGGCCGACTTCGACCTGGGTTACTGGGTCAATCTGGATGGTGCGCGCAACGTCTTCGAGGCCTGCCGCGCCAGCGCCGGCACCCCGCGCGTGGTGTTCACCAGTTCGTTGGCGGTCTATGGCGGTTTTCGCGACATCGGCGACGATACGCCGTTGACGCCGCAGACCTCCTACGGTGCGCAGAAGGCGATCGGTGAGCTGATGGTCAACGATTATAGCCGCAAGGGTTTCTTCGACGGCCGCAGCCTGCGCCTACCAACCATCGTTGTGCGCCCGGGCAAGCCCAACAAGGCGGCGTCCGGCTTTGCCAGCTCGATCCTGCGCGAACCGCTACAGGGCGATACGGTGAATTGTCCGGTGACCTCGGAAACGCGTATGCTGATTCTGTCGCCGCGGCGCGCGGTACAGGCGTTTATCGATGTCCACAATGTGGATGCCGAGCGGCTCGGTTTCCGGCGCGGTGTGATGATGAATGGCGTCTCACCATCGATCGGCGAGATGGTGGCGGCGCTGCGCGAGATTGCCGGCGATAAAGTTGCCGAGCGAATCTTGTGGCAGCCCGACGAACAGATCCAATGGATGGTCGACAGTTGGCCCTGGTTCGCCGACGGAGAACGGGCGCGCGAACTGGGTTTCGAGCCCGACGGATCGATCAAAGAGGTGATCCAGAGCTTTATCGACGATGAACTGGGCGGGCAGATTGCCGATTAGTCCGTATACTAAGCGTCAAAGCTGACCAGCACGGTCAGGGG
>PVBE012074655.1_pt1 | contig 14374 bp, 16 predicted proteins | sample 1631181 | NCBI WGS metagenome assembly PVBE01 (sample SAMN08397723, study PRJNA350692) | Marine metagenome, whole genome shotgun sequencing project. | isolation source: water | place: Pacific Ocean | collected 2012-04
CCTCAGGAAAATTAAAAGGAAAAAATTCCAATTCTTTGTTGGGTTTGTTGTTTGAGAGTCCGATAGTAACGGCAAATCACGTTTCAGGAGTTCTGGGAGTGTCTTATCCGACAGCCATGACATTGTGCAAGGAATTTGAAAAAGAGAATCTTTTAGTCAGAAGACCGGGACCCAGGAGAAACATTCGTTTTGCATATGAACCCTATTTGGCGATTTTAAGAGAAGGCACGGAACTCTAGGGCTTACAGGAGACACCCATGGCAATCAGAGCAAAGGAAGTGCCCGAGACGACGGAAAACTGGGAGGAGGCGGATTTCAAGGGCCACGCCAAAAGCGTCGTGACCGTCAAGGGCGGCCACACCATGATCGTGGACGAGCCCAAGAGGCTCGGGGGCTCGGACAAAGGCCCCTCGCCCCTGGGCGATCTGGTGACTTCGCTCGCCGGGTGCACGGCGGTGATCGTCGAGCGGTGCGCCAAGGACGCCAAGCTCGAAATCGAGTCGATGAAGGTGAAATCCACAATCGTCTATAGCCCGCGCGGCGTCGGGGGCCAGGAGGGCTATCAATCCAATCCGAGCGAGGCGGAGACCGACGTATGGATGAAGATCGACGCCACTCCCGGACAGGTTGAGGCGCTCAACGCGGACTACATGAAGCGCTGCCCGGCCTATAACCTTTTTAGAGCGAGCGGCTGCAAGATGACAGACGATTGGCACATCAACGAATAGCACGCACGCGCAAAAAAAAGGGGCGATCCCCGAAGGGTCGCCTCTTTTTTTTGAATTGCGCCCGGCTTATTTTTTCTTGGACAGGCTCGTGTAGACAATCGTGAGCCAGCGGCCTTCGTTGATGAACCGCCAAGCCCAGCCCTCCCACTTCGCAGGGAGCCCCTTCGCCTTGACCTCGGCGAGGGATTTGTCCGCCCGGATCTGCTTGCGGACGATCTCTGTTGTCGCGGTCAGCATGCTGTGAAACGCGCGGAGCTCCTTCAGCCCCGACAGCGGGCCGTGGCCGGGGATAATCTTGGCGCCCGCCGGAATCTTTTTCATGATCGCCGCGACGTTTCGGGTATAACCTTCGACGTTTCCTGCGGTGGACAGGTCGATGAAGGGAAATCTCCCCGAGAACATGTGATCGCCCATGTGGACGACGTTCGATTTCGTGAAGAAGATCACGCTGTCCCCGTCGGTGTGGCCGGAGGGGTAATGGATGACCCTGTTCTCCTCGCCGTTGAAGTGAATCGAGAGCGAATCGTCAAAGGTGACGACCGGGAGCGCTTCCTTGGGCCGGGGCTTGAATACGCGCTTGCCGCGTTTGATGGTCTGGGTGAGGCGCTTTCGCACATTGGTGTGCGAGATGATCGGAGCCAGCCGGCTGAAGGTGTGGTTGCCTCCGGTGTGGCCCCCGTGCCAGTGGGTGTTCAGGATGAACTTGAGGCCCCCTTTGTCGAAATTCTTGAGGGCGGCCTGCATCCGTTCGGCCAGCGGGGCGAACTGATCGTCGATCATCAGCAGGCCGTCCGGGCCCACAGAGACGCCGATGTTGCCGCCCGACCCGGTGAGCATGTGAACGCTCCCTCCGACGTGGACGGGCTTGATCTTGACCTTCGAGAAATCCCTTGCGGCCAGGGCCGCTACCGGCAGAGCTAGCAGGGCCGCGAGCGCGGCTGCGGCGACGGTGCGCTTCATGGAAACACCTCCCTTAAGATGAAAAATGGCCGAAATGTCCGGAGACATGCTTGTCTATCATGGAGAACACCGGTTTGGGACATTTTGTTTCCCCGGAAACGGATTTTTCTACTCCTCCCGGAGCAGGCTCTTCGCCGCCTCGCCCTCGGGCGTGAAAATGTCATCGTTCGGGTTTTCGCGCGCCGGGCCCCGGCTCAGGAGAAATTCCGCGACCTCTACGCCCAGCGCGGCGACTTCGTTGTTGTCGCCGGGCAGGAAGTGGACGAGATCGCCGGGGGAGGCGTCGCTGATTTCGCCGCCGCTGGCGATGTGAATGCGCCCCTTCAGCATATAAATAAACTGCTCGTCGTTATGGTAGTAAGGGGTGGGGAAGGCGCCGCCCTCCACTCGCAGCAGACCGACGCTCAGGTTCCGGCCATGCTGCCAGGAGGCGGAGGCGGCCGTATAGGAGATTCCCTCCTCCGGAAGGCTTCCAAAATTCGGATAAATGGGCATGTATCAAGCTCCTTGGTTTAGCCGGGGGATGGTTGAGGGATAGCCGGGAATTTATTTTGATTCGTGCGCAATTTTGCCACACGAACGCCCTCCGCGAAAAAAATCGAGGCTGGTGCTTTACGTTTCCGGGCGGTAAATTGCTGGCTCTGAAGAAAAGGTCACCCGTAAAAAAACCAAGCGCCCCCGCGCGTTTTTGGAGGAGTGTTCGATGCGGCCCATCTCATCCCTCAGCCGTGGACTATCTCAGCCGAGAATTGGAGGTGTCGGTTGATCGATCCAGCGGACGAGTTCGAATTTTTCTTCGATAAGCCCTGGTCGGACGGCCTGCCGGTCGTGCCGCCGACCGAGGAGCGCATCGCCCGGATGCTCGCGGGAACCTCGCGCGGGCCGGACGAGCCGGTGGGCGAGGTACCCCCCGCCCTGGAGGCGGCGAGCGTCCGCGATATCGCGGTTCATGCCGTGATGGCCGGTTGCCTACCCGAGTATCTTCCCGTCGTCCTGGCGGGCGCCGGGGCGATGCTCGAGGGGCCATTCAACATCAACGGCATTCAGGCCACCATGCACGCCGTCGCGCCGCTGATGATCGTGAACGGCCCCTATGCCGAAAAAATCGGCATCAACGGGGGCCTCGGTTGTTTTGGTCCCGGCTTCCGTGCGAACGCCACCATCGGCCGTGCGATCCGGCTCATCCTCCTGAATCTCGGGGCGGGGATCCCCGGAGTCACTTCGATGAGCACCTTTTCCCAGCCTTCGCGCTTCACCTTTTGCATCCGCGAGAACGAAGAGGAAAGCTCCTGGCCCCCGCTTTCGGAGAGCCTGGGCCATCGTCCGGGGGAGGATGCCGTAACCCTGGTAGCCGTCGAAAACCCCCAGCTTGTCTTCGACGACACGAGCCGCACCGCCAGCCGTTATCTGATCGCGGTCGCAGACGCCATGGCCCACCTGGGCAACTGGAACAACTGGACGCGCTCGGACCTCGTCGTCGCCCTCGCCCCGCAGCACGCGGAAATTTGCGCCGCGGACGGCCTTTCGAAAGAAGACGTTCACGGCCGCCTCCTCGAGATGGCGGGCCGGCGGGTGGGAGATCTTCGGCGGGGCGGCAACTTCCGGGAGGAGCGGATGCGCTCTCTGCCGATACCCGTCGATCTGGACGACGATGATTTTTTCGTTCCTACCGTGAAAGACCCCGGGGATTTGAAGATCATCGTCGCGGGCGGGGTCCCCGGCCCCGAGACGGCGGTGATGCATGGTTGGAGCGGGGGTAGCCGTGCCGTGTCGCGGGCGTATTCCGTCTAGGGCGGCTTCGGCGGGAGTCCTGCCCGGAAAGGAAAATCGCTGTGACCTTGCCTGACGATGAATTCGAGTTTTTTTTCGACAAATCCTGGTCGGACGGTCTGCCGGTCGTGCCGCCGACCGAGGAGCGCATCGCCCGGATGCTCGAGGGAACCTCGCGCGGGCAGGACGAGCCGGTGGGCGAGATACCCCCCGCCTTCGCGGCGGCGAACGTCCACAGTATCGCGGCGCATGCCGTGATGGCCGGTTGCCTGCCCGAGTATCTTCCCGTCGTACTGGCGGGGATGGAAGCTATCCTGGACGAGCGATTCGGGATCAACGGCCTCCAGGGCTCGATGAACAGCTCGGCGCCGCTGCTCATCGTCAACGGCCCCCATGCCCGGCGGATAGGCCTGTATGGCGGGCGGGGGTGCTTCGGCCCCGGTTTCCGGGCGAACGCGACGATAGGCCGGGCGATAAGGCTCATGCCCCTGAACCTGGGCGGGGGGATCCCCGGCGTGGTTTCGATGAGCACCTTCGGCCAGCCGTCAAAGTACACATTCTGCATCGCCGAGAACGAGGCCGAGAGCCCCTGGGAGCCGTTTTCGGCCAGCCGGGGCTACGCGTCCGGCGAAAATGTCGTGACGGCGGTCGCCTGCGAAAACCCCCATCTCGTGGTGGACAACTACGCCCGCGGCCCCGAGCAGCTTTTCTTCAGCATCGCCGACACGATGTCGCATCTCGGCTGCTGGAACCAGTGGGTGCGCTCGGATCTCGTCCTCGCCCTCTCGCCCCAGCAGGCGGCCATCTGCTCCGATCTCTCTCGCGAAGAGGTGCGCGGCCGCCTGTGCACGCTCGCGGGCCGAAGGCTCGGCGACCTCAAGCGGGCGGGCCAGTGGCGCGAGGAGTGGATGAAGAATCTCCCGTTTGCGGTTGATCTCGAAAACGACGATTATTTTGTGCCCCTGATCAAGGATCCGACCGATTCGCACATTATCGTTGCCGGCGGCGCCCCCGGCCCGCACAGCGCGGTCATGCACGGCTGGAACGGCGGTAGCCGCGCCGTGTCGCGGGCGTATTCCGTTTAGCGGTTGATTCGGGAGGAGTCCCGCCTGGAAAGGAAAATCATTGTGACTTTGCCTGACGATGAATTCGAGTTTTTTTTCGACAAACCCTGGTCGGACGGTCTGCCGGTCGTCATTCCGACCGAAGGGCGGATCGAGGACATGTTGACCGGAACCTCCCGCGACCCGGAAGCGTTCGTCGGCGAGGTGCCGCCCGCGAACGAGCCGGCGAGCGTCCGAATGGTGGCGACACACGCGGTCATGGCTGGCTGCAGGCCCGAATATATTACGGCCGTCCTCGCCGGAATCGAGGCCATCCTCGAGCCGCCCTTCAACATAAACGGCGTTCAGGCGACGATGCACAGCGCCGCCCCGCTCATGATATTTAACGGCCCCTATGCCAAGAAAATCGGCCTGCACGGCGGCTCGGGCTGTTTCGGTCCGGGCTTTCGGGCGAACGCCACCATCGGCCGCGCGATCCGGCTCATGCTCATGAACCTCGGAGCGGGGATTCCGGGCGTCACCTCGATGAGCACTTTCTCTCAACCCTCGCGCTATACCTACTGCATCCGCGAGAACGAAGGCGACAGCCCCTGGGAGACGCTTTCGGTGACGAGGGGCCATGCCGCCGGGGACAACGCGGTCACCGTCGTCGCCTGCGAGAATCCAAAACTCGTTTTCGACGATATGAGCCGCGATCCCGAAACCCTGCTCGCCGGTCCGGTGGACGCCATGGCCTACCTCGGGTGCATGAACGCCCTCAGGCGGTCGGATCTGGTGGTGGCGATCAGCCCGGACCACGCGAAAATCTGCGCCGCCGCGGGATGGAGCAAGACAGACGTTCATAAATGGCTCTACGAGAAGGCGGGCAAGACCCTCGGCGAGCTCAAAACCGGCGGCGGCTACCTTGAGGACCGGATCAAGGACCTGCCCATCGAGGTCGATTTGGGCGACGACTCGTTCTTCGTCCCGACCATCAAGGCGCCCGAAGACCTCATGATCATCGTCGCGGGCGGAAACCCCGGACCCATCAGCGCGGTGATGCACGGGTGGAACGGCGCAAGCCGCCCCGTGTCGCGGCGCTTCGAGGCCTAGGCCGCGGCACTGCCGCCAGCGCGATTTGGACCGCTTTGACCCGCTCCCCCTCGAAGCCTGGTGGATTCTAGGGGAGTAGGGGAGCCCGCCGATAATTAATCCGAAAAACACCCACAAAAAAGCTCCGGGAGTAGCCGGGGCTTTTTTGTGGGTGTTTTTCGGTAGAGGCTAGTGACCACCACCCCCGTTTTTCTTCTCCCGAATCGTCCGGAACACCCGCTCGGGGGTGATGGGAAGCTCGTAGATGATCGCGCCGATGGCGTCGTTGATGGCGAGAGCCACCGCCGCCGGCGCGTTGTTGCAGGGAGGCTCGCCGACCCCCCGCGCGCCGTAAGGGCCCGCGCCCTCGCCGCCCTCGAGGACGACGTTCTTGAAATCGCCCACGTCCGAGGAAGTGGGGATCAGGTATTCGTGAAAACTCTGCGAGCGGCAATCGCCCTCGGTCATCGTCATTTCCTCGTGAAGGGCGTAGCCGATGCCCATGACCGCGCCGCCCTCGAACTGGCCCTCGACGCTCGTGGGGTTCAGGGCGATTCCCACCTCGTGCGCGGCGACGTGTTTTAGGAGGTTGACCTCGCCGGTGTCGATGTCCACCTCGACCTCGGAGGCGTGCACGCCGAAGGTGTAGTCCGCCCAGCCGCCCAAACCGCCCATGTAGCGCTCGGGGTTTTCGTATTCGTGGCCGGGCATATTGTAGCCGTGGGTGCAGTGAAGCGACTCTCCCATTTTTTTGGCTTCGCCCGCCGCCTGGCCCATCGGGACGCGGCGGTCCGGGGCGGAGGAGACCCAGGCCTCGCCCCCGCCGAGGCGGATGTCGTTCTCCGAGGCTTCGAGGAGCGTCGCCGCGCCCTTAACCAGGGATTTCCTGATTTCCTCGGCGGCGAGTTTCAGGGCGTTGCCCGCCATTAGGGTTTGACGGCTGCCGGCGGTGATGCCCGAGAGCGGCGTCGACGCCGAGTCGGAGAGCCGGGTCGAGACCTGATCGAGCCTGAGACCGAGGGATTCGGCGGCGAGGGTCTGGAGGGTGGCGCCCTGGCCCGCGCCGATGTCGGGGGCGCTCACCCGGACGACGGCGCTTCCGTCGGGCTCCATGTGAACAGCCGCCTCGGCCGAGTCCATGGGGCGGCCGTAGCCGGTGATGTTGGCCGCGAAGCCCTGGCCGATTCGCTTGCCGGGGGCGGGTTTGGCCGGCTCGCCGAGCGCCTTGATGGCGCCGTCGAGGCATTCCTCGAGACCAGGCCCGTATTCGATTTTCTGGCCCGTGACGAGTTGTCCGCCTTTCTGGAGGAAATTCCGGCGCCGGAGCTCGAAGGGGTCCATCCCCAGCGCCTCCGCGACGATGTTCATCTGGTTTTCGTAGGCGAAGCAGAGCTGGTTCGAGCCCACCCCGCGCATGGCGTTGGTGATGGGGTTGTTGGTGAGGTAGCCGTGGCACCTGACTTCGGCGTTGGGCACCTCGTAGGGGCCGGTGGCGATGCACATGCCGCCGAGGAGAAACAGGTTCGATTTGTAGGGGTACGCTCCCGCGTCGCCGATAACGTCGGCCTCGACTGCGAGGATTTTCCCCTCCTTCGAGGCGGCGGTGCGGTAGCGCATCACAAAGGGATGTTTTTTCGACGTGGAGCGGAAGCCCTCCTCGCGGCCCATGGCCATGTGCGCGGGCCGCCTGGTCAGGTGGGTCAGCAGCGCCAGATAGGGTTCGACGGTGAGCATCCCCTTCGCCCCGAATCCGCCGCCGACGTAGGTGCCCAGGTGGCGGACCCGGCTCTGCGGAACGGCCAGCATCATCGCCATCGCGCGGTAGTACTCGATCAGCTGGGTCCCGACCCGGATGGTGAGGACGCCGTCCTCCTCGATCCAGGAGGTCCCCGAGGCGGGCTCGAGGAAAGCGTGTTCGGCGAGCTGGGTCTCGTAGGTGCGCTCGATGATGACGTCGGCCTCCGCGAAAGCGCCTTTGGGGTCTCCGCGCGTAACCTCGAAATCGCAGACCCGGCGCTCCTCCGCGCTTTTATCGCCGTGGCGGGTGGTCCACACCCCCTCCCGGGCCTCGATCTCGAGCTTAATGGCCGCGATGCCCGCTTCGAGGGCGTCTCTCGTCTTGGCGCCCACGACGGCGAGCGCGTCGCCGGTGAACTCGATCATGTCCTCGACGAGGACGGGCTGACCCTCATGGGTGGCCGTGTTCGAGCCGAAGCGGAAATTCTTTCCGGGGATGTCCTTGGCGGTGAGGACGGCCGCGACGCCCGGAATCCGCTCGGCGGCGGCGGTGTCGATGCTCTTGAGGCGGCCGTAAGGCACCGGGGTGAAGAGGACCCCGCAGTGAAGCGCCCCGTCGGGGAGATGGTCCTCCCCGTAGGGCACCGAGCCGTCCGATTTCGGAATGGCGTCGTAGCGGATATTGGATTTTCCGACCAAATCGTAACTGGGCATGGCATCGCTCCATGGGATCGGCGTTTGAAATGAGGGTGTCCGGCGGGGGGCGGTCGGCCTCGCCCGCGAGAGGGGGATTTTCGCATAAAATGCTCGGCGGGAGAAGGGGAGGTTTTCGGGCGGGCCCTCTCGGTCAGTGGACAGCCCCTTCGCCCGGGAATATGATAGCCGCCTATTCTTTGAATGATTCCGAAAAGGAGACATGCCATGACGGTGAAGATGGATTTTGTCGATCCCACGGCGGGGAGCGTGAGCAAGGCGGTGGCTCTCGCCGCCCGTCCCCCGGACCTGAGCGGGAAAGTGGTCGGTGTTCTCGACAACACCAAGGAGCAGGCCGACGTCATCCTGGAGACGTTGGGGGAGTCGCTGCGCGAGAAATACGGCGTCAAGGAAGTGGTCGTGCGCCGCAAGGAGCACTACTCGAAGCCGGCTCCGGACGAGATGATCGCGGAGATGGCCGACCAGTGCGATGTGGTGATATGCGCCCTCGGGGGCTGAGGCTCCTGCACGTTGTGCAGTGTGCACGACACGGTTGAGTTCGAGAAACGCGGAGTCCCCTCCACCACGGTGATCACCGAGGCCTTCAGGACGGCGGCGGACTTTCAGTTCAAGGGCAAGGGGATGGAAGGCCACCCCTACGTCAAACTTCCGCATCCGGTCAGCAATCTGAGCGCCGATGAAATGAAATCGGTGACGCTCGGATTCGTGGACGAGGTGGCCGGACAGCTCAAAAACTGAACGGAACTCGGAGGCGAATTTTTCGGGGAGAGTTGCGTGCGCGAATTCACGGAGATCAAATACGCGGTTGACGAGGGTATCGCCCAGGTGGCGATCAACCGCCCGGAGCGCCTTAACGCCCTCGGCATGAACCTCGCCGAGGAGTTCACCGAGCTCGGCGAGGCGCTCGCCGGAGAAAAAGAAGTGCGCGTCGTCGTTCTGACCGGCGAAGGGCGCGCCTTCAGCACGGGCCGCGACCTCAAGGAAAGCGCCACCCACACGAAAGAAGACGCCGACCGGTATCAACTTCTCGGCATGGAGACCGTCACCCGGTGGGAGAATCTTCCCATGCCCACTATCGTCGCTATCAACGGCCACACCTTCGGCTGGGGGATGGAGATCTCCCTCGCCTGCGATATCCGCCTCGCCGCCGCCGATGCGACCCTTTGTTTTCCCGAAACCGCGCTTGGCGTTTTTCCCGGCGCGGGAGGGACGGTCCGCCTGCCCCGGGTGATCCCCGCCGGTCTTGCCAAGGAGTTGATCTATACGGCGCGCCGTTTCGACGGCGAGGAGGCCGAGCGCATCGGATTCGTCAACCGGGCCTATCCCGCCGATCAGCTGATGGAAGAAGCCCTGGCCCTGGCCCGCTCCATCGCGGCCAACGGCCCGCTCGGCGTGCGCGGGGCGAAAAAGGTCATCGAGCAGACCAGCCGGATGCCGATGAGCCAGGCCATCGAATTCTCGAATGCCGTCCGGATGCCGCTGAATTTCACGAAGGATTTTGCCGAGGCGCTCGCCGCGTTCAAGGAAAAGCGCAAGCCCGAATTCCGGGGCGAGTAGGCCAACCTCCCCCCGGCAAAGAGATTTCCCCGCCGGACAAATAGAGACATCCATGAAAGTGCGCGAGTGTTTTTTGCAGGCGGTGTCGATCGTCGCTCCGGAGGATGACGCGCGCGCGGCCTGGGTCGCGATGAACCGGAAAAACGCACCCTGGGCGGCGGTGTGCGCCGGGGGCGGACGTTTGATCGGGCTTCTTCGCGGAGAGGAGATTTCGGAGCGCATCCGGGCGCCGGAAACTTTTTTGACGGCGGGCGAGTTGGTGGACGTGCTTGCGGGAAAGGATCGATCATCGGCGAGGGCGGTGCGCATCTCACCCGACGCCGATCTCGGCGAGGCGGTCCTTTGGATGGAGCTGGCGGGCGGAGACGCCGCGCTGGTCGAGTCCGGCGGGCGCCCGCCCGGAGTCTTGGAGCTTGAGCGGGCGAGGGACGCGATTAGCCCGGGGTAGCGCCCGGAAAATCCGATCACCAAAAAAACCCACAATTCGCACTTGATACGTACTGCCAATTGCGTTACGATACTAAGGTGAATATTAAGCGAAAATTAAGTCTGGGGCATCCGCTGAACATCCGTGTCTCTCTCGATCTTCTCGGCTCGCTGCGGCGGGCGGCGGAGCTGGCCCAGCTCCCGGTTTCGAGCTGGATGCGGGACCGGCTGGGCCTGGCGGCGAGAAGGGAAATTCGCGCCGCCGAAATGATTGACGGCCCCGAGGCGATAAGACCGAAAAAGGAGGAAAGCGCCATGAAACATACAGCACCATCCGGCCCGGTGGTTGAAAAGTGGATCGCCAGGGTCCGGAAAGAAATAGAGGTCGGCGACTCGGGAGACGAGGTTTCGGCGGTGCGGATGCTCCGGGGGGGAGGCGGGGCGAAGCACGGCAAGAGCGATCTCGGCGGGGCGGGTGAAGTATCGCGCCGGGCCCTCAAGGAGATCGACGAATACCTCGGCGGCGGCCGGAAAACATTCGATCTGGCGGTGGACCTCTCGGCGCTCACCCCCTTCAGCCGCGACGTCCTCCGCGCGACGGAGCGGATCCCCTACGGAGAGACGCGCTCCTACAAATGGGTGGCGGCCGAGGCCGGGCGGCCCCGCGCGGTCCGCGCCGTGGGCGGAGCGCTTCACCGGAATCCGGTGCCGCTCCTGATACCCTGACACCGCGTCATCGCCAGCTCGGGCGAGCTGGGAGGATTCGGATCGGGCGTGGCGCTCAAGGCGGCCCTCATCGAGCACGAGGCCGGAAACGCCCCCTAGACCCGGAGGCGGCGGGCCATAAGCACGGCCCCGAGACCTGGGAGGCCACCCCGTTTCAGACGGGGTGGAATTACGCGCGGGTGTCGGGGGTGAGCGCGCGGGCAGGCATCGCGGAAAAAGCAGATTCTTCACTCCGGGCCTTTAGCCCTCCGCTCAGAATGACAGGAACAAAAAATAAAGTTGCCTCAGAATGAAAGGAACAAAAGACTAAGTTGTCATTCTGAACGAGCGCAGCGAGAGAAGAATCTGCTTGTGCGGTCAGGTTTTAGTTCTTGGCTGACAAAACAAAAATCCCGACGGCCTCTCTCGGAAGCCGCCGGGGTTTTTTGTTATGGGATGTTTACGGCTGCGGCACTATCCGGATATAGGGAAGCGGGGTTTCCCAGCCATCGGGATATTTCGCTTTCGCGTCCTCGTCCGACACGGCCGGCAGGATAACCACGTCCTCGCCCTGCTGCCAGTTCACCGGGGTTGCTACCTTCTCATTAGCCGTCAGCTGGCAGGAATCCAGCAGCCGTACAATCTCGTCGAAATTCCGCCCGGTGCTCATCGGATAGGTGAGCGTCGCCTTGATCTTCTTGTCCGGCCCGATAACGAACACCGAACGGGCCGTCGCGTTTGTGGCAGCCGTCCGCCCCTCCGACGTGTCGCCCGCATCGGCCGGCAGCATGTCGTAGGCCTTGACCACCTTGAGTTCGGGGTCGCCGATCAAGGGATAATTCACGGCATGGCCCTGCGAGCTTTCGATGTCCTTGGACCATTTCTCATGATCGGAGACGCCGTCGACGCTGATGCCGATCACCTTGCAGTTTCGTTTGTCGAATTCGGGTTTGAGCTTGGCCATGTATCCGAGCTCGGTGGTGCAGACCGGCGTAAAATCCTTCGGGTGCGAACACATTATCGCCCAGTCCTCGCCAATCCAGTCGTGAAAGCTGATGGGCCCCTGGGTCGTGTCCGCTGAAAAATCAGGCGCTTCGTCGTTGATCCGTAAAGACATGGTTATCTCCCTCCATGAAACCGGTTATTCCGATGTGTTTCCGCAGGCGGAAACCCCAGACCCCCCCGGATTATTCATTATTTGTTACTTGAAAAATGGTTTATCACCCGTAGGGCTCAAAGTCCAGATACTTTCTATTTAATCTCGACTGACTTCGGAGGTAAAGAACTTAAATTAATTATGCCGAACCCGGCCGGCTTTAGGTGCCCGCCTGGCGTGGTTCAGGACGCCTCGCCGGTTTTGACGGATTCCATGAACATGGCCGATGCCCCGCCCAGGAGAAGGGCCGGAACGGTTCCCACCAGGTGAAGCAGGGTGGCGTAGGCAAGAGCGTGAGCCGGATCGATGCCGTAGATTCCGGTGAGCATCTGGCTGACGAAGAAATGGGTGGTCCCGGTGCCGCCCGGCGAGGGGAGAGAAAAGGAAATGGCGACCACGACGGTGACCGCGCAAATGTCGAGGACCGTCAGCGAAGCGATCCGGGTCGATGGAAACGCGAAGATAATCGTCCAGTTGGCGGCGATGTAGAGGAGCCAGATTCCGGCCGTCAGGGCGATCATTGCCGGCGCATTTTTTCGGACAAAACCCCCCCCCAGCCCCAGAGAGAAACTCTCCTCCCAGCCGGATATTCTTTCCGCTTGCGAGGGCCAGAAGCGATAAAGGATTTTCCCGATCCACCCCGAGGTCCTGTCCGGATTGCGGCTTATCACCCACATGACGGCGAACCCCCCCATGGCGAGGAGTCCGGCGAAAAACATTCCCCGCCCGACGCCCGGAAAAACGCCTTCGAGTTGATGCTGATAGAGCGAGAGAGTCGCGACGAAAAGAACGCACAACGAAACCACATCGATCAGGCGCTCGGCCAGGACCGAACTCAGGCCCGCCACCAGAGAAGTGCTGGCGATTCTCTTGAGAAATATGGCGCGGGCCACCTCGCCGCCCCGGGGAATCGCCAGGTTCACCGCGTATCCCACCCCGGTGGCCATGACGGCGTAGCGCTTTTTGAGTTCGGGCTGGGAGGAGGCCAGCATGATCTTCCACCGCCAGCCGCGTAAGACGATGGACAGAACCACAATCGCCGCCGCCGCCGCCAGCGGAAGGAGACTCACCTCCCTCAGCGTATCGATGAAGCTGCCCAGCGGTATTTTCCGGAAAGCCAGCCAGAGAAACACGGCCATGAGCGCCAGACCGGCGAGAAGCTTCCAGGAAAATAAACCGCTTTTTTTTTCGTTTTCGTGGTTTGGTTTTTGATTCAACGCGGTTGCTCAGTCGTAGAATTTGGGGACGGTCAGATAGCCTTCCCGGGGAAGCTCGGCCCGAATCGTCAGCTCCATCAGCCCCTTGAGCCGCTGGATGGTGCGAAGGTGGGCCAGTGTTTCCCAGTAAATTTGCCGGAGGACCGCGATCAGCTCCATCGGGAAATGGCCGGGCCGGTCCGGATCTTCGTGCACCCCGTAGGGGTGGGGTTTCGCGAGCATTCGCCAGAAGTCGATGGGCCGCTCGGGGGAATCCTCTCGCCAGGCCTCGGTGTCCACCAGCCGCACGCATTTGAGCGCCCGGAGCGACTCGAGCGTCTCGCGGTCGAGAATCTCCAGGCAAAAATCGAACATCATCCGCATATGAGCGATCAGCGTTTCACGGTCCGGGCAGATTTCGGGGGGCACATGCCGGCCGGTTCCCGCCTGGATGGTCTCCATGTCCACCTCCGGCAGGCGGTATCCTTCGTTCTCCAGCCCCTCGTGAAAAATGCCGTGCAGCCACCGGCAGGGGACGCAGGCCATGTGGCGAAGCTGAACTTCGGCCGACCACCGGGCCCAGACGGGCTCGTCGCGGGAGAAGGTCATCCGCTCGCCGGAAAGATCGTCAACCTCTCTTGCGACCAAATCCGCCGCGCCCGAAAGGCGCTGGCTCAGGTGTTCGGCTTCTTGCCGTACATCTTCGGTCATGGGAAGGAGAGCTCCTGGTCCAGCCGGGCGTGATATGTGACGCCCCGGTTTTACACGAAATCCGATCCGGCCGCGAACGCCGGTTCTACCAATCAAATAGCTTGCGGTCGAAGAAAAATCCGCCCGTGGGCCCGCCCCCGGGAAGAGTGGCGAGCCAGGCCGTAGTGTCGGCCTCCTCCTCGGCCGAGCGGGCGGCGCTCGGGCCGCCCATGTCGGTTAAGCAGTAGCCCGGGTGGCCGCGTTGACCAGGATGCCCGAGTCCCTGAGCTCGTCGGCGAGAATGCCCGTCAGGGCGTTAAGCGCTGTTTTGGTGATCCGGTAGGCCGGGGAGCCCCCTTTCATTTTGTCCCGATCACATTCGTTCGAATAACGGGCCTGAGTTCATTTCGAAACGCGTGAGAAACTGGCTTTCGAACCTTGGCGTGCAAACGCTCTTCATCGAACCAGGAAGCCCCTGGGGGAATGGATTTGTCGAATCTTTTAACGGGCGGATGCGGGATGAACTCCTGAATCTGGAGAGATTCGATACGCTGCACGAAGCGAAAATTTTAGTGGAGCGCTGGCGGCATGTCTACAACA
>PVBE010506642.1_pt1 | contig 14371 bp, 11 predicted proteins | sample 1631181 | NCBI WGS metagenome assembly PVBE01 (sample SAMN08397723, study PRJNA350692) | Marine metagenome, whole genome shotgun sequencing project. | isolation source: water | place: Pacific Ocean | collected 2012-04
AGATACAGTAAACACCGCCCTTTCCATCGGAAATGGCCGAAGGAGCGTGAATCCCGGACGGGCCCACCGGGCCCTGGTTAAAGTTTCCTCCATCGCTAACGACAAACTTATTGCGGCGGGCATCATAGTCGCCGAAAAGATACTTGGCCCCACTAATGTGGCTGTGATGTATGAAAATGTATTTTCCCTTGCCACCTATCGGCAGGAAATAAGGGCATGCCCCATCGTCACCCACAAGAGAATAATCATCTCCCTCTATGAAAGGATGCAGGTACTCCCAATCCGTGAGGTTTTTGGATCTCAGCAGGTGATTCATCCTCATCCGCCTATTTCCGTGGCCTGCCCGGTATTGACCCACTCCACCAATGATGAAATAGTAGACGCCCTCATTGTTGAATAGAAATGGATCGCCTAGATCCTTCTGTATAACAGAGCCTCCGGTTAGCTTATCCCAATTCAGGAGCATAGGATCCTCTGATACGGCTAGCATTTCTCCTTCGGCCGAGCCGCCATACATCACGATGGCGCGGCCATCTTCGACAAGTATGGAACCCGAATTGCAGTGGGGTTCAGGGCCCGGGTATAGGGCATAGGGCAGATCTTCCCAGTGAATGAGGTCTTTGCTAATGGCGTGGCCCCAGTGATTTCTCGGGTTCTCAGGGGGCCTCACCTGGTAGAAAAGATGATAGTAACCGTTCCAGTAACACGATCCATTGGGATCGCCATGGCCCTCCGGACTGGTGAAGTGATAGCGTGAACGATGCCGGTCACCGGCCAGCTTCTGCCGCGACTCGGCGAACCGCCGCATGAGAGGATTCGCCTTCAATTGTGCCCGCTGCTCTTCGAGCGTATTGGCGAAGGTAAACTTCGGCACACGCGAGGTGTAGTCGGAGCCTTTTTCGAAGCCTTCCGGACGACAGCGTGGCGGGTCACGTCGAGGTCGAAAGGTAAGAAAAGTCTCGACAGAGCGGCCTTCTCCATCGTCTCGCTACGAAAACCGGTGAGATATCCGGGTTAGTCTTCAGTACAACCTAGCTGCGCGGCGACAAAAAGGAAGAGCAAGCACGATCACAGCCCTTCCAGACCGTATCATAGCGGACTTTGAACATGCTATGCTGACAATGCGCTTGCGGTAAACGCAGGCGGCCTCTGTGGAAATCTCGGTTTACCATTGTTATACAGCGTAGGAGCGCATGTCATGATAAGCACTGTCGGCAGTATTCCTCTCTCGCGATCCATCGTATTTGCCATGATTGTTCTTTCGGTCCTGGCCGTTTCGGTGGCAGCGGATAACGATCGCCTCTCCATCGAGGTCAATGATGTCGAAGGGAAGCCCATCCCCCATTTCGACGTCAACGTTGTCCACCAGCAGCGTTGGAGCGGTTGGAATCGGGGCGTAGGTGGAAAGCTTCCACTGAGCGATAGGATCCGAACTACTGCGTTTGATTCTTACCCGGAACCGATCGAACTCTTCGTCCGAGCCGACGGCTATGCGCCGACGTTTGTACCGGTAAGATTTTACAGCGAGCGCGCCGTCGAAGAAACGGTACTTCTCCAAACGGGGCGCGAAGCACGTCTGAAACTGCATCCTCCAACCGGCCGCGCGTTGGACCATGGAATCGAACCCATCGTCTATCTTGGGCGTCATGCAAAGATAATAAGAGCGGCTCGGTATCGTGGATTGAAGAATGCCCCTCGAGAGGCCTCCGAATTCTATCCCACATCCGTTCGCAATCACGGCGACGACAGTTATTCGTTTCGGATGCAAGACGATACCCCGGACTTCTTCATCTACATCGATCGGGAGGGGTATCTGCGCAACTACGAAACCGGTCCATATTCCTCCGAAGATCTGGCGAATGGGGTCATTGATCTCCATTTACCAGAGCCGGCCAGCCTCGAGGTCATGTTCGAAACCGATTCGGCGGGTGGCGCCAACGATGGGCCTCCTGATTCCGAAGTCAGCGTCACGTTGTCGCGCCGCCTGAGGGGCAAAGCAAACAGCACTGAGCCGTTGGAATCGGCACGTATGCCCGGAGGAAGTATTCGGCAATTGTGGGACGATCTGCCGCCAGGGGAATATCGAGTTGACATAGACGCAAGTATCGACGAAGAAAGCGCGGACAAAGCTCCTCCGGGCTATCGTCCGTATCGTGATACGAGAGCTTTCAACTTGGCATCGGGCGACAGCAAATCCATCCATCTAGAGTTTGTGCCCTTTAGTGAGGAATTCTATACTGGCGATCACGCTGCCACTATAGAGCTTGGCCGACTGGAAGCGTCTCGTTCGACCCCACTTCCCTTCAGGTTGTCCTATTCCGACGTCCATTATGGAGAGATTGTTCGAGAAGAGGGTGTCGTTCCGAACGACGGCGTTCTACACTTCGAGGGCTTGACGGCCAACATGCGTCAAGCGAGGCTCGACTATTCCGACTTCAAATCTGAGGATCACAGGCACTCTCAATATCTGCTTGAAGTGGATGACGGTCGACTCGGGCGCTTCTTCTTTGGCATTGACGGGCCGGGCAAAACCCATGAATTCGCGTTCGATGTTGCGCCCGATGTGGGGCAGATGGCGCCTGACATTCAGCTTACCGAAATCTTCGCCGAGTGCAATCTTCGGCTAAGCGGTCTCTTTGGGCGGCCCACCCTTCTCGAGTTTTGGGCGACTTGGTCTGGCCCCTCCCAACAGCCCATGTCCCGCAAAGCCGAAATCATGAGAAATCAAGACGGCAAATCGAGCGGGCGCGCCAACATCGTGGCTGTCAGCCTTGATGACGACCTATATACTGTCCAGAAACATGTTCGCGATCGCGCCTGGGCGATGGTTCCCCACTACTGGGCTGGTTTTGGCCACAGCCGGGGTATCGGGTCCGAGGCGGCTAAGGCCTACGGCATTTCTGGTGTGCCTACCGCGCTTCTCATCGACGGGAACGGGGTCATTCGTTGGAGAGGGAATCCCACCGATATGTCAGTCGAGGACGAACTAGACAAGTTGCTGTCTGCTGGCGCCGACACGAACAGATAACGGGTTAGTTCGAGCGAAACCGACGTGCGCTCAGTCGAACCGAAGAAACCGCGCTCTGGTTCACGATCTGTCGTCTGATGCGCCGCGCCTTAATGTGAACTGGAAAGACCGTAGTGAACCTAGTGTCGGTGGGAACTCGAATTGCGGCCATGGGGATGGCAATAGCGCTGGCTCTGAGCGCGTACGCGCAGAAGCCCACGGGCGCGGCGGATGGCCAGTGGCAACACTATAGCGGGGGCAAGGGCAGCACGAAATATTCGGCCCTCGACCAAAATCAACACTTCAAATGTCCACAATATCGAGGAGGTTTGGCGTTGGAACGCCGACGGCGTATACCCGCCGGATGCGTACGGCGCGATCAAACGCGTCTCCATCGCCACCGGCGGCCGCCAATTTGTCTCTATAGACGCGGAGACGGGCAAGGCCGACCCCAACTTTGGCGACAACGGTTTCGTAAATCTCGAAGTGGGGCTGGGCCGCACATTCAACGTGTGGGCCATCGGTTGTAGTTCGCCTCCCATTGTATGCCGCGACACCATCGTTGTCGGCTCGGTCATTTCCGATGGCACGGCCACGAAGGCCCAGCCGCCAGGCCACATCCGCGGCTTCGACGCGCGCACGGGCGAGCAGAAATGGCAATTGCACACCATTCCCCAAGAGGGCGAATTCGCCAACGATACATGGCTGAACGGTTCATGGAAGTACACCGGCGGCGCCAATGCCTGGACGATGATGAGCGCCGATGAAGAGTTGGGCTACGTCTATTGCCCCACAGGCACACCGACAAGTGACTTCTACGGCGAATTCCGGCCCGGCAACAATCTTTTCGCCAAATCCCTCATCTGCCTGAACGCGGAGACTGGCGAACGCGTGTGGCACTTCCAGATGATTCACCACGGCATGTGGGATTGGGGTCTGCCCGCCGCCCCGAATCTCATCGGCATTGTAGTCGACGGAAAGCCGATCAAGGCCGTCGCCCAGTTGGGAAAAACAAGCTACGTCTACGCCTTCGATCGCGTGACTGCAAGCCCGTATGGCCCATCGAAGAGCGTCCGGCTACGCAGCCGCACCCCACGAAACCTTCCCCCTTCGACCGGCAGGGCGTGACTTTGGACGACCTCATCGACTTCACGCCGGAGTTGCGCGCGGAGGCGGAACCCATCCTCAGCCAGTACACCTACGGCCCGATCTTCACGCCGCCAAACGAAGTAACCGACGACAACAAGGGCACCGCGCTGCTTCCGCACATCACCGGCGGAGCGAATTGGATGGGAGCGACCGTCGACCCCGAAACAGGAATCATATACATTCCCTCGGATACCCTCATGTTCATAGTGGGCCTCCAGAAGAACATGAGCGGCTGCTCCGAGTTCACCTATGTTGGAAAACTATCCAGCATTACCGGCCCCGAGGGCTTGCCTATGGTAAAACCACCCTACGGACGTATTACTGCCATCGACCTCAACAAGGGCGAGATCCTGTGGACGGTTCCTCATGGCGACGGGCCCCTAGACCATCCGGCCATCAAACATCTTGACCTCCCGCCTCTGGGCTCCGCGACCAACGGCGGGCTCGTTCACGACGGCGGCGTGTTGACCAAGACGCTCCTGTTCCAGATTCAGCCGATTCTTGACGCGCGGTACAAGTTCCCCGGCGACACAGGCGTCGTTCGCGCCTTCGACAAGACGAACGGCAAGAAGATCTGGGAACACGAGTTCGACCGAACTCCCTGGGGCACGCCAATGACTTACATGCACGAAGGAAAGCAAGACATCGTCGCCGCCGTTGGCGGAGGTGAGCAACCCTCCGAACTTATAGCCCTCACGCTCAAGCGATAAGGACCTTGACCGACTTCGACACCTCCGAAGGGTCCGGGACACGCGCCGGGCCGCAGAGTATCTTTCCCCTTCTTCGGCTGAAGTCCAGGTGAGTTCAAACGCCAAGGGCGCGCCGACGGCGAAACTCAGCTGACGAGAAGATGAAAAAGTACTACAAGTAAATGCAACAATGCTATCGGGTCTCTATGTCTAAAGTATTGGATGGGGGGCATCGGAATCCGTGCGCACACTTGAAATCCATTCGCTCGACCTGAATACTGGGTGCCTTCGGCGTGGCTTACGCGTTTCTTCAAGTAGGAAGGTTCGGGACCCTCAGCCAGGGGCGCGAGCGGCCACCACATCCACAACAAGCAGCAATCTTACTTTCGGCACAATCAGGCGCATGAGACGCCAAAGGAGAGATCATCCATGGCAGTTCCAAAGGACAACCTCAATTATATGAAAGGGGACATGGCCAACCTATTCTCGGTCGCCGGAAAGGTCGCGCTCGTAACCGGGGGTTCAAGGGGCATCGGCGAGATGATCGCGGCCGGCTTCTTAGCCGGCGGCGCCAAAGTCTACATCAGTTCGAGGAAGGCCGACGTGTGTAACGCCACAGCCGAACGCCTGTCGAACGATTTCGAAGGAGAATGCGTTTCACTGCCGGCGGATCTCTCCGGCGTGAAAGGGTGTCAGGCACTGGCCGATGCGGTAGCTGAACGCGAAGGCAAGCTGGACATCCTGGTCAACAACGCGGGGGTTTCCTGGGGAGCGCCATTGGACGAGTTTCCGGAGGACGGTTGGGACAAAGTCTTTGACACCAACGTTAAGGGCGTCTTCTTCTTGACCCAGAAGTTGCTGCCGCTCCTTCGCGAATCGGCGACCGAGGACGAACCGGCAAGAGTCATAAACATCGGCTCGATCGACGGCATTAAGAATTCGCGATGGGATACCTTCTCGTATCCGCCCGCAAAGGCTGCGCTTCATCAGCTCACCCGCTTCCTTGCGCTGCACCTGATAAAGGAAGACATTATCGTGAACGCTATCGCGCCGGGTCCCTTTCCTACCGTGATGCTGAGCAGAGGCGTTGGCGGCAAGGGCGAGACGGACATCGACTGGAGTAAAGTGGGCCGGGGAAACCCCCGAAAACGTATGGGTACGCCCGAAGACATCGCGGGGTTGGCTATCTTTCTGAGTTCCCGGGCCGGCGCCTTCACGGTCGGCGAAGTCATTACCTGCGACGGTGGCATCGTTTACGCTTCCTGACCCACGCGTCCCGAAAATCAATCCCGCGCGGTCGCCCGATACGCCAGAAGCTCAATGAGATGAAGAGATACTTCGCTTCGCTTAGCATGACGGGCAAGACGAAAATAGCATGAATCAAAACACTAGCCCGGAAATCTCATTTAGACTCGCCCTCGAGCAGCTCGGCGAAATTCAGATTGTTGACGGAGCCCTCATTTGTGCTTATAATCGGCATCGTATCGCACCGGGACACTGATATGCTCGTGTCGATGGAAGACCGTGGCACAGCCAACTCTGCGGTCTCCGAAAGATTTACTGAAAGCAGGGATATATCGCCAGAAAGACATCTTCCCGCAGCCAGGGTTCACTCCCGAAGGGGTTCTGGCGGGAGTGGTGAAAAACCGAAGAAGGAAAAAGGGAGGTCTGCAATGTCCGCAGCAACAGTAATGTCAACCAAGCCAAACTACGAGGCGCCGGCACTGTTGGACTCCGTTGTATCCATGGAGGCATCGCCCCGCGTCGAAAGGCTGCGGGAGGATCTTCTGAATGCCACGCCGATAGCCTCGATAGATAGGATCCGTATTGAGACGCGGGTCCTCAAAGAGACGGAAGGCGAGCCGATCATTACGCGCAGGGCGAAAGTCTTCGCCGCGGTGGTGAGGGAGACTCCACTCTATATCTACCCCGAGGAGCTTCTTGTCGGATATCCCGGCGTCAAGCGGCGCTGTTCCCACGCTAATCCCAGCCCAGGCCTGGAAAAAAGCCTGGAGAAAGCGAGTTCTCAGCGCCGTGGCAGCATGGCGAACTTCGGATTCGACCGTCCTGATCTAAGGGCCCTCAGCGATGAAATCAAGACGGAGCTTAGGGAGGAAATCATCCCCTACTGGAATGCGGGAGGCCAGTGGAAGAAGTCCTTGCGCGTGAGCCATTACGGCCATAACATTGTGAACTTCAATAAGGTCCTCAAGAAGGGCTTCTCGGGGATCAAGAAGGAGGCCGAGAACAGGCTGGCCCGCCTTGACGTTGCCGATCCCGAGAACGCCAAGAAGGTCGACTTCCTAGAAGGCGTGATCATGGGCATGGAGGCAGCGGCTGAGTTAGGCGCAAGATTCGCCTCCAAAGCGAGAGAGCTGGCCGAACACGAAGAAGATGGCGTGCGAAAGGAAGAGTTGCTGCAGATCGCCGAGGTATGCGACCGGGTTCCGGCAAATCCAGCAAGGACATTCCACGAAGCAATCCAATCCTGCTACTTCACCTGGTTCCTTTCGATATGGGAATGCCCCACCGCTGGCGGCCAAAGTGTCGGCCGGATGGACCAGTATCTTGACTCCTACTATGAGAACGACCTCCGGGAAGGGCGAATCACCGAAGCCGAAGCTCAGGAGCTTATTGACTGCTGTCTGATCAAGCTCGAATACGCCCTTCCGGTTGCCGCGGTAACCGTGGGCGGTGTCAAACCCAATGGGCACGATGCCACCAACGCGCTGTCCTACATGTTTATCGAGGGCATGATGCACACGCGCCTGAAGCAGCCCTATTTCAGCGTGCAGGTGCATAACAAGATGCCCGATGCTTTACTGATTAAGGCAAGCCAGCTTTGCGCGCTGGGGACCGGCCATCCGCAATTCCTCAATAGCGACGTCATGGTCTCTCAGTGCTTCGCCCGGGGGGACACGGGCGGGCCAACGGTAACGCTGGAGGATGCCAGGTCAGGCGCCCCTATCGGCTGCAGCGAGGTTGGGATTCCCGGTAAGGAGTCAGGCTATCTTCACTATGGCGGCCCGAGCCTTGCTCTGATGATGGAATTGGTGATGAACAATGGCGTCAGACGTTCCGACGGCGAGATGATCGGGATCGAGACGGGCGACCCCCGGCAATTCGAGACCTTCGAAGAGGTGCGGCAAGCGTTTCACGATCAAGTGGAATTTGTACGGGAAAACTGCCAGATCAGCGGCCGCCAGAACGAGCAGACCCTAATCGACACGCTGCCGACCGTCTATGAGTCGGCGCTTCTTGATGACTGCATTGAAACGGCGACATGCCGCGAAGAGGGTGGAGCCCACTACAATTTCAACACGGGCTCGGTGAAGACCGGTTCAACGGATGCCGGCGACTCCCTGGCCGCCATCAAAAAGGTCATTTTCGAGGATAAAAAGGCCACCATGGCCGACTTGTGCGATGCCCTGGACGCGAATTTCGAGGGCTATGAGGAACTGCGGCAACTGCTGGAACGGGTGCCGAAATTTGGAAATGACAACGACTATGCCGATGAACAAGCGGCCTGGGTGCTCCACTTGTGGGTGGATGAGTTCACAAAGATGAAGAATCTGCGGGGCGGCTACTGCTCCCCCGGGGGTTCGCCCATGTGGAGTTACGTGCCGGTGGGCGATGGAGTCGGGGCGCTTCCTTCGGGAAGATTGGCGGGACAGCCGATTTGCGACGGTTCGTCGCCCAGCGCGGGCAAAGACCTGCATGGCCCAACGGCCGTCTTCAAGTCCATGGGCAAGATTGACAACGTCGAAGCAACCGGCGGGCTCATACTCAACATGCGGCTTGATCCCTCTACCTTCGGGACCAACGAGGGGGTCCGCCACCTCGCTGACCTGCTCAGGGCATTTGTCGACGAGAAGATATATCACGTCCAGATCAACGTGATCTCAACGGACACGCTGAAGGCCGCCAAGGAGGAGCCCGAGAAGTATGGCGATCTGATGGTGAAGGTGGCCGGATACAATGCGTTTTTCACGCAACTGGCCCCGCACGTTCAAGACAGCATCATCGCAAGAACTGTGCACGGCGAAGTGTAGCGGCGACTGGGGCGGCCATTGACGGAATGGCCGCCCGTCCGAGGGCAGAGCCGAAGCGATCGGGCCCTCGCTTACCGGGCTAGCGGGATATCAGCGTCTTCTTCCCGTCAGTTCGGCGATCCCTTTGGCAACGCGCTCCGCTCTGTCCGGATCCCACCACCAAGTGTCGAGCCAGACATCCCGTTTCAGCGGCAGGGCATTTTCGGGCTGGCCGAACTTGTCCCAATAAACCAGGCGGTAGCCCGGCTGCGCCAGGTTCGGAATCCAGTAGAAGTTCCAGAGCATCACGCGGTCGAAGGCGCGCGTCGCGGCGTAGAAGTCGCGCGCGTTGTTCGCCGCGACTACCTTTTCGATCAACTGATCGACTACGGGATCTCGGATGTTCATCCAATTCTGGGAGAAATCCAGGTCCGCGGAGGCACTGCCGAACCAGTTGCGGAGCGCAAGCCCCGGCCTCCAGGTTGGGATGTAGCTCGCCGCGCTACCGTCGAACTTACCGCTGCGCAACCGGTACAGCCAGTTCGAGAGTTCGGGTGAGCGCGCCGTGGTTCGGATTCCCAGCCGGTTCATCGCGCCGAGAAGCGGCATGATCCCGCGCATCTGCATAGGCGAGATGAAGATGAAGTCGGCCTCGAACGGCTCGCCGGTCTCGACGTTTGTCATCACACCGTCGCGAACCGCCCACCCAGCTTCCTCGAATAGTTCGAGCGCCCGGACGGCATTGGCGCGGCGATGGCCGTCCTTGCCGCTGGTGTCCGGGCCGCGCCATTCCTGGGTGAAGACGCGCTCGGGCAGTTAGTCGCAAAACGGCTCGAGCAGCTCAAGCTCTTCCGGGGTCGGCAGGCCGCTCGACGCCATCTTCGAGTTGAAGAAGTAACTGTCGGCGTGGCGGTAGAAGCCAAACATCAGCACACGATTGATCCACTCAAAATCGTGCAGCAGCCAGAGCGCCTCCCGCACGCGGATATCCCGGAATCGCTCCCGGTCGAGGTTCCACATCACCGCGCTTTCCATGCCCCACGGCCGGCGGAGGTCGACGAGGTCCTTCTTGAGCAGGCCGGCCTTCACTGCCGGGAAATTGTACCCGTTGACCCACTGCTTTGAGACGCCCTCGTTGCGCACATCGACCACGTTGCCCTTCAGCGCCTCAAGCATGATAGCATCGTCGCGGAAGTAGTCGAACTTGACGCGGTCCCAGTTGTAACGGCCCTTCATCACGGGGAGATCTCGGCCCCAGTAGTCCTCGGCGCGCTCGTAGGTCACGTGGCGGCCGAGCACGAAGTCCTTTACTCTGTACGGACCGCTGCAGAGCGGCGCCTCGATGCTCGTCTTCGTGAGGTCGCGTCCGGGCTGGGACCAGTAATGCTTGGGCAAGATCGGGAAGCGGCCGGACGCGATGGGCAGGTTTAGATTTCCCTCCGCGCCTTCCTTGACTTTGAAATATACTTCGCGCAGACCGATCTGCTCGACGGTGTCGAGTTCGAGCAGCGCCGTGCGGATACCGGCCGAGCCTTTCTCCATATAGAACTCGAACGTAAACACGACATCCTCGGCCGTGAGCGGTGTGCCGTCATGCCAATAGGCGCCTTCGCGAAGGCGGTACGCAAACTCCCTGTAATCTTCGGCGATCCACACGCCATCCGCCAAACGGCCGTAGTAGCCCTCGTTTTCGTCCGCCGTCATTTCGATCAGGCGGTCGTAGACGAGATTGCGTTGGGTCAAGAAGTCGAAGCCGGCGGCCACGCGGCCTTTGTCGATCATGTTGTTGAAACTGTCGAAAGTGCCTAGCTCGGGGAAACGCAGGAGCCCGCCCTTGGGAGCATTCGGGTTGACATACTCAAAGTGTTGGAAGTTCGGCGGGTATTTTAGTGGCTCGATGAATGACACGCCGTGCCCGTAATCGATGTCCCCGGCGGCCGCGGCTATCGACCCCAACAGTGCGCTCGCCGCGATCAGGTGACTCAACGCGTTTCGACGCATGGTCCGGCTCTCCCCCGCAAGATGCAGGCTCGACATATCCGCCGCATCTAAAGAATACGAAATGGACTGCCGCTAGCAGCATACCCGGGAGTTCATGCTGCCATCAAGTAAGCAGAGGCCATAGTCGAAACAGCAAAGCCGAAACGCAAAGGCCAACACAAGGGTCCAAACAAAGGGGGAATGGAAAACCTCCAACAGGCAGAACCGAGACCCAAAAAAGATAACAGAAAAATTCCCAAAAAGTGAAACTGATCTCTGTCGCTTCCCTACTTATTGGAAGGTCCCTAAGCAGGGAGGGGGATTGATCGCTTGGTTCGTTTCAAGTAAGCGCTCGAAAGACCAGTGTTTTGCTTGGGACAATTTTTGAAAAAGCCCCAAAGTCCCCAATTTCTTGCTTATGCCCTCGAACAGGCTTGGAAAGGTTATGTCGACACAATGCCTTAGCGCGGTTGCGTGACATATTCTTAGTCACGCGGCAACGGGCGTGACGCGTTGTGGGTCTTGAACTATGGATGGGTGGTATCATTGGGCTAGCTTGCGGCGAATTGAACTCGACGTTGAAAGGTAATTGATCTGCGCATGTCCGAAGACATCTATCCAGAATTGGCGCCCACACTGCGAAGGCGAACTGTCCAATGGTTCTTCATCCTCGTCGGGACGGTCTTTCTATTAGCCTTAACTCTCCTGATGGTCGGCGCCGTGTATCAAGTCATGGGTACGCGTCACGACCGCGAAGCGTTTCCGCCGCCCGGACAACTCGTCGATGTAGGCGGATACCGGCTTCACGCGCAGATCTCAGGCGGAGGCGCGCCGACGGTGATTATCGAAGCCGGCCTCGCGGGTTCGACGGCAGATTGGCCCCTCGTTGCGCCCGCCATCGCCAAAGAGACCCGCGTGTTCCAGTACGACCGCGCGGGGCTGGGATGGAGCGACCCCGCCCCTTCGCCCTCTACCCCCGATAGTATGATCCGCGATCTGAAAACTCTGTTGGACGCTCTGCAAATCGACGGCCCTTACGTATTCGTAGGCCATTCCATGGGGGGCTACCTTGCGCGGCTGTTTCAAGCCTGGCATCCCGAGATCGTACAGGGGATGGTCCTCGTCGACGCCGCCCACGAACGCCTGACCGAATCTTTGCCCGCGGAATCGCGCCGGCGCATGGACCGCAAGCGGCTGATGGCCCGCGCGCTTGCCGCCGTATCCCATGTCGGTGCGACCCGGATCGGACTCCACTTCTTCGGGGACAGGTTTCTCGCTCCGAACTCTGCGCTTGCTGTCCGCGAACTGGCGGTGCAGCGAAGTTCATACACAACCCCGAAATTCATGAGCGCAGCCGCGAACGAGTTTCGTGTCATCGACGAGCTGGCCAGGCAAGCCGGCGCTACGCGAGGTGAAGCGTGGACGATTCCAATTGCCGTCGTGACGCCCGGCGTACACCCGGATCTGCCCAAGTGGCCCGAATACCAGCGCGACCTCGCCACCTTGTCTACCGATTCGGAGTACCTGTTGGCCGAAGGATCCGGGCATAACGTTCATCTCGACCAACCCGGGCGGGTCATCGAGGCCACGATAAACATCGTCAAAAAGATTCGCGAGATCGACGCGTTCAGCGAAGCCAATCGCGTCGTCCCTCCCACGGAAGCTTCCAAGGCACCCAGCGTTATTCGCGTGAAACGAATCTGGGGCAAAGCGCCGACATCCCCAGAACGTTGAGAAAGGCATTCTCAACGGAGAACGAGTTGCCTACCAACCCTCGAGATCAACGAGCAGCTCCGCGCTGTTCTCGAACACAACGAACCCCAGCGCTTCGGATTCCGTCCTGCACCGGGGCGCCATTTTGCCCGAGATGCGGATTTCCGGTGCAGACGCCACTTCGAAGCTCTCGACAGTCTTTGCGGTCTCTCTCATCATCGAGGCGACGGGCAGGGTCCACGAAAGATAGTCGTAGAAAAGCGGAACGACAAGGCCCCCATGTTCGGTGAGCAGGATGGCGTGATTGTCCGAAGCGCGCAACTCGGCGACCGAGTCGTAAAGGTTATGGTAAGCCGCCATCATGTCCGCGACGCGCTGCATTCGATAGGCCTCTTCCGCCGTATCGACGCCGTTTACGAATTCGAAGAACTCGGGGATGCCTTCGGCCTTCTTCGCATAGAACAGCGAACGGACGAGCACGCGAGGTCTTCGAAGTCTACTTGCAGGACTTCGTTAGGGGAATTATGGTCCACGCCAAGTCGCCGAGCCAGCTCGCGTTTCGCGCTGTAGTAACCGACAAAGTCTTTGACGGCCTCTGGCGTCAAACCTTTGCTCAGCAATACGCTCAAATCTTCGGCGAATCCGATGGCACGGCTAATCTCGCGCGCCACGACCTTTACCAGATGAAGTGGATTCCGGACGATTCGCTTCATCTCATGGAATGGGCTCATCGCGGCGCCTTGAGACCCTTGTTGAATCCTTGCTTCACGGCCTTCGTTTTCTTCATTTCACGTAGCGCCGCGATGGCGCGGACCTCCTGAATGCCGACCAGAGCCTTCTCGTGTCCCACGGCATAAAACTCGCCAAAATCGCTTTCGATAACCTAGAGCGTTTTAAGAAATTATAGATACGAAGCGGCACCAAAAAATCCTCGCGTGTCGTTGGAGGAGATCGCCGATAGTGCCACGGCGATTGCCTGGTAGAGGTCGTCCTCAGTGCGTGCTTTAGCGCTGCGAAGGTAACTCTTGACTTTGGACCACATCTGCTCGATGGGGTTGAAGTCCGGACTGTAAGGCGGCAGGTATCTTAGGTCGGCGCCCGCATCGCGTAGCAGGATGCCGACGTTGCGGGATTTGTGCGAGGAGAGGTTGTCCATGATCACGATGGAGCCGGTGGGCAATGCGGGGATGAGCACGTGCTTGAGGTATGCTTCGAAGGCTGCCGCATCCATTGGACCATCGAGCACCATAGGCGCTATCGCGGACTCAAGGGTAATGCCCGCGATCAGAGTCGTTGTGTTCCAGTGGCCGTGAGGCGCGTAGTCTATGGCGCGTTCACCCTTTCTTGATCGGGCGAAGGCGCGGGTCATGTTTGTCTTTGCGCCCGTTTCGTCGAGAAAGACTAAGCGCCGTGGGTCGGTTCCGCTCAGTCCTTTACGCCAGGTCCTTCGCGTTGCGACGACGTCTCGTCGGCGCTGCTCACTTGGACGTACAGTCTTTTTTTTCGTGTGAAGCCACGTCTCTTGAGCGTGTTGTGAACCGTGACCAGCGAGACGTCTAACCCGCAACGATCGCGCAGTTCGCAAAGCGTGGCGTCGGAGTGCTGCAGAACGTCTCGTTCGAGCTTGCGCAATGCCTGCCCCGAAATCGCCGGCTTGCGTCCTGCGTTGTGCGGCTTGGGTTCCACCGTACCCGCATCCCGATAGCGCTCTATAATGTTTTGCACGGTGCCCTTGGGCATCCGAAAGCGCTCGGCTATCTGCCCCATGGATTGGCCGTCTTCTACGCGCGCGGCCACAACGC
>PVBE012466426.1_pt1 | contig 14371 bp, 9 predicted proteins | sample 1631181 | NCBI WGS metagenome assembly PVBE01 (sample SAMN08397723, study PRJNA350692) | Marine metagenome, whole genome shotgun sequencing project. | isolation source: water | place: Pacific Ocean | collected 2012-04
ATCGACAATGACTGTGACGGCAGCCTGGGCGACTGCGGGCGGACGGGCAGCTACACGGCCAATGAAGCCGATGGGCGCCTGTATGGGGATACCCACGACACCTGGACTGGAGCCAGCCTTGCCCTCGCCAACGACCTCACGGGAGATGGCAACACAGACATCTTGATCGGAGCGCCGAGAGGAGACCTCACAGGCCCCAATGCGGGCACCGCATTTGTGGTTCCGGGACCCGTGGCTGGAATCGGACTGCTCGGGGACATCGCCTTCCCGCTCACCGGTGCCGGTTCCGGTGACATGGCAGGGACGGTGGTCCTTGCTCCTGGAGACCAGGACGGGGACGGCATCGCTGATGTCCTCATCGGTGCCCCGGGGGCCGGCTTGGAAGACGAGGGTGCAATCTACATGGTGCCTGGCCCCATCTTGGGCAACCTCTCGCTCGGCGAGTCTCCTGGACTGGTGGTCGGAGGTGCTGTAGACCTCGGCATCGGCAGCAGCGTGGTGGCCCTGGGAGACCAGGACGGGGACGGCCTGGGCGAGATCCTCATCGGTGTGCCAGGAGACGGCGAGGCAGGATCTGCCTGGGTCATCAGCGGCCCACTCAGCGGGGAACACAGTCTCTCGGAAGGACACATGATCAGCGGCATCAACCCGGACGATGGCACCGGGACCGCCGTGGCTGCTCCTGGGGATCTGGACGGTGATGGCGTAGATGACCTGGTCATCGGTGCTCCCGGCACGGACACCACGACCCCCGCAGGGGAGAGCTTCGTGAATGCTGGAGCCGTCTATGTGCTCCTCGGGCCGGTACTCCGGGACTATGACCTCTCCGAGGCCACCGCTATCTTCCGGGGCATCGCAGAGGGCGACCTTGCTGGGAGCAGCCTGGCGGGGCTGGGCGATGTGGATGGAGACGGCAGCCCGGACATCGCGGTGGGTGCCCCGGGTGCGGATGGAGAGGCGGGCAAGATCTTCCTCATCTCTGGACCTGGAACCACAAGCTCACCGCTTGCGCTGGCCACGGCCCAGATTCTCGGCAGCGAGGGCACTGCCCAGCTTGGTGCCTGCGTGGCCGCTGGCGGAGATGCGGATGCGGATGGAAGAGCGGACGTGCTCATCGGCGCACCACGGGCGGGCGGGAGCGCTGGCCTCGCGGTCCTCTTCTACGGCCCCATCTCCGGCACGCTTGAGGACACCGATGCGGACCTGAGCGTCACCGGTGAGGCCATCGGCCATCGCCTGGGAACCTCGCTGGCCGGCGGGGCAGATCTGGACATGGACGGCACCGATGACCTTCTCATCGGCGTACCGGGTGAGGACACCGCAGGCGATGGGGCCGGTGCGGCCCTGATCTTCTTCGGCACCGGGAGCTGAGTGCCGCAGGGTGGTGGCTAAGGGCGGACTTGAACCGCCGACACCACGGGTATGAACCGTGTGCTCTAACCAGCTGAGCTACCTAGCCATGCCCTGCTGCTGACCGAAGCCAAGCGACACCGCTTCTAACCGGGGCGGGTGCCCTGTCAACGTCCGCAGACACTAGAGCCGAGACCATCGCATCACGGCTCCCAGGACGAAGCTCCAGGCAAAGAGCAATAGCAGCAGTCGACCCGAGCCCATCCCAGGGACATCGGGGCGAGCAACCTGCAGAAACCCCCGGTGGGCAAGCCAGAGGACTGCGCCGGCGAGGGGAAGCACCACCAGGAGCAGTGCTGGCTCGCTCACTTGACCCGCAGAATACGCCGCGCCTGGAAGGCACCGGTGGTCCTCAGCTCCTCCCCGGTGGGCAGAGTCACGACGAGGGACTGCACCGTCTCGATCGGACCCAGCCCAAAGTGGACTCTTGGGTGTTTGCTTCCCGCGCAGCTCGACTGGGTATCGATCCACGCAACCTGCGTCACTCCCCCTGCGGTGACCTCCACCCTGGAGTGCATAGGAGCCTCCACTTCGAGCCAGCCGTTGACCGTGCATCCCTGCGACATGAACAGCAAAGGCGCATTGTCCACATCGGTGACTATCGGGTCGAGGACCCCATCCGAGTTGTGGTCCATGGCCACAAGCGACCGCCAGGAGCCCAGGACACCAAACCCATACAGATCACTGACATCCTCGTAGCTGCGCCCAGTCGGCGTCTCCACCAGACTGAGGAGATCGATGGGCAGGTCCATGATTACCGGATCGAAAGAGAACTCGTGCCAGAGGTCGCCTTCAGCCACCAGGAGATCCTGTAGACCGTCGTTGTCGAAGTCCAGGAAGATCGAGCCCCACGCCATGGTCAGCAGCGTGCCGCTCAGGGGATCCGCGTTCATCATCAGGGTGACATCCACGTAGGAGGACTCCTCCCACTGCTGAAGGAGCACATTGTTCATGGAGGCCGCAACATAGAGATCTGGAAGGAGGTCGCCGTCTACATCAGCGATGTCCACCCCCATTCCGTCCACACCCAGCTCACAGTGGCAGCTGCCATCATCGCGCTCGAACTGCCCCTCTCGGTTGTGAAGGAGGAAGGTTCCGTCCCGCCCAGGACTCGGCTCAAGCGGGTCGAACCGCTCGTTCACCACGAAGATGTCCTGCCAACCATCACCATCGACATCGAACCACTTGGCATCAAAGCCCTTTCTGTACCGCTCGCTCTCCGGCACCTGGTCGTAGTCGATGGTGAAGCCCGCATCGCCATCATTGATGTAGACGACATCAAGGCCCGCAAGCCCCTCACCAAGCATCTCAGACCGCACGGCGTACAGATCCAGGTCCCCATCATTGTCGATGTCACCGGGAATGAGGCGCTTGGTCATGGCATCCATGGTGTCGTCGATAGGCTCCGATAGAAACTCTGTCTCCCAGCCATCTTCTCCAAGAGACAAGACCTGTGCCTGACTCCCCGCCACCGCAATCTCGAGGCTCCCATCGCCGTCGAGGTCACCCACGTTCAGGCCGACCACGTCGAGGTCTCCGGGAAGAGACTGCTGGATGAACTCATCGCCCTCCCGCAGGAACATCATGGCCTTCTCGAAGCTGTGACCGATCATCACATCGAGATCGCCGTCCTGGTCCAGGTCTGCCACCACCAGGGCACCACTCTCCGTGTGCTCCGTGACCTCATGGAGCCGACCGCGTAGTCCCATGGCTTCACCCACCTCCTCGTAGACCACATCCTCCAGCGGTGACTCGCAGACCTGGACCTCCGAGCCCTCCAGCCAGTCCGGGAGGTCTGTGATCACCACCTCTCCAGTGTCATCTGAGGGTGAATCTCCGCTGTCGTCCGATGGGGACCCGCAAGAGCCGTCCGTGCCGGTGTCCATCAACTGGATGACGATGTGCCGCGGCTTGTAGACGGGCTCAGATGCACACGCCATCAAGAGGAAGACCACTCCACAAAGCGAAAATCCAGACATGGTGGCATGGTACCGCCATTCCTGTGCCAATGCGAACCCCTGGCGATAGGGAGGAGGCCACACAGGGAGTGGGGATCCGAATGCGACCGACCATGCTCGCAATCTCCCAGAAGATCGACCGGTTCAATGATCGTGTGGGCCACATGGTGGGCTGGCTGAGCCTGGCCATGATCGGCATCGGCGCCTTCAACGCCCTCGCCCGATACCTGGGCAAGTACACGGACACGCAGCTGGCATCCAACGCCCTCATCGAGATGCAGTGGTATCTGTTCAGCCTGGTCTTCTTGCTTGGTTCCGCCTACACGCTGCGGCAGGACAAGCATGTACGGGTAGACGTCTTCTACGGCAGGCTGAGTCGCCAGGGGAAGGCCTGGATCGATCTGGTCGGCGGGTTCGTCTTCCTGCTGCCGTTTTGCCTCTTCGGGCTGTGGACCTGCTTCCCCTCGGTGATGAACTCCATCGACAGCCGAGAGCTGAGCCCGGATCCCGGAGGGCTCCCCCGGTACCCGATCAAGGCTGTGATCCTGGTCTGCTTCAGTCTCCTACTGGCACAGGGGTTGAGCGAGATCATCAAGAGGCTGGAGATCATCCGGACGCCCGAGGGAGAGAGGGAATGAGCCCCGAGCTCCTGGCACCGCTGATGTTCGTGGTGGCGTTCATCTTCATCTTCTCGGGCTACCCGGTCGCCTTCTCGCTGGGTGGGACAGCACTCATTTTCTCCGCCATCGGCGTGTCAGCGGGCTTCTTCGAGTGGACTTGGCTCAATGCTTTCCCCGAGCGCATCTTCGGGGTGATGAGCAACCAGGTGCTGCTCGCAGTCCCCTTCTTCATCTTCATGGGCACCATGCTCGAGAAATCGAAGCTGGCCGAGGATCTACTCACCACCATCGGCGCCGTATTTGGCCGAGCCCGGGGTGGACTGGCGCTCGCGGTCGTCTTCGTCGGCGCCCTTCTCGCTGCAGCTACCGGGGTGGTCGGCGCCAGCGTGGTCGCCATGGGGCTCATCTCACTTCCGGTCATGCAGCGCTTTGGCTACGCCCCCTGGCTGAGCGCCGGCGTCATCACAGCCTCGGGCACACTCGGTCAGATCATCCCTCCGAGCGTGGTGCTGATCGTGCTGGCCGACCAGCTCGGTGTCAGCGTGGGCGATCTGTTCATCGGATCCGTGGTGCCAGGGATCATGCTGGCCTGCATGTACGCCCTCTTCGTGGTGATCGTCGCCGTGGTCAAGCCGGATGCTGCACCCGCCCTGCCCCCCGAGGCCCGGACAGAGCGCGGCCTGGACCTTCTCCTGCGGGTCCTGCTCGTCATGGTGCCACCGCTGGTGCTCATCCTGGTGGTGCTGGGCAGCATCTTCTTCGGGATCGCAACGCCCACGGAAGCGGGCGCCCTCGGGGCCGTCGGCGCAATGCTCCTCGCTGCCGCCAACCGCCGCCTGAAGATGGCCGCCATCAAGGGCGCCATGGAGGAGACCACCAGGCTCACGGCCATGGTCATGATGCTGCTGGTGGGCTCAACGCTCTTCGCTCACATCTTCCGCGGCCTGGAAGGAGACTTCTGGATCGAGGACCTGCTGACAGGCCTCCCCGGCGGAAAGGTCGGACTGCTGGTGGTGGCCAACCTCACCATCTTCATCCTGGGCTTCTTCATCGACTTCTTCGAGATCGCCTTCATCATCTTGCCGCTCTTGGTACCCGCAGCCCAGCTGCTGGGAATCAACCTGGTCTGGTTCGGCGTGATGATCGGCATGAACCTGCAGACCAGCTTCCTGACCCCACCCTTTGGCTTCTCCCTCTTCTACCTGCGAGGGGTGGCTCCTGAAGAGATCAAGACGACGGACATCTACAAGGGAGCGATCCCGTTCATCGTCATCCAGGCCATCGGGCTCGGGCTGGTCATCGCCTTCCCGGAGCTTGTGACCTGGCTCATCCCTGCGTGAGCAAGGAGGCCTGAGCGTAGGCGAGCTCGGCGGTGCTGAACCAGCGGAAAGAATCAGCCCTGGCCTGCTTCCAGTGGTTGTAGACCTTGGCATAGACCGGGTCCGCCGCTGCCTGATCCTCCAGCAGCTGGTGTGAGGCCGCGCGCGCGGCACTCATGATGTCATCGGTGAAGGGCCGAAGGCTGACACCGGAGGCCAGGATGCGCTGCAGAGCGGGCGGGTTCTTCGCATCGTAGCGCGCCTGCATCACCGTAGCGGCCTCCATGGTGGCCGTCTGCAGGACCTCCTTGTAGCTGCTGGGGAGGCTGTCCCAGGCCTTCTGGCCCACGTAGAAGCTCAGGCTGGGGCCCGGCTCCCACCACCCTGGGTAGTAGTAGTTCTTGGCCACCTTGTGAAAGCCCAGCTTCTCATCGTCATAGGGGCCGACCCACTCGGTGGCATCGATGGCACCTCTCTCGAGGGCCATGTAGATCTCGCCACCTGGAATCACCTGGACGGAGGCACCCAGTGAGTCCATGACCTTCCCACCCAGCCCAGGGATCCGCATCTTCAGACCCTTGAGATCTGCCAGGCCACCGATCTCCTTCTTGAACCATCCACCCATCTGGGCACCGGTGTTGCCGCCGGGAAAATTCACGATCCCATAGTCCGCAAACAGACCCCGCATCAGCTCCAGCCCGCCACCCTCGAGCAGCCAGGCGGTCTGCTGGCGGGCATTCATTCCGAAGGGCACGCAGCAGTCGAATGCAAGGACCGGGTTCTTGCCGATGTAATAGTAGCTGGCGGTCTGCCCGATGTGGACCGTCTCCTGCTGGACGGCATCCATCACCTGAAGCCCGGGAACGATCTCTCCCGCTGGATAGACCCGGATATCGAACTGGCCATCGGTCATCGCCTTGACCCGCTCGCTGAGGACCTCCGCACCACCAAAGAGCGTGTCGAGCGAGCGGGGAAAGCTACTGGCAAGCCGCCAGCGGACCTTCTTGCCGGTGTGCACTGCAGGTCCGCCCTGATCGCGCTCAGCGCACGCCGCCAGCCCGGTAGCTCCCGCGACCGCGGTTCCGCTTGCCAGCTTCTTCAGGAAGTCTCTGCGCTTCATGGCTGCCCCCTCAGTGGTACCAGGGCAGATAACCGGGTCTCAGCGCCCAGAGGCCTTCTGGCACGACTTGGCGTGCTTGAACTCACAGCCCTTGCGGAAGAGGTTCATGGCCTCCCGTCGGCTGGTGCCTGGGCCCTTTCCCTGCTCATTGAGAAGCGCACCGAGGTAGCAGGCCTGCCCGAGCTTTCCACTGTGGCAGGCCTTGTCCAGCCAGTCGAGCGCACCCATGTAGTCCAGGGATCCCGACTGCCCGGTGGCCGCCATTACCCCGGCCATGTAGCAACCCTCGTGGTCATCTCCATCGCAGGCTTGCACGAATGACTGGTGTGCCTTGTCCGGGTTCTTATCGACGCCCTTGCCGTCCTTGAGCAGGTGTCCGAGCCGCACACAGCTCCTGAAGTGGGCCCGACTGCACCAGGTGTCGTAGATCTCGACTGCACGGGCAGGGTTGGCCGGCATGCCCTCCCCCTTCTCCAGCAGGTTGCCGAAGTTCAAGCAGGCCATCTGCTGATCTGCCTTGCAGGCCATCTCCAGGTACTTGGCAGCACCTGGAAGGTCGCGGGTGCCGTTGACACCCTTGTACAGACGAAGCCCCAGCCGGGAGCAGCCCCGATAGTGCTTCATCTCACAGGCTCGCTGCAGCAGTGCTGCGGTGAATACCTGGTTGACCTTCAGACCCCGTCCGTCCTCGTAGGCCGCGGCCAATTGCACACAGGCCTCACCATCACCAGCAGTGCATCGATCCCAGTAGGCGAAGAGCTCCTCCTTGAGCGCCGTGGGGGCTCCTCGGAGCAGGCGAGGCTTGTCCATCGCATTGCTCTTTGCCCAGGCTGTGCCCACGGAGAGAATGGATGTGATCAGAGCGATCCGCAGCAGTCGCTGGTGCATGTTCGGCCCTCCCAGGGCTCAGTTGGCAAGGACCTGTGTGATCGCCGCATCCACCTGCTCGATCTTCTTGGCGATACCCGGCGCATAGCGGCTACCCGGGTACAGCTTGTGCACCTCCGCCAGGATCCGACGAGCTTCCTGCAGCTTCTCGAGGCGGACCTTCTTGTCCTTGAGGGATTGTGCGGCCATGAAGACCTTTCCCGCTTGCTGCTGTACCTGGTAGACCTTCCGATCCCGGACCTCTCCCCAGAGGCTCTGGACCTCGGCCCAACATGGCTGACCCTTGCAGACCTCCAGCTGCGTCATCGCACCGGCAAGGTCACCTCCGTTCATGCGCTTCCGCGCCGCATCGAGCACCGCTGGCCCACCTGCCGTGACCGGCACCTGACCGGAGACGACCGGTGTCTGAACCGGAGGATTCTCTACCTTGATCTCCTCCCCCTTGATCTTGGCGATCGGGGTGAATCGGGCGTCTTGTTGTCTTGCGATGGCACCGGTAGAGCCATCCCGACCGCGCTCCTCGAGCTTGATCAAGCGGTTGAGATAGCGGTGCACCACATGCTGGGCGGCTGAGCGCTCGGTCTTGACCTCATGCAGCAGCTCCCAGGCCGCCTCCAGCCGGTCGCGCCGATCCACATTCTCTCGCTCTGCAGCGATCATCTTCTGGAGAACTGCCTCGATCTTGCTGAAGTCCACAGGGGCCAGCTTGCCCTCTCCTTGTACCGGGGAGACGACTCCCCCGTACTGCTTGACGGCACAGCCGCTGAGGATCAGAGCAATTGGCAGGACATGTCTCACGAGGATGAACCTATCACGGCTGGACCGGCGTGAAAGACCGAGCGGCCTGCACCCCGCTGGCGTCGGTGCGAATGAGCACGGTCCTCGCCTTGCCGGGGTCCCCCACATCCCATGTGGAGCCCTGGAGCCCAGAGCCGGTCACAACGGGTGCTGCCCACTCCCCTGGCTCCAGCACAAACCCTGACTGGTCCGCTGGGGGATCGGTACCTAGCAGGCCAGCCTCCGCCATACCCTGAGCGGTGGCGATCCAGGCAGGCAATGCACCATCGCTGCCCTGGAGTCGCAAGCCACCACGACGCATGGATCGATTGTCGTCGTAGCCCACGTAGGTCACCAGGGTGTAGGCATTGCCCCACTGCCAGCCATCCGGGCCCGCCTTGGGGACAAAGCCGGCGAAGGCGGCATTGCGGTACTTGTTGGTGGTTCCGGTCTTGCCGGCCAGCGGAACCGGGACATCGCCGATCTTCACCTTGCCGAGAGCTCGTCGACCTGTGCCCCAGCGAACGACATTCCGAAGGATGTCCCCGACCAGGCGCCCCGGGGATGCATCCGCCACCGGCCTGGGAACGGGCTCTGCACGGTAGAGCACACCGCCATCACGATCCCTCAGCTCGAGAATAAGCTGGGTGGGATGGGAGGGCGATGAAAGGGCCGATGGTCGACGGCCACCGAGCTCCCCAGGGAAGGTCCAGGTCTGCATGTCCAGCATCCCCTGGTACATGCTGGCTGCCTCTTCCAGGCTGATGTCCACCGAGACCAGGGGCAAGGAGAGCACGCTTGGAAGCCTGGACTGCACACCCAGGGTCCGGGCCAGGCGGTCCATGTAGCGCATGCCCACGAGCATGCGGAAGTCGGGGTGGTACTGAAGCCGAGTGATGTCGTACGGATCCGCCACGGAGAGCAGGCCCCGTAGGCGAGGCATGGAATCGTTGAGGTCCTGGAGCACGGCGCTGGGAAGGCCATCCACCACGGCCATGGAAGGCAGACCCCCGGCAAGACTCAGGCCGCCCGAAGCCGCCTGTGTCAGCAACGCTGCGTCCACCTGCCGCCAGTCTCCAGGGGCGCTGCCGCAGGCAAGCTCCAGGCCGGTGAGACCGCCGCGGACCCGGAGATCGGAGAGTGCCGAGAGCTCAGGCACCTGCGGCATCTCGACCGGAGCCGGAGCCAATACATCCCAGCCAGAGAGCTGCCGGGCGGACGCTGCAGCCTTGCCCGCCTCGATGAGGGAGCCGAGCGTCGCAGCCTGAGTCGAGCAGGCCTCGCTCAAGGGCTGGAGGTGTCGGAAGGTGCGGCGCAAGGCTGCCTGCTTGCGGTCCTTGGTGCCGCCGGAGTTTCCCTCCACCCGCTTCCACTCCTTGTCCAGGCCAAAGCCATAGCTGAGGCTGCGGAGCTCTCGGGCAGCCACCGGGTCATGCGCCCACCGACTCAGGACATCGTGCTTGGCAGCGGTGAAGACCATCTCATCGAACCGGCTCTCCGCTCCGTTCACCCCGGCCTTCTGGATCCTCTTGATGTAGGCCTGGCTGCCCTCGTCCGAGCGCTGCTTGAGGCCCACATCCGCGGCCAGTTGCCGGAATTGAGCGGAGCTCAACTGGTCGGTGAGGTGCGCCATCAACCAGATGCTCGCCAGGTTCTCACTTCGGGTTCCCGCCCAGGCAAGACTGGTCCAGGGCTCGCTTGTGTGATCGGCACGGGGGTAGTACCAGCCCCCGGAGAAGAAGAAGGCATTGGACCGGTTGTCCAGCGGGTCCGTGGGCGCCCAGCCCAGCTGGATCGCTGCCAGGTAGAGCACTGGCTTCCAGGTACTCCCCAGCTGGCGCTTGGCGGAGACGGCACGGTTGAAATTCTGGTTGTCATTGCCGCCCACCATGGCGCGAACCTGCCCATGCTCCAGGAGCATCACCGCCCCCTGGAGCTCAGGACGAAGCTCCAGATCGCAGGCCGGCGGATCCCCGGCCTCCCGAAGGCTGACCCGCACGATGCTGCCCTTCCTCAGGGTGGCCTTCAGCCCAGCCAGGTCTATGGCAGTGGCCTTGGCCCACTTGTTGCCCGTGCGTGCCCGGACCAGGATCCCGGCCATGCGCTTCTGTGCCGCCTTGTCGATCCGACAGCGGCTGCCTGCAAGGTCCACGGTGATCTCATTGGCATCCGAGCGCAGCACGCGCCCGGTGTAGAAGCCCCGGACCTGCGGACTGCGACCTGCCCCGGGGGCGGGAGCCTGCTGCTCGGGAAGCAGCAGAGCCGTCGCCGTCTGTTTCTCGAGGAGCGGCCCCACCTCCGTGAGGTGATGCCACAGACCGTAGGTGGCTGCACGCTGGGCATCCGCATCCAGCGTTGTGACGATCGATACGCCAGCGGTGGATGGGTTGTCGATCCCGAGCTCACGAAACACCCGGGGGAACGGAGGCTGTGCCAGCCGACTCTCGACCTCATCGACAATGATCGAGCTCAAGTACTGGAAGCGACCCCGCTCGAAGGGGAGATCACGGCTGGCCAGCGTCTGGTGCTCCGTGGCGCTGAGGTACCCCTCAGCGCGCATGCGATCGAGCACATACCGGGTCCGGGTCCGTGCCCGCTCGCGTGCCTTGGCGCGACGCTCCTCGCTCCCGATGAAGGGATTGTAGCGACTGGGGGCCTTCACCATGCCTGCGATGAAGGCACACTCCAGGGTGTCGAGCTCGGCGGGCGCCTTGTCGAAGAAGTACCGGGCGGCGATGCCCAGTCCCCGACCATTGCTGTTGACGTGGAACTGATTGGCGTAGAACTCGAGGATATCTGCCTTGGAGTAGTGGGCCTCGAGGCGAAGCGCGTTGACGAGCTCCGCCCACTTGCTCTTCAGCGAGCGGTCTGGCCGGTAGAAGAGGTTCTTGGCCGTCTGCTGTGTCAGGGAGGACCCACCGGCAACCATGCGGCCTGCCGCGATGTTTTGCTTCATCGCTCGGGCGATCCCGCCAAAGTCTACGCCTGGATGGGACCAGTAGGTCTTGTCCTCCGCAGCCACGATCGCTTGTACCCAGGCCTGGGGGATCTGCTCGTAGGGGACGTACTCCCGGTGGTCCCGGCTGAAGAACACACCGATTCGGGTCTGACCGTCCCGGTAGAGGATCGGTGACTCCTGGGCGATGACCGCTTGAATGGCCTCAGGGGTCATGTGGGGGCCGGGATTGTCCACGACCTGATCCTTGTACCAGGCACACCCAGCCCCAGCAGCGATCCCCGAGAGCACCACCCCTCCGAGGAGGACCCGACGCAGCTTCCCTCTACGTTTTGCGGGGGCTTTCCTCACGCCTGTGCCTCCTCCAGAACCCTACACAGCGAACCATATGCACCGACTGAAGCATACTGCTCCGCCTCCGCCCGGCACTGTGGCCCGAGAGAGGCATCCTCCAGCACTCTCTTCAACACCTCAGCGAGTGCCACATCATCCCTCGGGTCCGCGATCGCCATCCAGGGGTGTGGAAGGACCTCTGCAGCACCATTCCTCCGGGTAGTCACGACAGGCACCCCGCAAGCCATCGCTTCCAGGCAGGCGTTGGCGAATGGGTCATAGCGGGTGGGGAGCACCAGCGCCCTGGCGGCAGGCAGTACCGTCTCTGGCCGGTCCACCTTTCCCAGGAAGCGAACACGCTGAGCAAGCCCGAGGCGCTCAGCCTGCTGCCGGTAGATCTTCTCGTGCGGGTCTTGGCCAAGAACGGTGAGGGTCTCGCCGGGAAGATGGACAAGCGAAGCGATGGCTGTCTCGAGTCCCTTGCGGGCAAATCCGGAGCCCAGGAAGACCAGGCCCAGGTCGGGTGCGGCCCGGTTCTGGTCTGGCTGGAAGAGGTCCAGATCCACACCGTTTCGTACCAGGCGGATCCGTGCCGGGTCGGTCCCATACCAGCGCGTCAGTTCCTCGCCAGCCATGGTGCTGTTGACCACTACGCTGCGGGCCACACCCACCGACCGGCGGTCCAGGCGAAGCTCGAGTGCATCCGCCAGCGACCAGCCCCGATCGTTCATCCAGGCCTGGTGGCAGCCCCCACCCGCTCGGTAGACACCCCGCACCCCCGCACGAACCAGACTGAGCACGGCCTCGTACCCCTCCGTGGGGACACGCTGAGCGGCCGCCGCCAGCGACCATAGGCGCCACATCCGCCCTCTTCCTCCTGCATCGAGCGGGCGGATATTGGCACCCCGAACCGGGTCATCCACGCCGACACACCAGACATCCACGCTGTGACCTGCCTCGAGCAGCCACCGAGCGAAGCCGTGGGCAAAACGCTCGGTTCCGCCGTGGGTAGAGAGGCGCCGAAGAATGAGTGCTACCTTCAAGGCTCCAGCTCCCGCTGTGCCAGGTACAGCCGTCCCCACTTGAGCTGGACATGGACCGCTCCCAGCCCCGCGACACACCAGCCACGAACACCGTCGAGCAGGCCGGCCCGCAGCACCAGCGCCTTGAACAGGTGGATGCCAGGTCGAAATACTACATCCCACCACCGGGCTCTGCGACCCTGCGCAAGGCAGCCGCGAACGAAGATATCGGCGTAGCGGCCGATGGTGAAGAGGTGCTCCTCCAGGTTGCGATACGGCCAGTGGTGAAGCTCCCCAGGGACCCGTCCTGCGGGCCCATCGAGGGCCACCTTGTCGTGGGGATCCTGACCGACGTACTCCGCGCGGCGCCTATCGAAGAGACGAAGCTGCCAATCTGGACACCAGGTGCCGTGCCGCATGGGCTTACCTCCCCAGTGCCCGAGCCGGTTCATGGAGAAGCCTGCCACGTCAAGCGGGGCGCTCAGCGCAGCCTGGATGGCGATCGCGAGCTCTGGAGAGAGCGCCTCATCCGCGTCGATATTGAGGATCCAGTCGTGGGCCGCAGCCTCCATCGCCCGCCGCTTCTGGGCGAGGTGGCCCGGCCAGTCCATCTGAAGGACCCGCGCGCCGAGCGACTCGGCCACAGCGACCGTGTCGTCCGCAGAGCCGCTATCGATGACCAACACCTCCTGAGCAAAGGACACACTACGGATGGCAGCACCGATCCTGTCGGCCTCGTTGCACGCGATGATGGTGACACTGAGGGGCTGCACCTTGTCCTCGGATCTCAGCGGAGTGCGGCGAGGATTGGATCGTAGCCCGGCACAAGCGATCCCGGGTCATGCCCACCCAGTGCCATGAGGGTAGCGCCGAGGTGCCCGGGAAGAAGATCGGTCCCGCTCTCGGCGAGGTCCCCGCTGACCAGGTCGATCGCCCGTCCTGTTGCCTCCGAGCTCAGCCCACCCACCACCTGCACGCCAGCACCGAGCAGCATGGCTGATGTGAAGGTCCAGTGGTCCTTCCCGCCCCAGCTATTGGTCAGCGGATGCCGCCCCATCTCAGAGAGGACCACCACCGTGACCCTCTCTGAGAGTGCCGCTCCTGACGAGGTGACACGCCCCTCGAGATCGCTCATCAGATCGAGAAGCTCCGTGAAGAGGAGCTGGTAGTGTTCGGCCTGCTGGGAGATGTTCTGATGGGTGTCCCAGCCGGTCGAGCACCAGCCCCCGCTCTGGATCATGGCGCACCGAGAGAAGCACCGAGAGAAGCCCCGGGCAAAGCAGTCGAAGGTCACAGCAGCCTCGGAGGCCAGATCGTTGGTGCATCCCTGATCGCCCGTGGTGAGGTCGAGGTCCCCAGCCTCCTCACTCAGGGCTTCGACATCGTCGAGAAAATCCCCGTACATCCGAGCCAGGCCCGCCTCTCTGCCTCGACCTCCCGCCTCCTCCATGGCCGCCACCCGGCGCCGGACGAATGCATCCTCGAGAGCCTCAACATCTTCTGGCGGCAGGGAGATCTCCCGGTCCGAGTGCTGGAATGCCGTGCCGCTGAGGAGATCCGGAAGCTGCCCCTCCGGGCCAACCCGGACGATCTTCCGCGTGTGTCGACTGGTAAATGAGGGGCCGCCGATGACCAGGTGGGGGCAGAGGAGCCTGGAGGCAGCGGATGCCGCGCTCCCGGCGAAGGACACCGGCCGGGACAGGGTGTCGTGGCAGAGCAACAGGCGGGTGATGGTGGATGCCCGCCCCCGGTTCATGTTGGTGGGGTTCGTGGTGTAGCGCCACCACATACCGTTGGTGCCCAGCACACCAGCGCCAGGTCGGCCATCCGTGTACCGGGAGATCTGCCAGCCCTCCCCCTCGGGCCGGTCGATGGGCCAGATCTGGGCCAGGAGGGCATTGGCCATCGTGTCTTGTGTGGTCACGATGTCGGTCCACGGGCGGTCCTCAGCCGCCACATGGGCCATCA
>PVBE010160460.1_pt1 | contig 14369 bp, 12 predicted proteins | sample 1631181 | NCBI WGS metagenome assembly PVBE01 (sample SAMN08397723, study PRJNA350692) | Marine metagenome, whole genome shotgun sequencing project. | isolation source: water | place: Pacific Ocean | collected 2012-04
TGTATGATCCTGCTAGTAAAGGAACTTTAGTTCCTGTTACATCTTTAAGTTGAGGTTCGCCTAACAATACCGCTAATTCTGAAGCTAATCCTTGAGGAGTAGCAGACCCTTGAGCGCGTGTAGCTCTGTTCATAAGCTCGCCTGCTCTATTCACATGCAAACTTAACCATGCTTGAGGGTCGATTGAACCCCAAATTCTATTCATAGGATTCAAAAGCCACGCTACTTGTCTAGCTTCTTCTATACCTATTCTTAATGATAAAAACTCTTCAAGTTTATCAAACATCTGAGCGCCGATAGGAGTATTAACTTCTCGGAAAGTCCATGCTAATAATGTTGCTGTATCAGCCGATACATACGGATAATAGATAGCGATTTCATTTGGTAATACGTTGTCAAGTGTCCTAGCAATAGTTGGATCTAAACCACCTGTTCTTACTAAAGCTTCCATGCTTTGTTGTCCGTGGTATGTTCCTGCTAATTCATCTACACCAGATTGAACCATAGCTTTTAAAACATCGTCCATGCTTGTTGTGAAGTCATCAACATTTTTTCCTGATTGAAGCAAGAAAGCTACAGCATCGGGACCACCGAATCCGTGACCTACCCCTGAACCAGCTTCACGACTAAGACCAGCTAAAAGTCTTGTAAAGAATTCGTTTAATAAATGGTTTCCGTCTGCAAGAGATCTACTGATGTGTCGTTCAAGTTCTTCAATAGTAAATGTTTGTTTCTTTGATATTTTTCTAGGTAATGCTTTAAATTCCACTATTTGTCGTGGTGAATAAGCTTTTACTTCACCTACTGTTTTATAAAATGCTGTAAGTAATCTTCTCGCATCAGGTACTTCTTCTATCATGTCATAAGCAAATTTTATATGAAATAAAGGATCAGCCTTTTTTGCTCTACTTATCTCATGTGTTTCTTTTCCTGTAGCTCGACCTATTTCATAAATCAAATCATCATCTATAAGTCGTAAACTATGTTCTCTAATGTTTTGGTCTACATAATGTGAAAGCGTAATACCAATTCGTTGCATAGTAGGATCGTTCTTAAACTGCACAAGATTTTGTCCTAAAGCATCCTGTCTTAAAATACCAGTATCTTGAACAGCGCCAGAACCAACAACATCCCATCTGGAATTGTCCATCAATTTCACATAAGGCAACAAACCTCTTGTTGTTCCTATCCCATGTGCATTTAATTGAAGCATCTCGTCAACCGCGGTTAAATGGTTTTTACCGTAATAAGCACGATACGTACCGAATAGTTGTTCGTAAGCAGAATCCATTACGATAGGATTCTGAAACATTTCTAATGTTCTTTGCCTGTATAAATCTGCGTCTGACCTTAAAAGCTTTAATGCTTTCTCAGAAACTTTAGCTTTTGTTGGCACATGAAACTTTCCTCCCACCGCATGTAAACTTCTCGCCGCTTTATTAGAAAAGGATTCTGCCATTCCTAAAAGCCCTATCCAGTCATACCATTCTTTATTTAAAGTCCCATCAGCGTTTTGTACATATCTGCTATTCGACCCGAAGATGCTATTTAAGAAACCTCTCCAAGTTCCTGTTTGTACTTGTTTTCTGAATTCATTGATCTCACCAATAATCTCATCAGCGGTCATAGTCCCCCAAAAATGACCATGCTCTCGGTTAGCTTTTTTTGCCGCCGCTTTAGTTACAGCCGCGTCACCTATTGTCAAAGTATCTAATGCAAATCTATACGATCTGATTAAAGGACGTAAAAGCAAAGAACGTCTTGTCTCATCACTAACTGGTTGTGTGAGTAACTCACCCCAAGCACCATAAACTTTAGCTCTATTCAAAGACCATTTAGCTAACTTGGCATTCAACCAAGCTGTCGGTCCTTCACGTAAAACAAATTGAAGTCCTTCATCAGATGCGTTTCTGATGCCAACACCAAATTTTAACAACACCGCTGGTTGCCAGTATCTACGGAACCACATATCAACCATTGCTGGACCAAACGGCATGTACCCTAAATACGAAGTCATGTTCATGTACCTAGCGCCTTGACCTAATTCACGCCAACTAGGAATAATATTAAGATTCGATACTTGTGCTTCTTTTTCAGCACCCGGAACTATCGCTCTTTTTGTACGTCCAAAAGATGAAGTTACAACATCCTGTCCGAAATTAGAATAATGATGCGCTCCTTGTCTTATGAACTGTTGCAACCATCTTTCAGCATTTTGTCCACCATATAATAAGAGTCCTGTTCTGCCTGCAAAGTCCATCAGGAAAGAACTTTGAACATCCCATCTTTGTGCAGGAGTACCGTTTATAAAAATTGATAAATACTGATCCAACGTATGGCGTGGCATATCAGCTTTAATACCCATCTCTAACAGGGCTTTAAAATCTTTTATAGCTGTAGGAGAACCAACATCTATGAATCCTTTTTTCGGAGCAATTTTTGTGAGCTTATTCCCCATGCTCACAAATGGATGAGCCATTGTGTAAGCAGTCGCTAACGCGGAATCTTTTAATACTCCAACAGGATTGTAATGACGCTTCTCTGTTATAACCACACCAAGATTATCTTTTATCCAGTTTAAAAGTTGCTTCTTATTAATTTTCGGACCAGACCACGCATTCAAATCTCGAACAACTTTAGTCATTCCTTTACTATTAATCGCATCTAAAAATTGTCCGGGAGTGTTATACCCTGCCCATGAGAACCTTTCAGCAAGACTCAAATTCGTATCATAGATACCCCAATTTATTCCTTCTGACGCTATCTCTTTCCAAGTTTTATTACCTAAAGGTTCAATAACATTAGGTAGAGCATTAGTAGAATTAATATGACCGCTAGGAGCATTTGGATGTTGCTTACTGTTACGAAGCATGTTTCTACCTGCTCGCATCATTCCTGATGATTTCCTAAATCTGGCTTTACCATCTTTAAATCTGAGAGGTCCACCACGCATTTGTTCATCAACAGTAAAGAAATCTGTTAATTGCGGTAAATGTTCTTCAACAAGATTAATAATATCGTCAGATACGCCAGAAGGATTTTCTCCTGCTTTTAACGCTTTAACAGTTTTAGTAATGTCTTCAGTTAAAACATCAACACGCTGTGTAACAAGTTCTCTTAATTGATTGACATCTTTTTGAGTAAGACCATACTGATTCATTACTCTTGTTGATTCATCTAAATTAACGGCACCTTTTCCACCTGTACCGTATTCTTTTAATCTTCCAACATTAGAGCTTGTTGATTCAACAATATCCATTAACTTATTAGGTGTTAAATTTTTAACTTTCGAAGCATTATCCCATGCTAAACCTGTACCTTTTTTCAGAGTAGTAAGTACGCTAAAAACCATCGCTTCTTGGCGAATCATGTGAAAGAGATTGCCTGCTTCTCCGTAAGCTGTAGCATGTGTTTGTTTTATTCTAAACGATTTCTTATCTAAGAAATTATTCATACGAGATCGTAAACGTATTCTGTTCTGTGACCATTTAGTATGTCGTGGAATAAAGAACTTATGAGTTCTGCCAGCTAAACCTGCTCTACCGATTGGGCTTCCCATTAAAGCACTCATACCTGCTTGACTTTGGAAGAACCCCCAAACACCTTCCCAAGTATCTAATCCCGGAGTTTTAACTCTTAATAAATTTGTTTGGAACTCTGGTGGAAGGTTTTTAATTGCTTGCGGTAATAGATCCAAATCAGCAACAGACATTCCTGTAAGTTTGTTTGCTTCATGGTATCGAATCATGTTTTGTAGTTCACCTGCGTAATGAGGTTTTCTTTGCATGAAAAGAGTTAGTGGATCTACACCTTCTTGAATATTTTGAAAACCATTTAAAGATTTTAGATTCGCGCCTTTTTTGTACATTTCATGTGCGCGGAAATGATTCGCAATTAATTCAAATTCATTAATAATATGGTTAGCTTGCCTTTTCAAATAGAAAGGCATTTTACCTAACCAGTTAGGTTCAAAATCTTTAATGTATGCTTCTTGTTCTTTAACAAGATTCTTAGGTTTTAAAACACCTTTTACACGACCTTCAGTTTTTAATAATTGTGTAGGCGTTTTACTTTTTGTCAACCTTGCAGATTCATTAAGAATCTCTTCAGCAGTTTGAACAGTTCTCTTAGCTTTAGGAGTTTCTTTAATTTATTAACAGCTCTAACAGTTGTTGTTAAATCCTCTAAACTTTTTAATTTAATCGCCGCCGCACCAGCATTTTTAAGATTAACTCCTGCACGAGCGCCTTTAATAACCGCGGCGTATCCAGCAGTAGCAATCGTGATCGGATCAAACAGAATTGCTGATCCTAGAGTACCAACAAAAACTGAACCTACTTTACCTATAGTGTTAGCTGAAACACTCGTTCCCGGAATTTTTGCATGATCTAAAAAACCTAGATGCGCTGTTTCAATAACACGATCATATTGTCGTGCAGACAACGCGCCTGCTTCAACATTCCCTCTTGATAAAGCTTCTATAGCTTTATTCCATTCAGGCATGTTAGTTACATCTTTATCCATCCAAGCAAGAAAATTTTGAATACCTTGTCCTTCAGGATCAATCGCTCCTTGTGATGCAGACAATTCAGTAAAATAATCTATCCCAGCTTTTACTAGATTGCCTTCATGTCTTAACGTGCCTATAAGAATTTGAAAATCATCTTCATCTGTAAGAAGATCCCTTGCATTATCTTTTGCTTGTTCTGTAAAAGATGCTCTTTCAAATTCTGCATTTTGCCAGTTCTCACTAAAATTACTAAATAGTCCTGTACTAGAAGCTTTTAAAGCTCCTCCTAAACCACCATTTGTTTGAGCAAGTTTTCTTTCCCACTCCGTAGAAAAAGTACGTTGTAAGCGTAAACCTAAACGCATACTTTTGTTTAACCCTTCCCATGCTCCTCGTGTCAAAGGTGAAAGACCATACCTGAATGGAGCCATTACAAGATGGAATGGCGCTGAAGCCGCTAACCAAGCAGGTGCTTTATCATCCCAATCAAAAGGATTCCACCAACTTACGTTATTTCTTTCATCTGGAAGTTCATAACCATTAGTTCTTAAAAGAGCTTGAGTATTAGGATGCCACATAAGGAACTGACTCTCTTGCATGTCATCTTCCATCTCTTCTAAATACTTCATCATTTTAGGAACAGCTTGACTTTGTACAGCACTAACCATTCTTGCAACTATTTCATCATCAGCTAAATTGCTTTGTACAAGCCCTAAACCTACACTGGAGAATTCATCACTGAATCCTTCCATACCTGTAGTTCTAAGAAGATTCCATCGCATAGCATTACGATCAGCTACTAAAGAATCTGCCTGTGAAAATACAGAAGAAGTAGAACTTGACCGTATTTTAGCAAGTAAAGGATTAGCCCCAGTTACATTAGAACCACCGGGAGTTCCTATTATTGGTTCAACCATGTGATCTACTAATAGCTCGTCTACGTTCTGCCGCTGATATTAAATAAGGATCACCTGTTACTGCCGCCATTTGTTCCATGATTTGAAGTTCTATAATCTCATTTCTTCTTAATGTCTCTTCTTCTCTTGAACCAAAATGCCTTGCAAGACCAGCAGATACATCTAAATCTACTTGGTCATCAGGTGCATTAAGCGCCATAATATCAGGTTTATATGCGGAAGCTTGTTGTAAAGCTGAATCGTCAGGTTGAACAACCTGTGCTTGTTGAGCAGTACCACCTACAGTTCTGGGTATACCTCTATCATCTGGTAAAGGAATCTGATTTTGTGCTTCAACATTTGCTCCACCCTGCCCATAAACTACATTAGGATCAGTTTTAGCTGGCTGTGCGCCACCAGCCATATCTGGTTTAGGTGCTGTCCTTGCCATTATCCACCTGCCATTAACGCTTGTTGCATCTGAGCTAACGCGGCTTGTGGTGAACCTTGTTGCTGGCCTTGTTGCGGTCCAGCTTCAGGCGGTAAAGCTTGAGGTGGACCAGCTAATCCCATCGCTTCTTCAGGAGACATTACTTGTCCTTCTTCTGGAGGGGGAGCCATCGCCGCTTGTTCTTTACGAATCTCTTCGTCAGCTTTTTCGACAGCTTCAAAAATATCAAATCCTTTTTTACGGAACTTCTCTATCTTAGCTATATAAACGATAGGTAATGCGCCTTGAACAGCTTGCTGTTGGATACTAGCCATAACAGCTTCCTCTAATTGTTCCTCGTCTACTCTTCTACCTTCAGCTTCAGGATCTTCAATAAACGGATGCTTTGTTCTGAATGTCGAAAGGCTGATACCTTTCATCTGCAACAACTGTCCAAGCTGAATAGTTGTACCTTGAACATCCGCTCCCGGAACTGAGTGAGACACTACGTTGTCGAATGTTTCAAAATGTTCATCAGGTGTGAACTCAACTTGTCCGAAGTCGCCTGCATAACCAGTGAAAGTAGATATTGTCTTGTTACCCCAATACCCTTTGTACGTGGCGAATAAGCATTCGTTTAGATGGGGAAGATGTCCTTCCATGATCTCTTGAAGTTCTTGTATCCTTGGATCAAGAGCGGCACCCATAAGAGCGTCAATGCCCCTACCAGTGCGAAGAGCGCCATAACTCTCTCCCCCAATTTGGGGAACCGTACCTGTCGATACGCGGGCGTTACGTTCGAGCCTATCAATGGCGATGTTCGTATTCTGGTCAGGTGATCCTCTAAGCTCTCCGATCCCTTCCGCGTCGAGGAGAACATTGACCTCGCCTTCCCTACCATCTTTCCATTCACCTCCTACTATCATCGGTACCTGCCCTGAACGTCCGATGATGTAGCGATCTGGGAAGATTGCTTTCTCTTGGGCTATGAGTTCAAGTGCCATTAGTTTTGCCATAAGATCGACCATCCCAACGACGTTCGATACTGAAGAAGAAATTTTATCTAAGGTGACACGACCCGGAGTTATCACACAGGGCATACCTGCAAGATTCTTATACCTTGACAGTTCCAACTGTGTGCTGTGATAAGGATACGATTGGTTGAAATGATTGTAACGAGGTCCCATTATTCCGATGACGATATCTTCCTCGTCTATCCATTCACAGCAATCCCATAGTTCTTGCCGTGCATTATTATCGGATGCTATCGGTCCACCATTCTCATCTCGTGAAGCAGGATAATTAGCTCTTAACCAATCACCTGATTTGCCATACACGAAAGCACAGTTGCGTGGAATATCATAATTCTCAGCCGCGGATGGTTCAGGATAAACGCCAAGTGGGTCACGAACCTCTATCTTAGGCATACCTGTTTTGAAATCGGGGTTTACTACAAGAGCAGTAGTCGCGTAACCAGCGAGATGCCGGTAAGCGCGACGTATCTTTAACTTGTATTTGTTCTGATACCACGTAGCGGCAAGCGCACGTTTACGAATATCAGCGTATTGTCTCGATCTTTTACCACGTTCTTTGCTAGGGTCAACAGCAGGGCAACCTATATACGGGGTTACTGATGCGGCTCTTTGAGCTACAGCATCAATGTTCTCAGATATTAAAGCAGGAGTTAATGGTGGAAGAACAGGTTCTTCGTCCATAGAAGGAAGAGGTATAACATAATCGCCGTTATACCTGTCTTTAATATCAATCATCTTTGATAACAAAGGCGACTGAATGTCTTGTCTCTGTCGGACTATTCCGACTATTTCCTCAAAAGAATACGCCACTAATATGCTCCAATTTTAGAACGTGTCTTATTATAAGGTAGTGCCTGAAAGTTAAATTGTGAAGAGTCTACAGCAAAAGCTTGCTTTCTTTGTCTCCAAAGAATCCATATAAACCACAACGCCATCACCCTATCTTGCCTCAATTTAGTACCCCTTACCAGAGGTCGCCATGATTTAAGCTGTCTTATAAGCTCATCAGCTTGATGCCTAGTAACAGGATCATCAGCGTAAGCTATGTCTATCTCCCCGCGCATGAACGACAAAGCCATAGAAGGTATACCAATAGTTTCATCATATTTGTTCACACCTGTCAGATGTTCCCTGACTCTAAACCCATACCGTTCAGTCATCTCAATAAGACGTTCATCACGAGACAACCCTTTCTGAAACACCATCGCTTCAATAACCACATCAGATACAGATGCACCGTTCTTCTGACAGCGTAAAACTGCTTCCTCCACTACCTGAAGTATCTGCTCATTTCTAGTTAATCCCTGATCCTCACGTAAGAAAAGTATCTTCAACTTACCTTCATGCGGTGTAGCCGCCATGACACAATTCATTCCACCCAACGCAGGGTCAACACCGATGTAAACAGTGCAGTCTTTAGGAGGATCATGCAACGTGGAACGTAACGGATTCAAACATTTCTTAATGGATTCATCATCAAACGTCGCCGCTAAAGAACTTGTAGGTTCCTGCATGTAGTTACGTGACCATGCCTCTTCACCAACCTTGCGTCTAATCCTGTCGAGAGCTTCCATAGAAAACATCTCCGGCCATAAAGGTTCAGGTTCGTCGTCACCGTTTTGTACTATGGCAGGGAAACGGATGACTCTAAGAATATCTTCATCTATCTCAGTCATAATCCTCTGATAGAAATCATCCTCACCCACACGAGTACCATTAATGCTCGTTCGACCATTCTCACCCGGACGTGTCAACCAGTCCTGTCGGAAAATCTCGAACATCTGTTCAGTCAGGTTCAACGACACACGAGACTGGATATCATCAATGTGCAGATGGTCAGTACGTGTACCAGCGATCTTCGATCTCCACCCTAAAGAAACCATCGAATAGTCACGCTCATCGTGTGCAGACTTTTTGAAGACGTTGAAATAATCCGCTCCCCATGCTTGTGCAGTTTTTCTACCAGACGCATTCTGTGGAACAAAAGGACCATATTTCGCTACATACAACGGGAATGGACCAGTTGGTTCCATACGAGTACGGATACGACCAAGGATTTTCCTAGCCATATCCTGCCCCTCTGAACCTACTGTGATACGAAACTCAGGGTTAGTTGCGAGTTTGTAACAGAAATAATCCTCAGCAAGTGTTGTTTTACCGTGTTCAGGTGGCCATAGGATAAGTGTAATATTTCCCGGAGGTGTGTTTTCGTATGCGTCTATAGCGCGTAGATGAAACCACGGGGACATATGCCCGAAGTATTCTGATCTGAAATGCTCAAATGCTGGTATATCCTTATCAGGCTTCTCATTATGAAAGTTGAGTCGTATAGCATCAGCTTTTGCGGCGAAGTCTGGGAATCTTTGCCTCCACTTCTCGTAAGCGGATCGTGTCACCCCAGTAGCTATAAGAGCATCACCGACTTTACCATTATTCTCTAATGATTCTAAGAATACTTTCCTGTTAAGGATGCCTTTGTCTTTTGATGCGTTAGCCATTTAATCGAATACTGATGGTTGTACTTCTAACTCTACAATACTCGCCGCTATAACTCCTTCATCCCCTTGGAATTTTACTGTATGCACACCTGCCTCAGTTAAAGTCAGGTCAACATAATAGATACCTGTTGAACTTTTTGTAGCTGAAGGATTAGCATCAGTGCCACCTGAAGGTTTACGCCAAGTAATTGTCACATCATTAGCGTTATCTGTAGGGTCAGCTAATGTTCCCGCAGTTGTGAAATTCCCAGTTACACGTACCTGATCTCCGTTATCGTATGTTGCCATTAAATCTCCTAAGACGTTACTTCAAGAGTAACATCATGGTGTAAAGATTTCGAGAGTGTGACAACAGGTTGAGGGTATTTTAACCGAATGACAGTAGTCATACTAGCTGTCGAAGTTAAAGCCGCCGCTACATAAGCTTCCTCAATGATAAGAGTAGCTGTCGATAACACCGCCGAAAGAGAAGCCCCTATAGGCTGATCGAGAACAATCGCCGCTGAAACAGTCGCCGTTGCTGTAAGAGCAGACGCTATAGAAGCCTCTTCAATAAGAACCGTTACCTCTGAACCTGTCGCTGTCAAAGCAGAAGCAATGAAAGCCTCAAACTTAATAGCTGTACTTACAGAAGCAGAACTCGAAATTGCTGAAGCTATAGAAGCTTCCTCTACGATAACAGCCGTTATCGAAGCTGAAGAAGAAAGCGACGTACTTAAAGCGCTTTCCATATCAATAGCTGTGGCTACAGAAGCAGTGCTTGTTATAGCCGCCGCGATAGGATGATTGGTTCTACCTGTATAAGTTTGTAAAGTTTTCCGGTAATCCCAGTCGCTTCTGTAACCTTGTGTTTTTTCGTCACCGTATACGTGCCGAGAGTAGTTGTGGGTAGGTGATCTGTAGTCTGTGCTAATCCTATAATCAACAGCCATTATTCACCATCCAATTCTATTTCATCCCATGATTGTGTCTCTTCATTCCACTCATAAGAACCGCTATCAGGATAATCAATAGGTGAAACCCAAATACATTTATCAGTATCTAAAACCCATGAAGGATATACTTTAGGTGGAATAAATGCGTCTAAATCAGGATCATATTGAAACCCTTTTCCAGCATAATTTTTTCTAATATTTGAGTTATAAGAAGTTTGAATCCATGTTCCAGAATCGGGTAACAAGTCGTTAAGAAAATCAATTCCTAACTGTTCGTTTTCCACATCATCAACAGTAGTTATATCGTTATTAACAATAAGCACTTGAAGGACTTTGTTATTTTCGTCTAGTTCAGCGAAATGAGCCATGATTAACCGTTCCTGTATCTGATAATTACAACTCCTGATCCACCAGCGCCAGAGTACGCTAAAGGTTCAGTGCTGTAATAAGTTCCATTACTAGCACCGCCACCACTACCAGTATTTGCTGTACCACTTGTAGCCGCCGCATTCCCACGATAAGCGGCTCCACCACCGCCAGAACCGCCACTTCCCATAGTAAGAGTTACACCTGCTCTAGCCGCAGAACCGCCACCGCCACCAGCATAAGTGTCGCTAGTCCCATCAAAATAAGTATTAGCTAAACCAGAACCACCGTTACCGCCCGTAGCTGAAGTTGCTTCTACGACAGAACCGTTACCGCCAACAGAACCAGCGCCACCACCTCCACCGCCTGCGTCTACATCTACAGTAGGCCATGACGAATCGTAAAATGCGGCGTTACCACCATCGTGGCCTTGACCTGCTACACCATCACCCGGATCTGCCCATGTTTGTCCACCAGAAGATTGCCCACCACCAGACCCCCCATCACCAGCATGTGCCGCGGACCCATTTGAGCCCCCACCGCCACCACCAGTTTTTGTTTGAGAAAAAGCGCTGGAGTCAGTTCCTTCACCGCCATCATCTCCTTGAATACCAGCCGCCCCACCACCAACAGTTATTGTGTAAGAAGTAGCCGATACTGCTAAACCTGCATGTGCTGTAGCTCCACCTGCTCCACCACCACCTACACCAAAATTGTTCGATGCTTGGCCTCCAGCACCGCCACCTGCGATAATTAAAGCATCAACAGTATTAAGGCTACCTAAAGCTGAGACAGTGAAAGTACCTGAACCAATAAACTTATGTGATTTATAACTAATCCCACCTTCTGTGTAAGTAGTTATTGTGTCACCACCACTAGCAGTTATTGGTGTGAAACCTGCACCGGATTCTTGAATCGAGCCGATTATTAAAGGATTAAAACTCATACTTCATCCCATGTTTGTGTTTCTTCGTTCCAAAAGTAGATGGGGTCACCGTCTACGGGGTTAGAAATCGGATACGGGACAGGGGCTTTCCACGCGAAGTTAGACGGAGCCAGTTTCCAAGAGGGGTACGGCTGAGGCGTGATGAAAGCGTCGTTCTCAACGTCGTAGGTGTAACCCATAGCGGCGTACCGGTAACGAATGTTGTGGTTGTAAGAGGTTTGCACCCATGTCCCTGAATCTGGGAATAAGTCATTCAAAAAGTCAATACCTTTTTGGCTATCCTCAGTAATAACTTCTCCCGTAGTTAAAATCCGTTTAGTTTCTAAAATATCATTATTAACTACAAGAACTCGTACTACTACATTATTTTCGTCTAGTTCCGCGAAGTGAGCCATGACTACGCCGCCACTCTAATGACGACGAACCCAGACCCGCCGGAGCCTGATGTCTGACAGTCGGATGCCCCTCCGCCACTAGCGGAGTTAGCGGCACAGTTAGCGGGCGGGCTACTGTAGGCGTAGCCAGCGGTGGTTCCTCCACCAGTACCGCCCGAACCGACGCCGGTTGACATATTCTGGGTACTCGCACCGCCTCCACCTCCCCCGTAGTAGGTAGACACCCCATCGGGGTAGGTGCTACTGAAGCCCGCACCACCACCGCCACCTTTGCCGTTGCTGGTGTTGCCGTTGCCGCCGTTGGAGGGGTACGCGCCACCGCCACCACCACCACCGTTGTGGCCGGTAGAAGGTGAGCGCTTTCCGTAACCGCCAGACCCGCCGACCCCGGAACCTGTATGGGTACCACCAGCATTGTCGATAGATGGCCATGCAGATGACCCACCCCCGCCGCACCCGCCGTTGTTGCCGACAACGCCATATGTATGCGGGGTACCGGCGAGCCTTGCTCCGGCACCGCCACCGTCAGCGGTATAGGTACTGCCTCCCGATATGGCGAGCGACGAATCGACACCGTTGTTCATGGTGTTAGTGCTTGTCCCTGCTCCACCAGCGCCAACGGTGATAGTGTGCGTGCCGACGGGTAGCAACAATCCTGTAATCTCGTAAGCCGCTCCCGCACCGCCACCGCCGGAAGCCCCACATTGAGCGCCGCCACCGCCAGCTCCACCGCCACCCATGATTAAAACATCCACAAGCCCTGCCGCCGACACGATGATTGTGCCGGTGCCAGTCCACTTGACTCCCGTGTAGCCCGTGTAGTTGTTCACGGTAGGGGAACCTGAAGTGGTATAGGCAATAACGCCGCCTGCACCGGATTCTTGTATCGACCCTATAATAAGTGGGTTAAAAGACATTTTTAGCCCCCTTTATTACTTCAGCTTACCAATAAGTGTCCAAGCATCAGTAGCAGTTTTAATCAAACATGCCGAAGCATATTGCCCGTCGATCTCTTTATTAGAATCAACAGACGTTATCGTCACCCCAGAGCCTTCCGCCAAAGTGCAGTTAGCTGAACCAATGTTCTGAACAATGATCTGAGTACCCACATCGTAAGCAACCGACGAGTTCGGAGGAACCGTAAACGTTTGAGCGGAACCGTTAGAAGAAGTAACAAGCTTACCAGCGTCTGCGGCCACGAAAGTATACGTCGTTCCTGTCTGGGCATTAAAAGCAATAGGAGCTACTACACTCCCACCAGTTATAGCGCCTGTCACAGCAAGATCATCAGCCATAGTCACATTACCGTCAGCGACAGCCAAAGCGGTCTGAGCGTTAGTACCTGTTATCGTGAGCTTCTCCTCAGAAGCATCCCACACCATCGAATCGCCAGCAGTGTCAGAGTAGAAAGTAACATCCCCACCCGAACCGTCACTACCAATAGTTAAACCTGTTAAAGCCCCAACGGAAGTAATAGCTGTTTGCGCCGCGCCTGTGACAGTAGCCGCAGTACCAGAAGCATTCCCGGTCACGTTACCTGTCAAAGGACCAGCGAACCCTGTCGCTGTTAAAACCCCAGTACCAGCATTGTAAGTAGCCCCAGCATCAGTCTTAGGGGCAAGGTCGCCTGTAGCGGATTCAAATAAAGCCACCGAACATGTCGTGTCAGTAGTGTCAGCTACCGTAATATCTGTAGGAGTTTGAGCAGGAATAGCTTCCCACGCTGTAGTACCGTCAGCCTGCCTAGTCATCACATGACCATCAGAAGCACCCGAAGCCGGAGAAGCACCTACACCAAGTTTTGTCTCTAACTGAATTAAAGCACCAGAAGCATTAGTGTGAACAACGTCATGCTCATAACCCGAAGCGTCCATGTCCGTAGTCGAAGACGGAGAAGGCTGTTGAGTAGCAGTATCTAAAGAAGTTGGATAATTAGTAGCCATCGTACTAAGCCAAAGTTATATCTAGTGAACCTGCTGAAAGCGAAATCGTATCCCCAGCACCAACAGCTTTAGATGCCGTCACAGCACCATAAAACAAAAGGTTCCCTGAAGAAGCCGCATCCCAAATACCTATATGAGTAACAGTACAAGCAGGCATGTTAGTGAACTCCTCCACAGACGAATTGTCTATAGTACCTGCTGTAGCATGAGCGGCATTAAAAGTAATAGCCTGACGAGCGTAACCACTACCAGAACACTCAGCACCAGTACCAGCATCAGTGGGATCAGCCGTATGTAACGAAAGATACACAGCGGCAGGCGCCCAATCTGCTTGATCGCGGAGAACATAGTCTAAAACTTTATTCTCCAAATAATTTGACATTGCGGCCATTAAAATCTCCTAAAAGGTTTGAACA
>PVBE011629133.1_pt1 | contig 14369 bp, 10 predicted proteins | sample 1631181 | NCBI WGS metagenome assembly PVBE01 (sample SAMN08397723, study PRJNA350692) | Marine metagenome, whole genome shotgun sequencing project. | isolation source: water | place: Pacific Ocean | collected 2012-04
GGGCTTGCATCCACCCACTTGCCATTCCACTTGAAAGCGGCTTTTGAACGGCCTTCGCAAACTGCGTAAGTAAAGTTTGGTCCGGATTCTCCCAAACCTGTGGAGAAGAAATCCAAATCTTTCTTCGGTAGGGTCATCTTCCAGCCAACGCTTCCGTCTTCGGCGACCTCTATTCCGCTAACTACTACTTCATCTCCCTTATCCTCCTTGATACATACGACATAGCCGAGAGGTTTCTTGGCTAAAAGTTCCGGTATCTTCTTCTCATCCTTCATTTCTTTGAACCAATCTTCCTTTTTGAAAGAATCCTCAATAATTCTTGCACGAGGTAGGGATAGATAATTAACGATACTCTCGGTCTTCTCACCTTCTGCATCCTTAATGCTCTTAACCGCTGCCGCAAAACCAACATCGTTCGGACAAGAAGACCTACCGATGCCTACTTCACCAACCGTAACTTCTGTCGGAATAGTTTGAAGATTCCATGCTTGTGCAATGGGGACTAAAAAGTTTGAGCGTTCTCTTGGGTCGGCAGGGTCACTCACATAGATTTGCCAAACGGCCTGTCCTTGATGAGAGGAAATTATATCCACACTTTCATTCAAAGGTTGAGGGTTCTCAATCACCAATGAGCGTGGAGGTAAAATCTCACGACTTTCCATAACAATTGGAGGCTCCATAGCCCCGCATTGAGGACAAGCGGCCACTTCACTACCATTGGGGCTGGTGAGCCATACTCGGCCATCCCTGCCCGAATATGAGTGTGCTCGGTTTCCATAACTGTCTATCATTCCTTGGCAGAATCTTTTACGGACTGAACTGAACCCATAGCGATATAATGAAATTGGATAGTTACGAGATACCTTAGAGCGTTCTGCTCCATAAGTCACCCTCATAGCAGGGGTGGAGCGGGAACAAGCATACAAATCCATTGGTGGGCCGCTAAGTGGGTTACGCTCGGGTTGGAGTAACTCAAATGCTATTTCTTCTCCCCTCATTTCTGTTAATTTTCCGTGTCGGAAAATTGAAACTTGTCTGTTAGCCCAATATCCTCTCCCAGCCGTAAGTTGATTAGTTGGGTATTCTTGGTCCAAAGTTCTCTCTTTGATGTAGTGCATAGCACATGATTCCTCACCACAGCCCACCGTCACCATGTATTCACTTCCACCATTACAGGAAGGATTGCTACAATGTTTGACTTCACCTTGAAATGTATGGTGGCACTTATTACAAGTGCTCACAGTATTACAGCGAACTCGGTTCATCACAATTAGATTACCTTTTCCAAAGTTTGGAATACCGCTACTAACCTTTTGTGGCTTCACACTACCCAGCCATTCTTTTGGATTGTAAATGCTTAAATCCACAGATTCCCAATGATAAATAAAATCTCGGCGATTACATGAAGGACAAACATAGATTCCCGAGTCGTAAGCATCACCAAGGCTAATTTGTTTGTAGCCTTTCACAAATCTTTTCATAATGGTAATTATCTTGCCTGTTTGTTGTCGGAAATTACTAACCATCGTGGTTTTGGATTCACTTTCAAAAGTGTTGTCCTTTTCGCCAACCAAAAATATATTCTTCAAGTTTTGCTTGAGAAGTTGTTTTCCAATATCGGAATTGTAAGGATTATCAATATAACTCATGTATTCAAGACCTCCTACTAAGCGTAAATCATCACCTTATTCATATCTTCGGCAATGTCGTCAATCCATTGCTCCGATGCTTCAATGCCCGACTTTCCGGCATACTTTGGATAACCGGTTCCATAAATCCCAGCCCATTCATACAAGAATAGTTGAGTTCCAAGATACTCATAACCTGCACCTTTGGTGGCTCGGGCAGCCTTCTTACTCACGAATCCCCACCAATAGCGGTTCATGGTTCCGTCAGCCATACCGATTCCTTCCCAAATGCAAGGAGCGATTTCCCCACTATCGGGACATAGTGAAAGGAAGTATCGGGATGATTGCCACTTCCCGTTGATTTCATAATCCTTGATTGGCTCCCAAGCCGTGAAGTGCTTGTGAGTAGGAGTCCGGTTATCGTAAGTCCTCACATTTGTTACGGTGTATGTCTTACCAACTGTAACTCCTCCGGCTTTGTTGCCTTTCAAACATCTAACTTTTCTCCAACGCTCCGCCATCTTGTGTTTGACGCAGTAAGCAATGCTTGGGTAAAGTTGTTCTCCTCGGCCATAGCCTTGGAATTGCTGCCACAAAGGTGTGTTTTCGTCAAGGCTCACAGGGACTCCGGTATCATCCATCAAGCGATTGTCTGTGATAGATTCTCCATAGACATTCTTTCCACTATTAACCATTTCGGCGGCCTTCCCCAAAACAGGGGACCTTCTTATGAATATCTCGGTCATTAGACCGAGCCTCATTTGGTCAGCAATAATCTTCTTATCTTTGGGTCGCATATTCTCCACGAGATTCATACCGTTAATGATATTGTAGTTAATGCAAATATCGGAAATAATGTTCATCCAACGAAACTTATCACGGTTTTCCACATCCACATCCTTGACGGAGTTCTCCCAAGTTTTGACTTGTCGGCCGGGATGAGTATTGTTGTGAGCCATCTCGTGGGCTATGATAAAGTATGTGGCGGCACCTGCGATACTATCAAGGTCATTTCCTTGAAATCCATGATAGTTTTCCTTCAAACAAGCAGCCACCAATTGGATTCCCATTTCAATGGAAGACATATCGGTATGTGCTCCGTGCTGTGATACTCCGATTTTAAGTGGGATGTCCGGCATCCCATACCATTCACGAAGCGTATCATACATCTCAAGAAACTCTTTCGGAAGGTGGGTTTCACCATCGTGGAACAACTTGTTATGGGTCGCCATAATACTAATGAGGGTCAGCGACTACTTTAACCTTTGCGTCTATTCTCCACTAATCACTTGATGATATAGCAGTTGGTAATAAGCAATATCTTGTCCGGTCATGTTCCCTGCATCGGCCATTCCCTTTTGGTCCCAACCCATTGTAGGTTGATTTGGTGGTGAACCTCCAAAGTTTTCCTTGTTTAGCACGGACTTGTCCGTGATGTTGGCTAATCGTCCCATCTCTTGCTCAATAACTCCATTGACTTCTTCGTATTTGTTCTCAACCAAGAAGTTGCTGGTGATACCGATAGTAAAGATTAGATTACAAGAGTCCGAATCAATGGAGAAAGTTCCAAGAGGTCGTAGCCTTAACCATAATCTCAAATGGTCGTTATCCATGTCCTTGACTCCTATTCTCTTGAGTTCTTCTGCTCCGAGGCTGTTTGGAGCGTGGTCTAACTCAAAGCAAGCCATCAAGATTCCTTGATTGAGTGCAGCGATAGACGCTGTATCGCCACCCATAGCGGCGACTATGGTGTTTTGGCACTTCATAATGAATGTGCCGATGTCGGAGGTGTTCTCGTAGGCTCTCTCATCATCTCCAAAGAATTGAATACCGCTTCCGGTGTTGGCACTCATTACATCATCAAGTGCATTCATTTGACGGAATAGTATGCTCTTTTGTAGGTCATCCTTAGTTGGATTCTGTGTAACATCACTTCCGCTGAACGGATAGTTACCGGATAAAACCATTGTTTGGTCCGCCCAATTTGCGACATTTAGATTATACTTGGCGTTACTCATTAAGAGTGATTGTGAATCAATGTCCGCTCCACCCTTACTAATCAAGTAACCGTAGGCTCCAAGTGGGTCACCATAGGTTCTAAGGCTGAAAGAAGTTGGGCTTGGTGAGATACGGAACTTGTTTCCATCATTCGGGAATTGAGTTGCCGTAGCCACCGCAAACCGACTCGCAGTTGGAGGTGGGGCTGCAATGTTGGAATAAGGTCCTTTAGCAATTGTGTTGATTCGGGATTCCACTAATCCTAACAAACGGCTTCGGTCATCTGTGAACAGGAATGGCTCACGAGCGATTTCTCCACGCAGGGCGTAGTAATCGTGAATTGAATAATCCAAAGTAAGAGCGGCAGTTGTGGAAATCTCGGCATCAGTTGGCCGGTCCATCAATCGCAAGTAATACTCATACATTTTTCGGTAGTTACCATGCTCACCATAGTCGGCTAAGACAGTTACACCCTTTCTCTCATTCTCAACAACCATTGAGGCCAAGTGCCAATGAACCGGTGTATAACCGGAAACAACGGCTCCATCAACACCCATGACTTCTTTCTTTACAGGGTCAAGAACGGCTGCTTCAAAGTCCACAAAGTTTGTGGAGGAACGGAGTGCTTCTTGGCATCGTGAAAAGAATGCGTCCCATGCACCCATCATAGTTTGGTCGGTTCCAGCAGGTCGTGGAGTAGTGTCGCCAAGGAATGAAGGTGTATCGGCCAATAAGTAACCATGAACGATGAACTCCCTAATCATCTCTTGCTCATTGAGCAAGGTTCCGAATGCTTTGTTGGAAACCAAACCATTGGTTCGGCCTTCGGCATCTTCCCCTGCTCTTGCAGGTCCAAGACGATGACCAATCACATAAGGTAGTGCATCAAGGATTTCTTCACGGCTCACATAGTCCTTACCACGCAAGAAGGCGAACGCACGAGAAAGTTTAACTAATGAGTTAGTGAAACGGAAACCAAGAACACGGCGGAACAATGCCGGTGCTTGGAATGGGGAAGATGAATCTTCCTTATTACCGAAACGAGTTGCGAAACTTTCTTGAGGGTCCTTCAATAGCATATCGTTGGAAGCCTTGGAAATATCCATGAGTGGTGACTCGTGAATGTCCTTACTACTGTATAACTCGTGCGTGAGAGCATCTCCAAGGACTGTCGTGCTTTCTGTGCGGACGAAATATCTTTGAGTGAATAGAACGGACAACATAGCAATATCTCGCAGACCATCATATACGCCTTCTGCGGCCGGTGGTGCGAATGGGATGCTTCCTACAAAGTCCCATACTGTTTTAAGGTCATTGAACCTATATGGTGTAACTGATTCGTCCGAGTTAGGGTCTTTGGTGATACGGCCCACCAAAAGTTGTTGTGGTGCTTGGCCGCCCTTAGCACGGTATCTCTCATTAAGTTGAGAGTATCTCTCACCAAGAGTAATCGTAGTGAAGAAAAGTTCGGTATCAATACGGTCAATGAATGCAAGGTCGTTCCCCTTTTGGTGAGGGTTCGTATCCATCCAAGCAACGAAAGCAGGTGAGTCAAAGGTCTTACCTCTATATTCCACAGTCTTCTCCGCAATCAAACCAAGAATTGCATCTTCAACACCCGATTGAGAACGGTTTGCTTCGTTGAAGAACTTGATAGGTTGTGTAACAACCGGACGAGGAATTGGCTCAAACGCATACGCAGAAACACTCTTTCCGCTGGGGTCATCGGTGGTAATCTGTTGGATTTCCATACCATAGAGAACCTCATCGGCTCTCTTATCGTAGTCAATCTTAGCAACACCAATTTCTTGAAGCATCTCGGATTGAATAGCCTTCATACCGGAGGGAGAGTCTAAACGAGCATCATAGAAGTTTTCCATAAGCCACTCACGGAAGGCAAATCCTTCGTTACCTCCCGCATCGGTTTCAAACTCCTCTTTGCCGGATAGGATTTCTCCATAATCCACGGAATATAAAGCACCGCCTGTCTTTTGACGCTCACCTTTGTTAGCAGCAGTAGTTTTCGTGGAGTTACTTACCATCAAAGGTTTGGTAGTAATACTCAAAACTTTGCCATCTGCGTCCACTTCTTCCTTTACATTACAGTTGAATAGAACTCTATGCAATTTTTCGGGACTCATCGGGGACTTATCGGGAGTCTTTTGAAGGAACTCAAAGTCCAAAGCATAAGAACCGCTGATTTTGGAACCTCGGCTCCAAGGTGAGAATCTCCAATCATCCCACTCACGGCGAAGTTCAGTATCTTTGTTCAAATAGACATCGTAATTCTGTCCTTCTTCGTAATAGTTGATTCCTCCACCCGCCATTACATAGCGTGGAAGGGCTGAATACCCATAGGAGTTAGCAATAAGAATAGCCGCACTCTCAATAACAGTAGTCTTTCCGGTTCCCGGAATACCGGAGAGTCGGCAAGTTGAATCCTTCATCAACCAAGCGGCCATGAAAGTTTCCAATTGGCGTGGGTCGTCAAACCCGAAGACATCGGAAAGGTTCTTAGTAAGTTTCCTAACCTGTTCTGCCAATACTACATGAGTCTTTCGGCGACCTTGGCCGGTATCAATACTGCGGAATCGGTCAAGATACTTTCCTACGGCTTGTGCCATATCGGAACGACTGTATTTGCCGGTTGCAGCAACGGAGTTCTTCAATATCTTGGAAAGTTTGGAAGTCTTCTCAATGGAACCGTCCATCAAGATGTCGTCTTCGTCATAATAAAAGAGGGTGCTTGGACTTTCGTTTCTATCAACAGTAACCTCAAAACGGTTAGTGTCGTCAAGTTTGGTAACTGAAATTAGGGCTTCTTCCATAACACGAGCGGCCATATCTTTGCCTAATGCTTGAACTAAGATGTCTTCTTCTTTCTTACCCAAACTTTTCTTGGACTTGGTTGGTGTAACCGGTGTTACGAGGCTATCCTCAATGGATTCTTCATCCTCTTTTGTGTTAATATCTTCGTCTGCCATACTTCTCCCCTCAATTTTGGACCGTCATGCGGATTTCATAGGTGTTGCTTGGGTCGTCTTCATCCGGAACCAATAGAACAAGGTATGTTCCGCTGGCTTCTTCTGCAAAGTAACCCAAGGAGGCCACACCGACTTCGCTCTCGGTTGGCATCGGGCAACCTTCAAGAGCACATGGAGCCACTACATCATCCAAACCACAAATGCTGCACTTGCGGCCGGGGCCGTCTGTTGCAGCAGGTAGTATGGAGGTAGCAAGGTTTTTATATCGCCTTGCTTTCTTCATGTTATTCCATGTATCATCGGGTGTTGCCCCGCTTCCATAATCTTGAATGCTAACTTGCTTGATACGGGATTTCAATTCTTGCTTCTCCCCATTTGGTAGTGTCCCTGCCGTATTGTCTATGGCAAAGAAGGTTCCATCTCCTGTATCATCGGGTATCATAAAGTGTCCGCCATCAACTTCAATGCGGGCTTGGTTATTATGGAATAGAATCTTCTTAATTGCGTTTCCTCGTGCGGCACCCTTGATAGCAACTTCTGTGCCGTCCTTGTCGGGGTCATCACGAGCAAGTGGAATTAGGTTTCTTTCGTCACCGGGGAAAATTAAGTTACCCTCACTACTCGTAGGGGACTTCCAATCATAACCTGTGTAGGTGTCCGTAGCCGCATCAACATACATTTCCACACTAATATATTGTTTGGAGAGGTCAAGTTCCGTAGCCTTCTTCTCATCAAACGGTAGTGGTTGTAGGTATTTAGCATGACCCTTTTCCAAACTGTCGGCACTCCAAGCCACACTTGCGACTTCGGTGTATAGTGCAACCCACTTAACAGGATTAGTTATCGTTCCATCACCAACGGGTGTGGAAGCGGGTCTTCCCATCGGGAACCAATTTCTCCGAGATGAAGGGTTGTTGATATATTCATCAATACTGAATGTGAGGTCCACATTATCAACTTCAGTAGTAGTCAAATCGGGAATAGGGAAAGCCATCACCGGAGATATTCGCTGGCCGGAAACTACGGGCATTCCTTCTTTCAAAAAGTTTGCTGGGTCAAAGAATTGAGTTATATTGGATGCTGGGGTAACTGAAAACTTACCGGAAGACAGGTCTGCCTCAAAACCTTGGACGGTCTTTGGGTCTTGCTCAAATTGAGAAAGAGTAACTTTACCACCCTTGTAAATGATAGCACTTCCTCCACTCATCAATTCGTAAATGTCGGAGGTATTATCAAATGTATATTTGACGGTTTCACCTTGCTTGAACATTAGTATCAAGGAAGGCATAGTCCAATTGGGTGCCTTCTTGTGGAAAGGTTTGGGTATTCCTACACCCGGCTCCGATACTTCCTTATTACAAGTCATGGTAACAATAATGGTGTCGTCACCCGCAGGGAGGATTCCACCATCGGGGAAGGCTCTCTTTCTTAATTTGCGTGTGTGCGTGAGAGTCGGAACGCTGCCCGGAATAGAAATAGATGTGGCGGGAGCAATAGTAGCATCCGCTGGTGTCCCTTCATCATCACCGAGGTCCACGAGGTCCTTTTCTTCAAACTCGCCACCTTCGGCCAAAGTTTCAATGTTATTCATCATTTCCTTCTTCGTGTCGCCTTTGAACTCGCCCATCTTAGAACCAGCAGGGTTCTTAGACTTGGAACCGGATTTAACGATTAGCGGTTGCATCTTACGGAACATAGTAATGGAACCTGCATCAATTGGATTACCAAGGAAAGTCATTCCACGAGTGAACTTGGTGGACCACTTTGAGTATTCGTGGTTTGGATTAAACCACTCGGTTTCTGCCACGCCGTCAATCGTATAACCGTTCTTAGTGAGGTAGTCCTTTACAGGACCACTCATTATCTCTAAGACGGCCTTCTTACTGAATCCGGAAAGGAATATGTATTCTGCCATTGCCCTTCCTTGGGACTCGGTGACGGTTGCCATAGCATAAGATACGGCTTGCTACTACTTAATGACTACGACTTCATATATCCCTACCGCTCTCTCGTAGGTCAGCAATGATTTCTGCCCGAGCAAAACGATACATCCTGTCCGTCCACGCAAAGTTTCTAATAAAAAAGTTTCTCACAGTCCGAATATCTTGATAACGCTTGGCATAGACTTCCAAAGCATTTACGAAGTCAGCCAATCCGGAATTAGCCCAAACTCTTAACCCAATGTCGCTTAAACTATTGAGGAAATCGTAATTCATAAGCATTCTTTCCATGAGTTGGAGGCTATCTCCCATACTTTTGCCGGTAGTGGGTGTGTAATATGGGTGAAGTTCTATAAATCTTTCACACAATTCAACATAGGAGCGGGTATGAACATTACCTAACCAAGTAAGCCAATCTTCCATTTGTGTTGCACAATAATGCGCCCAAATGGGATTGATTTCTTCCTCATTCGTCATCGTCATACTCGTCACCAAGGCTTACTGCTCCGAAATAATCGGATTCAAACTCTCCGACTTCCGTTATAGGGGTTTCAACCTCGGGTTCATCTTCCTCAATGTCTTCTTCTTCTTGGGCCATGCGGTCTTGCATTTGTTCAAGCGTTTCTAAACTTCCTTGGGGTGATGGTGGGAGTGTGAATCCGGGAACGCTGAGTGGGTCATATTCTTCAATGTTGTTGGGAACCAAGACTTCGTTATCGTCATCAAACTTCACCTTAGAGGTTCGCTTCTGCTTGGCTTTCTCCGCTGCCATCTCCTCCTTGATTGAAGTTAAGTCTAATGAAATACCGCTTGCATCACCATTGGCCAATGCAACTTGGTCGGCAGTTGATTGACTACCGGAGTTAATCTTGTTCTGTGTATCGGCTGAACGAACCTTTCGTGGGTCCAATCCGGCCTCGGCTGCCAAATCATCAAGCCCCTTAATCATCAAATCGGGTGTTGGCATTAAGTCGGTATAAGTGTAGGCTTGTCCTTTTGGCTTATACTCGGGTGCATCAAGAATAGTGGCCCAATCCAAACCTTCTTGGAATGGGTCTGCATCAATTGGGACTACGCCTGTGTAAATAGGTCCGACAGGTTCGGCAGGTTCTTGAGCGACTTCGCCAATTTCCATGCCTCCATCTTCCTCATTGAAGAACATATCCATACCTTCATTTTGAGATTCTCGGATTTTAGCGAGGAAGGCTGCATCATCTTCGGAAAGAGTAGCACTACGGCCGCTGAAATACTCGGCAGCATTCTTGACGACAGGTGCGACATCGGCCACAACTGTGCTCAAATCCATTACACCTTGAGCGGTTGGATTATCTGTGATACCTTGACCGATTTCGTATTTATCAAGGAAATTAAGGAGAGGAACCAAAACCTTGGAAGTCATTTCTTCATCCAAACCAAATCTTTCTGCAAATTGGTGTGCATCTTCTTCTCCGACTAACAATTCAGTCAAAGACTTACCTTTGCCTTTGGGAGCACTCTTGTTTGCAGACTTTTGCTCCGCCTTTCGTGGTTCTTCCTTCGGAGCCTCTTTCGGCTCACTTCGGATAAACTCATCAAACTCACCCATACTAACTCATTCCCATGACTGATACTTAATGGTTCTCACTCACTTAATGAGGTCAAGTAAGCATCCATTCCATTCTTCATAGCACTAATCCAAGCCTCGGTCATAGGCTGCCCTGCGGTTCGGTTTTCCTTTGGGTCTATTTCTTCGGCAATAGAAGATAATGAACGAGAGATTAACCTTTGAAGGAAAAGGGAGTCATCATCCCCTGCTTCAATAGCCGCACTCGTCATGAATGCTGATAATTCTTTGGTGATTCTCCTTAACTCTCTTTCACGGCTCGCTGTCTTAAGCCTCATCAAGTCAAAGAGGAAGTCGGATTCCACAATAGAAACCATGCGGTCATGGATGCTCTTATCGTCATCCTCAACCACCGATACGGTGCTTCGGAAACGAGGGTAATACTCATCAATAATCTTGTCTTGGGTGATTCCGATAGTATTCATGAATCTCGCAAATTGTCTTTTGAGAGTTACCTCTCTTTCCATCTCCAACAAATCTTTGTATTTCATCAAGGTGTCTTTCTGCTCCAAAAGTTTGGAGAGGGAGATAACGCATGGGTCCGGTTCGGTTACTGTGTCTTCTTCACTCATCGTAACCACTAATCATATAACCTGCCATTTTGAGCATTATATGAAGACAAGAATTGTAAGTCAAGGTCAAACGGGTCACGCTGAACAGGTTGTGCTACCGGTTGGGACGCTGCTTTCTTTTCATCTTCGGCCTTCATAATTCGCCTTTCTTGTTTGCCAATGGTTGATTCTGCCTCTTTGATTGAAGCATCCATTTCAGCGAGTTTAACATTGATGTCGTCCATCTTCTTCTTGTAATAGTGCATACTTCCCAAGATTCCAACGGCAAGTCCAACTGCACCACCGATACCGAAAGCCGCCCAAGGGCTGAATCCGGTTCCGATAACAATGCGGTCTTCCGCTGCCTTTGGCTCGGCTATCATGCCTCTTTCGGCCATTTCTGCGTGAACTCTTGAGAGGTCGGATTGGAAGGTAGCAACAGTTTCAGCATTCAATGGTGTCTTAGCCATGCCACTTAGTAACTCGCTCAATTGCTCGTCACTCATGTCGGATAATTTCTCGGTCCGGCGCATAGAGATTGTTTCCCTTTCGGCCGGTTGAGGGGTTGGTGGTGGGGAGGTTGCTTTCTCCTTCTTTTCAACCAATTCGGGTGTCGCTTCCGGCGTGTCGTCATCTTTCGTATCTTCGTCTGTTGAATCACTATCGTCTTTGTTTGACTCATCTTCCGCAGCGAACACTCTCATATTCGGTTCGGGGACTACTGTATCCGTAATTTTCTTGAAACCACGAATACCCTCCCCACGCTTTCCGAGAATATATTTTCCGGGGCCAACCATCTCCGCCATCTCACAAAACATTGAGATTGGGATTTCGCTATCCGATACGAACACATCAGTTGTGCCGGATTGTGCTACTCCCTTTTGATAACGGCGGATAAAGTAAGCCATGCCCTACCATTCCCTGTGCTGATACTTAAAGCATTCGGACTACCTATTCGGATAGTTTCGGACTTTGAGCCTCTATTACACGCATTCTAAGGCTTGAAGATGAAAAGGAATGGGAGTTTCTATCATGATAATGAATTGGGATATTCAACGAACGCCCTGTATATGCTTTCCCGTCCCAATCATTGCCTTGAATACGAATGTCGGGTGTGAGATTAGAAAGCAGAATGAGTAAATCACCTTCTGTATCATAAGTCATGATTTCATCAACAAACTTTACCGCCTCCAACTGCACAAGTCTTTCTTCCAAACTTTGGACGGGTTTGTTCTTTTCGGGACGGTCATGTGTGGGGTCAGACTGTAAGAGAACGATTAGGTGTGTGCAATGATTCTTTGCATCTTCCAAAAGTTTGATGTGACCAGCATGAAGTAAATCAAAACTCCCGGCTGTGACTCCTACTACCTTATTCCTAATTTTTGAGTTGCTTGTAATAACGCCATCCAAAACTTCACTCCGGACATCTAATGTATTCAAGACCCTGTGGAGGGCTTTGGTGTCTTTAGGAAAACAGGCTCCTCCGAAACCAAACTTTCCATCATTTCCCGGAACTGATAGGTGGGAATCGGCAATACGAGGGTCCATTATCATAAACTCTCTTACTTCGTCATACGGGATATTGAGGGCATAACAGGCTCCCCAAATCTCGTTAGCAAAGGCCACCTTAGTGGCCAAAAAACAGTTACGAGCATACTTGGTCATCTCGGCAACTCCGTGAGTGGTATGCACTATGACGGTGTGCGGCAAAGCCGACCCAATTATCTTGGTAGCAAGGTATTCGTCATTAGTTAGCCTTCCTGTATCGGTGACCCCTAAGATAGTATGGTTTTGATTAGCATAATCGGTGAGGGCGTTGGCTGCCGTCAGGAACTCGGGATTGAAGATAATGTCCCGCTCTAACTTCTTGGACTCCGCCTCAGTAAAGCCGGGTGGGACGGTGGATTTGAGAACCACCGCACACTCCGCCTTCCCTATGGCGGCTAAGACGGATTCAACAATTGAGGTATCAACGGAGCCATCTTTAGATTCGGGAGTTGGGACGCACACAAAGACAATATCGCAATCTTTTGCTAAATCTTCAACGGAGTTGGTAGTGGATAATGAAGGCTCAATATCAAATGTTTCCACTTGATATGAGTTTTCCATTGTGGCTTTGACGGCTGAACCGACAAAACCTACGCCTATAATGCCTACTTTCACACTTATGTGAGTGTCTGCGACCTTGATAAAGGTTCACACTTAGAATCCGATAGAGCCAACATTTATCAAATGGTCTTGATAGTCCTTAACACTATGGTTCGGTAAATCACATGAAGGGCATCGTGGGTCAAGACGGTCTATGCTCCACTTTGGTTTTCCATTTTCGGTAGCATCCATGTGAACTCTCATTCTAAATTGTTGCACAAGGCAGCCCTTATTAGTGCAAGGAATAGTTTGGTCGGACAAGAAAGTGAGGTAGGGTGAGTCGCTCATAGACAGGCGAGAAGGCTTCCTCTTAATAAACTTTTCTCAAATGAAGTCAAAAACCTTGAGGAAAATGATACCACTTAACACCATTCCGACAAAAGAGGTAACGGTTCTTAGGAACGCCATCCTATGCTGATGCGTCTTCATCCAATGTTCGGTATCTTTACCATTCATCATATCACGACCATAAAGTGGCAATGTTTTCATAAACTTCATTGATGTTGGAAGTATCCATGTTTTCCAACGCTTGAATAGTTTTGGTAATCTGAGATAATTTCAATTCTCTCATGGAGTCATAGATTCCCTGTTCATTGGCTCGCTCTTGATAGCCCTTCTGTGCAAAGTATCTCTCTAATTGAAGTAAATCTAATCTCCATCGGATGCCGCCTCTCCTATCTTTTGATTGGGCGTGGCGGAACATAGGACGATTTCTCAAAATCCCCACAACTTCACGAGAAGTATATCGGCGAGGTTTCCGCTCCACCATGTAGGATGAAATCTCGGTTGAATAGCCGTAGCCACCGTGACTCAATAAATAATCCACAATATCAAAGACTAATGTTTCAGTCAATGGTAATGGTCTTTGTCGTTCTCCCATAATTTAACATCTCCAAGATGATGTAGCCGATTATTCTTCCTCGCCTTCAACAAAGTTTTCGGGGAGGGCTGCTTTCACCTTGAGGTCAAGGGCGTGTTTGTAATCTTCTTTGGCATCTTCAAGGCTCATACCTTCTGCCTTCTTAGCCTTAATGTAATCCTTGCGGTTTCCCTCAAAGGTCATCAAGTCAAGAATGGCTTGGTTAGCCTCGTCAAGAGGTTGCTCCTCAAAGGGATTCTCAAACAAAGTATCTATTTCGTTTTGGAGGAACATAGCGTCCGGAATTGTCGGTTGAACGAACTCATCAAGGTCGTTATCTAAGACGGAACCGTGTCCCACCATACGCTCAATGAACTCCTCCGCCATTGTCTTATCAACATATAATCCTACTCTTGGCCAAAATCTTGTATTCTCGGTATCTGCTGGCATCTGTATCACTTACCTAACCACTATGCCTTTTCATACTTAAAACTTCATGGGCTGATTTCCATAAGAGGTTTGCCATCCTCTATATTAGAAATAATGAGTTCCACATCAGTTGTGGTCTTACCATCACCGATTACAAAGACGCTCCCTTGTTGTAATTTAGTCTTGATGACTTGCATGAAGACGGCTCTCTCGGTAGCACTTAATTTCA